>SESG01007367.1_pt1 | contig 27591 bp, 27 predicted proteins | sample 3171421 | NCBI WGS metagenome assembly SESG01 (sample SAMN10866946, study PRJNA518727) | freshwater metagenome | biome: subpolar coniferous forest; feature: holomictic lake; material: water; isolation source: holomictic Lake 227, 6 m and 8 m depth | place: Canada: near Kenora, Ontario | collected...
TCCAACTGCAATAGCAATTGGCTTTGCTGGATTGGCCAAAGGTCCGAGTACGTTGAAAATAGTAGAAACGCCTAACTCTTTACGAGCAGGGGCGGCGTACCGAAGGGCGGGATGAAATTTAGGGGCAAAACAGAAACCAATCCCGATGCGGTGAACAATCTCTGCCACACCTTCTCCATTGATATTGATATTGATGCCGAGTGCTTCAAGAAAATCAGCTGAACCGCACATCGATGATGCCGCCCTGCTCCCATGTTTGACCACGCGCGCACCTGCTGCGGTAGTCACAATGGCAGCCATTGTTGAAATATTTACAGTGTTGAAGCCATCCCCACCAGTGCCCACAATATCTACCGCACGATCTGGAATGGTGATTGGAGCTGCGTACTCATACATCTGATCTATCATCGCTGAGATTTCCGAAGCGGACTCCCCCTTGTCGCCTAACTTAGTTAAGTAGGCCTTTATCTCTTCAACGGAGGCGCCACCCTGCAAGATCTGCCCCATTGCCCAATGCACTTGAGGCGTAGAAAGATCGGCTTTTGTATCGAGAACCTTAAGAATCTCTCCCCATGTGAAATTCGAAGACATGCGAAGTTGGGATTAGCCGACAACTACAGCGCGCGAGCGCAATAAATCAGCAGCCTTGCTTGCAAAGGTAAATGGGTCAATTGGATGGAGTACAACGTCATCAGCACGCGACCAAGTAGCCAGCCAAGAGTCTTGAGGACGTCCAGCAATCAGTAGTACAGGAGGACAGTTAAAGACTTCATCTTTGAGTTCGCGAGCAATTCCTATCCCGCCTTCAGGATTAGCCTCACCGTCAAGGATGAAGAGATCTACTCGTTTTTTAGAATCGACATATTGGCGAAGAGCAGGGCCAGTCGCAATCTCGGTTATCCGGTGCTCTGGTAGATCTGCTGCGACCTGGCGGCCAAGGGCAGCTATAACGTTGGCCCGGGTATCTAGGTCATGGCTATAGACCACAATCTGAAGGGGCGCTCCGGCTGTTTTTTCGCTCATAGTGGAGAAGTCTAACCCCGGCAAGCAGTGAAAGACCCCCTAATTTCACGCGTGACACGTCTCACCCAACAGGCAGACTCGACCACTCGTTTGAGTTCGGGAATTAGGCCTGTATCGGGAATAATCCCCCTGTGACCACAACTAACGCACCTGCCCAGGCAGGCCAAAATCGAGTCAACCGCCCCAACATGGTGGCCGTTGGAACAATTGTTTGGCTCTCTAGTGAACTGATGTTCTTCGCTGCTCTCTTCGCAATGTATTTCACAACGCGCGCAGTGCAAGGTCCAAATATTTGGGCAGCATCAACTGGAATGCTTAACGTTAAATTCGCAGCCATCAATACAACCGTCTTGGTCTTGTCATCTGTGACATGTCAGTTCGGTGTATTTGCTGCTGAACGTTTCCAATTGAAGAGAAGCGCTTCTATTTTCAAGTTCTCCAAGTGGGGAATGCGTGAATGGTTCGCACTCACCTTCTTGATGGGCGCGTTCTTCGTTGGCGGTCAAATTTATGAATATGCGAATCTCGTTCACGAAGGTCTTTCAATCTCCTCGCGTGCGTATGGTTCTGTCTTTTATATTGCAACAGGATTCCACGGACTGCACGTAACTGGTGGTCTTATCGCATTCCTTATTCTTATTGTTCGCGTTACAAAGGCTCGTCGCTTTGGACATTCGCAAGCAACCTCAGCAATCGTAGTTTCGTATTACTGGCACTTCGTCGACATCGTATGGATCGCGCTTTTCTCCGCGATTTACTTGATCAAGTAACTGGAGCAGACCCTCAATGACATCATTCGCTCGAGTAAGTAAGTACCGCCGCCACAAGTTCGCAGGACCGGTCCTTGTCGTCGCAGCACTTCTCACAATTGGCTCTGCCTTTTCGATTGCATCTGCTCTTCCAAGTGCAACGAAGATGACGGCAGGTGCAACAAGCACTCAAATTGCTGAAGGCAAAAAGATATTTGCTGCAGGTTGTTCATCATGTCACGGCCTGAATGCTGAGGGGAGCTCAATAGCCCCAGCACTTATTGGAGTTGGTGGCGCATCTGTCGATTTCCAAGTTGGCACCGGACGCATGCCGATGGCCGACATGAGCCAGCAGGCTCAACGCAAACCTCCTAAGTACAACGCAGAAGAAACAGCAGCTCTTGCTGCATATGTGGCTTCACTTGCACCTGGGCCAAGCGCGGTCGATGGGGCAAACCTGAATTACGAACGTGATGGAAACACTGCGCAAGGCGGGGAACTTTTCCGCACAAACTGCGCAATGTGTCATAACTTTGCTGCTCAAGGTGGAGCACTTTCTCAAGGTAAGTACGCACCAACCTTGATGGGAGTTGAGCCGAAATATATGTACGAAGCAATGATTACTGGTCCTCAATCAATGCCAAAGTTTTCGGATAAAACAATTACTCCTGCTGAGAAACTTTCTATCATTAAGTGGATCAAGGCAGCTCAAAACGAGCCTGCACTTGGTGGAGCAACAACTGGACGTGTCGGTCCTGTAACCGAAGGCTTGCTTGCATGGCTTCTTGGTTTGGGTTCACTTATCGGCGTAGCCGTGTGGCTAGCAGCGAAGGCGAGATAGTTAAATGACTAACGGCAATCACATCGAGAAGTTCCAAGATCCAGGTTTACCAGAACACATTCATCGCAAAGCAGATCACGACGAAAAGGCAGCGAAGAAGGCAGAGCGCCAAGTCGCAATACTCTTCTTGCTTTCTGCTGTCGGTACGGTTCTTGCGATTGGTTCATATATTTTCATGCCACAAGATTTGGTTATTTTCATTCCAATCATGGGTGATCAAAATGCAGCGCAACTTTGTCTTGGTCTTGGAATCGCTATGGCGACATTCTTCCTTGGTATGGGCGCAGTGCATTGGGCTAAGACACTTATGCCAGATACAGAAGTTGTGGCAGAACGCCACGAATTTCGCTCTGAAGAAGAAGATAGAGAAGCATTTGTTGCAACAGTTAAGGAGCAAGGTGGATCGGCTGGCCTTGGACGTCGCACACTGATCAAGCGTTCACTTGGATTAGCGGGCGGACTTGCTGCGTTAACTCCTATCGTCATGCTTCGCGACTTAGGCCCTCAACCAAAAAAGCAACTCAACACAACGAGCTGGGTATCTGGCACTCGCCTAGTTACAGATCCAGGCGATCGCCCAATTAAGCCTTCGGACTTAGAAGTCGGCGCAGTCGCACAAGTTCTTCCTGCGCTCAAGGCTGGCGAAGAACGTACCTTGGAAAATGTCGGCAAAGATGCCGTTCTCTTGATCCGTTTGAACCCAAATGAATTCAATCTTGATTCTGAGCGTCTCTCATGGACACACGATGGAATTATCGCTTTCTCAAAGATTTGCTCACACATGGGTTGTGCTGTGGCTCTTTATGAACAGCAAACAAAACATCTTCTCTGTCCATGTCACCAATCAACTTTTGACGTAACTCGCGCAGCAAAGGTCATTTTTGGACCAGCAGCTCGTCCACTACCTCAGCTAGCAATCACAATTGATAGCGAAGGCTATTTAATTGCAAAGCAACCATTTACTGAACCTGTCGGACCTAGCTTCTGGGAGCGAAACACAAAATGAGTCAAAAAGAACGCATCGCTGGTGGCGTCGCTAATTACATCGACGAACGTACTGGGGCAGCCAAGTGGCTCAACAAAAACCTTAAAAAGGTATTCCCAGATCACTGGTCCTTTATGCTGGGCGAAGTTGCACTTTATTCATTTATTATCTTGTTGCTTTCAGGAACTTTCCTAACTTTTTGGTTTGATCCTTCACAGCGCGATGTAATTTACAACGGTTCTTACATGCCACTTCAGCATGTACAAATGTCGGCCGCATATGCATCCACCCTCCACATCTCATTCGATGTACGTGGCGGATTACTTATGCGCCAAATTCACCACTGGGCAGCTCTTCTGTTCATGGCTGCGATTATTGCCCACTTACTTCGCGTTTTCTTTACCGGTGCATTCCGTAAACCACGTGAAGCAAACTGGCTCATTGGCGTAGGTCTTGTGACACTCGGAATTGTTGAAGGATTCTTGGGATACTCACTCCCAGATGACTTGCTCTCTGGAACTGGTATTCGTATTGCTGAAGCCATTCTTCAAGCCATCCCGGTTGTTGGCTCATACATTGCCTTCTTTGCATTCGGTGGAGCATTCCCTGGACATGTATTTATTCCACGCATTTATACAGTTCACGTTCTTCTACTCCCCGGCGCATTCTTGGCGCTTATCACTATTCACTTGATGCTCGTCTGGTACCAGAAGCACACTCAATATCCAGGTCCAGGACGAACAGAGAAGAATGTTGTTGGCTATCCATTGATGCCTGTCTATATGGCAAAGGCTGGCGGATTCTTTGGAATCGTATTTGGCGTAACCGCATTTCTCGGTGCCGTTGCATCGATCAACCCAATCTGGCTTTACGGTCCATATACACCGGGCCAAATTTCTGCTGGTTCTCAACCTGACTTCTACATGGGTTGGCTAGATGGACTTGTTCGTATGTCTCCCCCACTTGAAACGCATGCATTCGGGCACACAATCTCATGGAATATTTTGATTCCAGGTTTAATTGTTCCCGGCATTCTCTTCACTGGAATGGCTTTGTATCCATTTATCGAAAGTTATATTTCCGGAGATAAGCGCGAGCACCACCTGCTAGATCGCCCAAGAAATGTTCCTAACAGAACAGCTCTTGGCGCAATGTCTCTTACCTTCATGATGGTTTCACTCATCAACGGCGGAAACGATCTCATTGCCACGCACTTCCATTTGTCGATCAATCAAATTATGTGGATGTCTCGCATCGGAATATTTGTCCTACCTCCGCTAGCGTTCGTCATTACAAAGCGTATTTGCTTGTCTCTTCAACGCGCTGACCGTGATCTAGTTCTACACGGACGCGAAACTGGTCGCCTTGTAATGCTGCCGCATGGTGAGTTTGTCGAAGTTCATGAACCTATCTCGGCTGAAAAAGCTTGGACGCTCACTTCACACGAGCAACCACGTGCTATTCCAAACGTTTCAGAAGATGTCAACGGAGTCGCAAAGCCTAAGGCTGTGCGCAACAAGCTTCGCTCTCGCATGAGCGTTGCAAATGCCGAACAAGCTCCTGCTGCAACCGCAACGGAAGCAAAAGAACTTGAAGGCGGGCATCACTAATTCATGATCAGGTCTGCAAAACCCGAAGACCTCTCTGAAATCGCTTCACTTATCAAGGAGCTTGCCGATTACGAGCGGGCTCCAGAGCAAGCAATCGCAACTATTGAAGATTTAGGCGCTGCCCTATTTGGCCCTTCCCCCAAGGTCTTCTGCGAGATCGTAGAGGTTGACGGAGCAGTTCTCGGCTTCGCAATATGGTTCCTTAATTTCTCCACATGGCAAGGAAAGCACGGAATCTATCTCGAAGATCTATTTATCCGCCCGCAATACCGCGGTAGCGGCTGGGGAAAGAAACTGCTTGAGCATCTTGCCGCCAAATGCTTAGAAAACAATTGGGGACGATTTCAGTGGTGGGTACTTGACTGGAATGAGCCTGCAATTGAGTTCTACAGGGCTCTTGGAGCCTCTCCCATGAATGAATGGACTGTCTATCGGGTTGCAGGAGAAGAGTTAAAGAAGTTGGGCGAGAGTTAATTTAAGAGAGAAGTTTGTAATAGAAAGTAGTTGGCTTTAGCTCGCCAGCCGGCGCGGCCGAATGTTGCGGCATGGTTCCTAATTTCACCCACTCTAGGCGTTGATAGAGCGAATCGGCCACTGAATCAGTTTCGGTATCTAGAATCAAGAGCGATTTACCCGCCATTTTCGCTTCCATTTCCAGGATGCTCAGCAGTTTCCTTCCGATCCCCTGACCTTGGCTCTCACTCCTGACAATGAATTTCTTAACTTCCGCGCGATGTTGCGCATTTGGGTTGCTTTCAAAAGCTAGAACGACGACTCCAACAATTTGATTCTCCTCGAGAGCATAAATAACCCTGCCTTTATCTCGTGAGATATCGGCCAGAACCTTGGTCCAATATGAATCTAATTGACTCAAAGTTACATCGGCTAGATAACCCATTGAAGCACCTGATGCAACCGCGTCAAAGAGAAGCTTTGCAAAGGGCAAAGAAAAGTCCTCAAGATCTTCGTGAGAAGAGTTGAGGACTTTAAATTCAACCATTAATTAATGTTGACCAGTGTGTGCCGGATTTGGCTTTTCGTATTCAAGAACAAAGCCGAAGATGCTAATTACTAAGGCACCTACTGCAATCAAAGTTAACCACCAACCGATGAGCAATCCCATGCCAGCTGCACACGCAGATGCGGCCAAAGGAAGTGGCCACCATGAATGCGGAGAATAGAATCCAAGTTCTCCGGCCGCGTCGGCAATTTCGCCATCCTGGTTATCTTCAGGTAAGACACCGTTTGTGCGATTTGATATAAACCAGAGGTAGAAGCCGATAAGACCAGCTAACCCGCCACTGAGCATAATTGCTGTGATACCAAGTGCTTCGCCACCAACCTGCCAATAGATGACAGTCATGAGGAAGTAGAAGGCTGCAAGCCCTGCGAATAAACGCCAACCAGCTTTCATATTTTCTACCTAATCCTTTTCTTAACGTTTCGTTAGTGAAGCTTCTCGGTGTGAATATCTGGATGATGAAGATCAAACGCCGGACGCTCTGAACGAATGCGAGGCATCGAAAGGAAGTTGTGACGCGGTGGCGGACAAGATGTTGCCCACTCCAAAGAAGCGCCGTAGCCCCATGGGTCATCAACTGTAACTTTCGGACTATTTCGAGAAATCCAAACGTTAATGAAGAATGGAATCATGGAAAGAGCGAGTAGGACTGAACCGACGGTCGATAATTCGTTCATCCATGTGAATCCATCCGTAGGCAAATAATCTGCGTAACGACGTGGGAATCCCTTTATTCCAAGCCAGTGCTGCACAAGGAATGTTAAGTGGAAACCAAAGAAGAGAGTCCAGAAGTGGATCTTTCCAAGACGATCGTTAAGCATGTGACCGGTGAACTTAGGCCACCAGAAGTAGAAGCCGCCAAACATCGCAAAGACTACGGTTCCAAAGAGAACATAGTGGAAGTGTGCAACCACAAAGTATGAGGCTGAAACTGCGAAATCCATTGGAGGCGAAGCCAGGATAATTCCTGTCAACCCACCGAACAAGAATGTTATTAAGAACCCGATAATGAAGAGCATTGGTGTTTCAAATGTTAGAGCGCCTCTCCACATCGTGCCAATCCAGTTGAAGAACTTCACGCCAGTTGGGACACCAATTAAAAATGTCATGAATGAGAAGAATGGAAGCAGCACCTGTCCACTTGCAAACATATGGTGAGCCCAAACAGAGACAGAGAGCGCTGAAATTGCAATTGTGGCGGCAATCAATCCCTTGTAACCAAAGACTGGCTTACGAGAGAAGACGGGCAGAATTTCAGTTGCGATACCAAAGAATGGCAACGCCAAAATGTAAACCTCTGGGTGTCCAAAGAACCAAAACAGATGTTGCCAAAGCATGGCTCCACCATTTGCAGGATCAAAGAGATGAGACCCGAAGAGTCGGTCAGATTCCAATCCAAGGAATGCAGCTGCTAATGGAGGGAAAGCAAGCAAGACAAGAATCGAAGTAAGCAATACGTTCCAAGTGAAGATAGACATACGGAACATGGTCATTCCTGGGGCGCGCATTGTGAAGATTGTTGTTATGAAATTAACGCCCGAAAGAATTGTTCCGATACCACCCATAGCCAAACCAATAATCCAAAGATCTCCACCAATTCCAGGTGAATATGTGGAGTTTGCAAGTGGTGCGTAAGCAGTCCAACCGAAGGAGGCAGCACCACCAGGACTCAAGAAACCAGCAAATGCCATTAAACCGCCGAAGAGATACATCCAGTACGAGAACATATTTAGTCGAGGGAAAGAAACGTCAGCCGCTCCAATTTGAAGAGGCATGATGACGTTTGCAAAGCCCACGAAAAGTGGCGTTGCGAACATCAGCAACATGATTGTTCCGTGCATTGTGAAAATTTGGTTGTACTGCTCCATACTGAAGAATTGGAGTCCAGGTGCCGTTAGCTCACTTCGAAGAGCAAGGGCAAGAATTCCACCAATAATAAACCAAGTAAAAGATGTAATGAGGTACATGTAACCGATTGTCTTGTGATCAGTCGACGTTACCCATTTAACAAAGAGGCGACCCTTACTCTCCTTGCGAGTTCCACCTGAAGAGTAATTTGGAATCGTAGATGATGCTGTTGGCTCTGCAAACGTTGTCATCTTTATGCCACCTTCACTGAGTTGATGTAAGTCTTGTAATCAGAAGGTGAAACTACTTTCACCTTGAAAAGCATTTGTGAATGCGCGCGACCGCACAGAATGTTGCATCGACCTGGGAATTCACCAATTTTATTGGCTGTGAATTCAAGGTGATTTTCCACGCCCGGCAAAGTTTGCATTTGAATCATGAACTCTGGAATCCAGAATCCGTGGACAACGTCATTTGATGTAAGTGTGAAACGAACCTTTTCGCCTTGGGGCAAAACAAGAACTGGGGTTTGATCAGGAGTTCCAGTGACTGTTGGCTTGCTCGCTGCATCATCGTAAGTGAACTGCCACGACCACTGAATAGCATTCACATGAATGTTATGCATCGCTGGTGACTTATCAATGTGCGTAATTTTTGTTTCAGCTTTTGCTGTGTAGAAAAATAGAACAGCAACAATGATGAACGGAATTACCGTATATGCAATTTCAACAGGTACGTTGTATTGAGACTGACGAGGAAACTCCTCATTCTTCTTGCGGTGAAAAAAGACTGGCCACAGAATTAGGATTGCCGTAATCACGCCGACTACTCCTGCAGTTATCCATGCACCGATCCACAATGAATGTGAACTCTGGTTTACGGATGAGGCGTCTGGTGAATACCCTCCGGAGGCAAAAGCAGAACTCTGTGCAGCAATCATTGCCACTGAGAGTGAGCCTAGGGCAAGCGTGGTTTTAAAGGCTTTTCGCATTGGCAAAGGATACTTGCCAGGCTCCCCAGTATTCGCCCACCGCCACTTTCCGGGGTACCGTAGTGAGCGTGGTTCCCATCACAAGCTCCTTTCAAACCGAGGCCCCTCTCCACCCGAAGGCAGCGCAGCTGCTCACAGAGGTTTTCGCCAGAGGCTGGGCTGACCCTGCAAAAATCCACGAGCCCTCCCGCCAGACCGCGCTACTTCTGCACGAGGCAAAGGCGAGCTTCGCAGCCGCATTGGGCGTCCGAGCTGATGAGATTTACTTCCTCGGAGAGCCGCCGCTGGGTTTCCATTTGGGTATCAATGGCTTGTTGACGCCGGCTTCTTGCCTCTTTTTCTCAGGAACGGACAGAGCCCCGGTCCACGCCATAGTTCACCAACGCACCATAAGTCATCTGGCCACCGCCGAGTACGAAAATCAAAGTGGCTCCCCTTCTGACGTTCTTGTCTACCAGCCAATAAACCCAGAGACTGGAATTCATAAAGAAAAGCCCGAGAATTTCCTTGGAGCGGTTTTTGTAGACAACACCGCCTACGGCGTTCATTCACATCTGCCGAGCAACTGGTCTGCATCGTTCTGGCAATCACGTTCATGGCAAGGGCCGGCAGGGCTTGGTGTCTTAGCAATTAAGAATGAAGTTAACTGGAGAAATCCACTTCCCCACATTGATTCAACAAAGGTGCCGCAATCCTTTTCAATCCCCCTTGCCCTTGCAAGTGCAATTGCACTCGAGAATTTCACAAAGGATCTTCTAAGTGCGCATACGCAAACACGAAAGTTTAAGAACGAAATAATAAGCTTTCTTCAAAAGAACATAGGCGATGTTCAAATTGTTGGCTTAGAAGACGAAGGTTCAGCATCGTTATTGTCAGTAATAATTTCAGGTGTTGATTCAGAGCGACTCATTAACGATTTAAATGCCCGCCAAATTTATGTCGACGCTGGTTCGGCTTGCATGAGCGGAAATATGCAGCCCAGCCATGTTCTTGCAGCAATGGGGTTGCCTGTCACCGGAAATATGCGAATCACTTTACATCCACAAACGACTCACGAGGATGTCGCGAAACTTCTGCTAAACCTAGAAGAGCTTGTAAGAAAGCAACGAGATATTAACTAGCCTATTAATCTAGGATGCAGATGCGGCTCGATTTCCGATGTTGCAAAATCTCCATATGCTTCGCTAAATCTTTCAAGGAACTCGTTCTTATTAAAACGATACTCCTGCGTTCCTTTATTTTCTAAGCAGTATGTTGCTAATAAAGATCCAATTTGAGCGCAACGTTCATGAGACAACCCCCAAGAAAGTCCGGCTAAGAACCCAGATCTAAAGTTATCGCCTACACCTGTTGGGTCAATCTTTGATCTCTCCTGAGGAACTCCTACGTGAATTGTCTCTTTGTCATGTTCTTCAACCCGGGCTCCCTGAGCCCCCATGGTTGTGATACGAATTTCCACCTGGCCAAATAGCTCAGCATCACTCCAACCAGTCTTTTGCAAAGTCAGGGCAAGTTCATATTCATTAAGAAACAGGTACTTCGCCCCTTGTATAAGCAATTTAATTTCAGGACCATCCATGCGGGCAAGTTGCTGCGAAGGATCTGCTGCGAAAGGAATTCCAAATTGACGAGCGGTTTCCGAATACCGCACCATCGCCTGCGGATCATCGGGAGAAATAATGAGCAAATCGAGATTTCCAACTTTTTCAATTATTGGAGCTAACTCAATTTCGCGCGCTTCACTCATTGCTCCAGGAAAAAATGAAGCAATTTGATTGTGTTCAAGGTCCGTTGTAACCATAAACGTGGCCGTGTACAGAGTTTCGGAAACCTTTACTTGAGATGTATCAACACCGTGACGTTTAAGCCACGCGTCATAATCTGGCCAATCTTTTCCAACCGCAGCAATCAATACTGGTGAAAGGCCAAGTGCACCCATTCCAAATGAGATATTTGCCGCGCATCCCCCTCGTCGAATTTCAAGAGAATCGACGAGAAATGAGAGTGAAACCGAAGTAAGCGCACCGTCCACGAGGGAATCTTTGAAGCGACCTTCAAAGGTCATCAAATGATCATTACCAACAGAACCTGCCACACCAATACGCATGGAGTCAGGCTACTTACTGTTGAGCGAAAAAACTCGGATTAGTTAAATGAATCGCCACATGCGCATGAACCTTGCGCATTTGGATTATCAATTGTGAAACCCTGTTTTTCGATGGAGTCCACGAAATCGACAGAAGCGCCCATCAAATATGGTGTACTCATCTTGTCGGTTACAACCTTGACCGAACCAAACTCGGTCACGGTATCGCCTTCTAGTGCGCGATCGTCGAAGTAAAGCTGGTAGCGCAGACCAGAACAACCACCTGGCTGAACGGCAACGCGAAGACTCAAATCGTCGCGACCTTCCTGAGCCAAAAGAGCTGCAACTTTCACGGCAGCGGTATCAGTCAAAAGAATGCCTGTAGCGGTACTTGTGATGTTCACTTCTGTGGTGCTCATAACTCTCCTTATGTTCCTGATCGGGCCGGTCGAAAAATCCTAAACAGCAGAATACTGCAAAAAGATTACTCTGGATTAGTCTAGAGCCATGGCACTCACCGACTTGCTCCTGCTCGGCCAGAATTCTGACCTTTCCAGCGAGCGTGGCGTCTCGTGCGATGGAGCTCTTCCAACCCCAAGTGATCCTTCACTTCTAGAACGCGCCGTTGCAGCAAAGAATTCCCTGGGGTCTCGAGCGATGATTTTAGGTCATCACTATCAACGCGATGAAGTTATCCAATTTGCCGACATTACTGGCGATAGCTTCAAACTGGCGCAGGCTGCTGCTTCGAATCCCGAGGCCGAATTAGTTTTCTTCTGTGGAGTTCATTTCATGGCTGAATCGGCAGATGTCCTAACAACGCCTTCGCAAAAAGTAATTCTTCCAGATTTGGCAGCAGGTTGTTCGATGGCCGATATGGCTACGTTGACGGCGGTAGAAGATTGCTGGAAAGTCTTAGAGCGTCTGGGGGTTTCTTCACGAACGATTCCAATTACATATATGAATTCAACTGCAGCTATTAAATCTTTCACCGGCGAACACGGCGGAAGTGTCTGCACCTCCTCTAATGCTGAACGTGCGATGTCATGGGCATTTGAGTCTGCTGACAAAATTCTCTTTCTTCCTGATCAACATTTAGGTCGCAACACTGCAGTCCTCAAACTTGGAATCTCTCTCGAGGAATGTCAGATTTGGAATCCATGGAAGCCAAATGGTGGTCTGACAGATGACCAAATTCGTGGTGCAAAAGTCTTGTTGTGGCGTGGCCACTGTTCGGTTCATGGCCGATTCACGACAGAAAATATTTCAGAGATCCGAGCACGAGTGCCGGGCGTTCAGGTTTTAGTCCACCCGGAGTGCCAACATCCAGTCGTCTCGCAAGCGGATGTCGTTGGCAGCACTGAACTAATTATTAAGACAATAGAAAACTCCCCAGTCGGAAGTAAGTGGGCGATTGGTACTGAGCTCAATCTGGTTCAAAGACTTGCAAATATTCACAAGGACAAAGAGATCTACTTCCTGGACAAGACCGTTTGCTACTGCTCCACGATGAACCGAATTGACCTCCCCCATCTGGTGTGGGCGCTGGAGGCAGCTGTTTCTGGCCGGATAGTTAATCAAATATCCGTTGAGGTGAAGACTGCCCATTTTGCAAGAGTTGCGCTCGAGCGAATGCTGGCTCTACCGTAACCACATGAGCGAAGAGATAAACAACGACAGCAAGAAAAATCGTCCAACACCTAAGCGTAAAGAGGCTGAAGCTGCGCGCAAGATTAATGCGCTCGCACCAGCAACGACGAAGGAAGGGCGCGCACGCGAGAAGAATTTAACTCGCGAACGCCGAGCTGAAGCTCGCGCTGCTTACATGCGCGGAGAAGAGAGCGCACTACCGGCTCGAGATAGAGGCACAGCAAAACGCTGGGTGCGAAATTACATTGATTCACGTCGCACAATCGGCGAGTACTTTATGCCATTGATTTTTGGAGTTCTTGTTTTAACAGTAATACCAAATCGCTACGTACAACTTGCAGCAATCTTCTCGATGTACGGCGTCATGCTTTACACATTTGTTTCCGGATTCTTTATGACCCGAAAGATTCGCAAGGAAGTTGAAGCACGTTTCCCTGGCGAACCAACAAAGGGCATCGGAATGTACGGCTTCTTGCGTTCAACGCAAATGCGCAGAATGCGTGCACCATCACCACAAGTAAAGCATGGAGATGATTTCTAGGCTTTAGGACGTAAACTTAAACTTTAAGCCCGAGGATTCGGGCTTTCTGTTTTTGCTGGATCAGTTTCTGGAAGCGAGCCCAGTGCCTCATCAATTTGCTTCATAACATCAAGAGATAACTTCACTCCAGAGGCCTTAACGTTTTCCTTCACCTGAGATGGCTTTGTAGCCCCCATAATTACAGAAGAAACGTTTGAGTTTTGCAGAGCCCACGCTAAAGCAAGTTGAGACATTGTGAGATCCAAAGAATCCGCAATTGGTTTCAGTTTTTGGACCGCTACCAATACCTCTTCGCGCATCCAACGAGAAATCATATTTGCACCACCCTTTTTATCTCCAGCTCGAGATCCTGCAGGGGCTTTCTTCCCAGGCAAATATTTACCAGTCAGAACTCCTTGTGCGATTGGAGACCAGACGATTTGCCCGATCCCTTCGCTCTCGCAAAGTGGTACAACTTTTTTCTCGATAACGCGCCACAACATTGAGTATTGAGGCTGACTCGAAACGAAACGATTTAAATTATTTTCTTTTTGATACTTGAGCGCCAAAGAGATTTGATCTGCGTCCCACTCTGAAAATCCGATGTAGTGAACTTTTCCTTGACGAATCAAATCTTCAAAAGCTCTAAGGGTTTCTTCGATGGGAGTCTCAACATCAAATCGGTGAGCCTGATACAAGTCAATGTGGTCTGTGTTTAGGCGCTTCAAGGAAGCATGGGCTGACTCCATGATGTGTTTGCGAGAAAGGCCGCGATCATTTTTTCCGGTACCTGTGGGCCAGTAAACCTTTGTGAAAAGTTCATAGGATTCGCGTCGAACGCCTTTTAGGGCTTTCCCCAGGACAGTCTCAGCCCGCGTACCCGCATATACATCTGCGGTGTCCAAAGTCGTGATTCCCACATCTAGGGCAGCTCGCACACACTTTATTGCAGCATCTTCCTCGACTTGAGAGCCATGAGTTATCCAATTTCCATAAGAAATCTCTGAGACATACATTCCTGAACTGCCAAGGCGACGATATTCCATGTAAAGAAGGTTACTATGAGAACCGATGGTGTTCTACAAGTAAATCCTCGAGGAGTCGGGCATGGTTAGAAAATTCTTCGCAGTCGCAACGGCTTCTATTTTGCTGTTGGCGCCTTCGTATTCTTTATCCGCGATTGCTGATCAAACCCCAGCTGCCACATCCTCAAGCCAATCATCCCAATCTGCAGAATCTGCCAAATCGTCGGACGACTCAAATGGCGAACAATCAAGGCCGTTGCATCGAGTTGATGAAGAGCGCGAAGGGCATTTTGAAGGGGCCCAACTAATTTTGGTTGGCGCGGCTCTAGTAATTGCTCTCGGACTGGCATACCGCGCTGGTCGTCGCCGACGCGAAGAGTAAAACTAAGCGTTAAACTTCAATCAATCCCCACTTTCTGATAACTTTCGACTGCCCGAAAGGGTGGAGTGAGTCAGAGCGAAGTCCGGTGAAATACCGGCGCTGTCCCGCAACTGTAAAGATTCTTATTTAATTATTTTTAATTATTTAGATGAGAATTTAAGCCAGGTCGCCTCAACCTACTTCGAAGTATCCGACCTCGGAGGAAGGTCGGGCCTCTGAAGTCATCAAGACTTTTTTAGCCCACACCTTTCTCCCTCAAAGTTTGAGGGAGTTTTTATGTTCAAGAAATATGTTTTTTTAATATCAGTACCAATTTTGGTGCTTCCAGTATTTTCTTTTCCAACGGCACATGCCTCATCATCACCGCATCGAATAATTTGCCTCTCGCCTTCTGCAACAGAAGATCTTTTCGCGATTGGGGCGGGCTCTGAGGTAATTGCAGTGGATCAGCTTTCCAATTTCCCAACTTCTGCGCCAGTTTCAAAACTCGACGCATTTTCGCCGAATGTAGAAGCTATCGCTTCCTTCAAACCGGATTTAGTAATCCTAAATTCTGGAGCAACGAAAGCGGAATCAGTTCGATTGGCCTTAAAGAAGTTAAAAATTAAGGTCTATTTTGAGAGTGCTCCAAATGACATAAATGGCGCCTACAAAGAAATTACTGAACTCGGGTCTCTCACCGGTAAAGGGCTGCAAGCTCAAGGTTTGATTCGAAAGATGAAGAGTTCTATCAAGAAGAGTGTTGAATCAGCGCGAAAGAAGTCGGCAGTTTCTATCTATCATGAATTAGACGACACTCTTTATTCAGTGACTTCAGAAACCTTTATTGGCCGCGTATATAAGGATTTTAATTTACTTAACATTGCCGATGCAGCCGCAAAAGCAGACTCCTACGGCTACCCACAACTGACACCCGAATACGTTGTGCAATCTAATCCCGCAATCATCTACCTTGCTGATGCGCAATACGGAACAAGCGCTTCAAGCGTAGCGAAACGACCTGGGTGGTCCAGCCTTAAAGCAGTCACCAATAACCACGTGCTCTCTCTTCCGGAAGACATTCCATCTCGCTGGGGACCTCGCCTTGTAGATTTCTATCAGTTTGTAGCCAAGTCAATCGCGAGCGTCAATTAATTATGAAAAACGAAACAAAGGGCGGGGGAATCGGGCAGATATGGAATTGGAAAATAACTGCTGCCTGTGCGCTTTTTCTTTTCTTAGTTGGGATGTTGGCAATTAGTTTTGGGCCAATTCATCTTGGATTTATAGATATCTTGAAAACTCTGGTTGGGGCGCATGGCCTTGAAGGGCAAGATCGAACCGTGCTCATCGATCTGAGATTACCTCGAATGATTTTGGCTGCTCTTGTTGGTGCTGCACTTGCCACAAGCGGCGCTGTTTATCAAACGGTTTTTAGAAATCCACTTGCTGATCCTTATTTGCTTGGAGCTGCCAGTGGCGCGGGTCTCGGTGCAACAATTGCAATAACAAATGCTGGTGGAAATATTTACGGATGGCTTCCAATTTTTTCATTTTTTGGGGCCACTTTGGCCGTTATGACATCTTTCTTTATTTCGGGCCGCTTCTTTGCTGAACCAAATACGCTTCTGCTTTCTGGTATCGCCGTCGGTTCCTTCGCTACTGCAGTGCAAACCTACCTTCAGCAACGACACAGCAATGCTCTTAGACCTGTCTACAACTGGATTCTTGGAGAGTTAACGGTCGCCAATTGGAGCATTGTTTCTTGGTCCTCCATCTACATTATTTCCTCGATCTTTGTGCTCATTACGATTTCGAAAAAGCTAGATGGCTTGCTTCTTAGCGATGAAGAATCATTTTCGCTAGGAATTGACCCAAACCGTTTGAGAATGATCGCAGTAGCAGCGGCCACTCTTGCCACAGCAACGGCCGTTTCTGCCTCAGGACTCATTGGCTTTGTTGGAATTGTTGTCCCACATCTAGTGCGCGGCCTAACGCATCGAGTTACAAATCGTTCCTTGGCGACTATTGCTTTTGTTGGTGCCGCATTTCTCGTCCTTGCCGACCTTGGCGCGCGAACAATCCTCTCCCCTGCCGAACTTCCAATAGGCGTTATCACTGCCTTTGTTGGGGCTCCATTCTTTCTCTTTGTGTTGCGAACCAGAAGGGTGTCTCATTAATGATTAAAGTTGAAGACCTAACAGTTCAAATAGGTGGTCGTACCATTTTGAACGACATCTCATTAACAATTCCGTCGGGTCATTGGACATGCTTGGTTGGCCCTAATGGAGCGGGCAAGACGACGTTTCTAAAAGTTCTTCTTGGAGTTAGAGAGTATTCAGGCTCTCTTCAAGATAATGGTGTTGAGGTTTATCGAAATCACAAGCGAAATGTGGCATTCGTTCCGCAAAACCCTGAAATTCCTACAGGAATGACTGTCTCCGAATATGTAGCCCTCGGTCGATCCAAAGTGGATGGTTGGGGAAATGAAAGCACGAAGAGCAGAAAATTTATCGAGGATGTTCTGATTCAAACTCAGCTATATGGAATGCACCAGCGACATGTCGCCCAATTGTCGGGCGGAGAGATGCAAAGAGCGCTTATTGCACGTGCTCTTGCCCAAGAACCTCAATTAATATTGCTAGATGAACCAACCTCAGCACTAGACCTTCATCACCAAATTTCAGTTTTAAATAATATAGAAGTCTTGAAAAGTCGAGGCGTGACGGTCATCTCTACAATGCACGACATCACTCTTGCAGCAATGTATGCAGAGCGAATCGTTGTTATGCAGGGAGGACGAGCGCTATTGGATGGAAAAGCTTCTGACGTCATTCACTCGGCAGAACTTCGAACCGCATTCGATAATCGAATAAATGTTTATACGTTGGATAGTGGCCGTCCAGTAATCGTTGCTTCAAAGGATGAATCGAACAATTAACGAACGTGAGACTCCACAAAAGGAGTTTTGACCACTTCTACATTGCTCATTCGTCCACGTACATCAATTGTGAGTGAATCACCAATTGAAATATCGGTAGAGACAAGAGCCAACGCGATGCCGTGTTTAAGAGATGGAGAGAAAGTTCCACTCGTGACTGTGCCAACGACATCACCTTGAGAATTCAATACGCTCATTCCCGCTCTCGGAATGCCGCGATCTAACGACTTCAATCCGCGCAATCGGCGTTTCAATCCGTTCGCTTTTTGGTTATGTAGAGCGCTTTTGCCGTGGAAATTCTCCTTATCCATAGAAATAGCCCAGCTTGCACTTGCTTCAAGCGGCGTGATTTCTAGAGACAACTCGTGGCCGTGCAGTGGATATGCCATCTCGGTACGCAAAGTATCTCGAGCGCCAAGACCGCAAACTCGTCCACCAACTTTTGCAATCGTCTCAACTAAGATTTCCCAAAGAGGTAGCGTCGATTCCCATTGTGGAACTAATTCGTAACCAAACTCGCCCGTGTAACCTGTTCTGCAAACGATGATGGGACCGAGGCTTGGATATGATGAAGGTGTTTCAACACTGAATTCTGTGTAATCAAGTGCGAGGCTAAGACCAAGCAGTTCCATTACCTTTCCGCTGAGCGGTCCTTGTACTGCCAAGACACCAAAACTCTTATGAATGTTTGTTACGGTAATTCCTTCTGGAGCAGCACGTGAAATAACTTCAAAAACATCTGCGCAATTTGCCGCATTTGGAATTAGAAAGAGATCATCCTCAGCTTTCCGATACACAATGAGGTCATCAATAACACCGCCATCGGCGTTGCACAACAAGTTGTACTGTGAAGATCCATTCGATATTTTCGCTAAATCATTTGTCACAATTGCATTTAGAAATTCGACCGCACCTGAACCGGTGATGCTAATTTTTCCAAGGTGTGAAACGTCAAAAATTCCAACTTTTTCCCGGACGGCCGAGTGTTCGGCCAGCACTCCCCCAGCTTGATCTCCCACCATGACTTTGGGGTACTCAATCGGCATATCCCAACCGCCGAAATCTGCCATCTTCGCGTCTGCTGCTACATGCCATTTATATAGAGGTGAGGTGTTTTCCATGCTTGAAACTTATCAAATGGATGAGAAGATTCGCTCATGGCAACCCTAAAGACTTCAGAAGATCAAAAATCAGAGATTCTAGTTATCGGACTTTCTTCGAAAGATGGAAAGCTCATAATCGAATCAGGCTCAACTCACGTTAATTCAAAAGCTATCTTGGCGGCGCTTGCTGACCTTGGAGCATCTGGCGGGGCTGAAGAGGTGCTCAAAGTTCCCTCGACAGGTAATCCACGTCTTATCGTGACAACGGGCTTAGGCGAAAATAAGAGTGATTACTCTTCTGAAACTCTACGTCGTGCAGCTGGAGCTGCAACTCGAGCTATTGCAGGTCACAAAATTGCCGACTTTGTTCTACCCCATAAAAACGTTTCCCAATTCGCGGCAATTGCAGAGGGAATCGCGCTAGGCGCATACAACTTCACAAACTTTAGATCTTCATCTTTGAAAGCTCAAAAAGCTCCGCTTGCCACAGGAATTGTCTTATCTAAAATTGGAAATTCAGTTGACGCAAAGCATGCGTTAAAGCGCGCAGCCATTCTGGCAACTCAAGTTCATATGGTTCGAAATCTTGTAAACACTCCTCCAAGCCATTTAAATCCGGCCTCTTTCTCAAATGATATGAAAAAAATTGCAACAAAACTAGGCGTCAAATCTGAAATATTTAATGAATCCGCTTTGAAGAGTAAGGGCTTTGGCGGAATCACAGGCGTTGGCCAAGGTTCGGCCAATCCTCCTCGCCTACTTCACCTTTCATACACTCCTGCATCTGGAAAGCCAAAGGCTCGAATAGCCCTTGTTGGAAAGGGAATTACTTTTGACAGTGGCGGACTTGCGTTGAAACCTGCTGCCGGCATGGAGGCAATGAAATGTGACATGGCTGGAGCTGCAGCAATCGTTGCAACTATTTTCGCAGCTGCGCAACTCAATCTCCCTGTGGCCATCGATGGTTGGGCCGCGCTTGCAGAAAACATGATCAGCGACACTGCGCAACGTCCGAGTGACATTGTCACAATTTACGGTGGGAAGACAATCGAAGTTTTGAATCCAGACGCTGAAGGAAGACTTGTTCTGGCTGATGCACTTGTCAAAGCCCAAGAAGTCGGAAAGAAAGCTGGAGGCCTAGACGCGCTCGTCGATGTGGCGACGTTGACCGGTGCTCAAGGCATTGCGCTGGGAACTAGAACTAGTGCTGTTATGACAAACAATGATGCCCTGTCGATTAAATTCCTTGAAGCAGCGCACACCAGCGGTGAACTATTTTGGCCAATGCCTCTGCCTGAAGAGCTTCGAGCTGGTCTCGACTCACCTGTGGCAGATATGGGCAATATTTCCAACTCGGGAAGCCGTCAAGGCGGAATGCTCATTGCTGGACTTTTCCTACGCGAATTCGTCGAACCACAGGTTCCATGGATTCACCTCGACATCGCATCTCCTGCCTACAACGAGCAACAGCCACATGGCTACACGGCCGTGGGCGGTACCGGAGTGGCTGTCAGGTCCCTTCTTGCTCTTCTGGAATCCTTTTAACCTTTTTTGCTGTATTCAGGGACACATTTTGCAGGCTTGGCCGCGCCTAAATTCGTGGCAGGATATGGGCTTGATGTTAAGCGCTTGAAGCGAAGGGTGATTTAGTGACTGAGTTTGATGTACTGATTCTTGGCGGCGGTTCTGGTGGATACGCGTGTGCACTGCGCGCTTCTCAGCTTGGACTTACTGTTGGACTAATCGAGCAAGACAAACTTGGCGGAACCTGCCTGCATCGCGGTTGCATCCCGACAAAGGCTCTCCTCCATGCAGGTGAAGTCGCAGATAGCACTCGTCACGCAGCCGAGTTTGGTGTCAACGCACAACTCCACGGAATTGATATGGCTGCAGTTAACGCATACAAAGATGGCGTAATTTCGAAATTGCATAAGGGGCTTCAGGGTCTGGTTAAGTCTCGAAGCGTTAACTACATCGAAGGTCACGGTCGCTTGGTCGCGCCAAATGCGATCGAGGTAAATGGCGTGCGCTACACAGGCAAGAACATTGTTCTGGCAACTGGTTCTTACCCTCGCACATTGCCTGGTTTGGAAATTGACGGTCATCGCGTAATCACAAGCGATCAAGCACTGACAATGGATTACGTTCCAAATACAGCAATTGTCCTTGGCGGCGGTGTGATTGGTTGTGAATTCGCGTCAGTATGGAAGTCCTTTGGTAGCGATGTGACAATCGTTGAAGGATTGCCCCGACTTGTCGCGCTAGAAGATGAGTCTTCAAGCAAACAACTCGAACGTGCGTTTCGAAAGCGCGGAATTAAGTTTGAAGTTGGAACTAAATTCCAATCGGCAAGTGTTCACGATAGCGGCGTAACAATTACTCTTGAAAACGGAACGCAGTTCACTGCTGATGTTCTACTCGTTGCAGTTGGTCGCGGACCAGTTACCGACAACATTGGATATCAGGAGCAAGGCCTCACAATGGATCGTGGTTATCTGATTGTGGATGATAAGTGCCGAACAAACATTCCTGGCATTTTTGCGGTTGGAGACATTATTCCAACTCTTCAACTTGCACACGTTGGTTTTGCAGAAGGAATCATGGTTGCTGAAGAAATCGCAGGTCTAAATCCTCGCGCTATTAACTATGACGGAATTCCACGTGTTACATACTCTGAGCCTGAAGTTGCATCAGTTGGACTCACCACTGCTGTTGCGAAAGAAAGAGGCCATGACGTTGTTGAACTGACTTACGATCTTGCCGGAAATGGAAAGGCAAACATTCTAAAGACGGCAGGTTCTGTGAAACTTGTAGCTGCTAAGAATGGTCCCGTTCTTGGAATTCATATGGTTGGCGCTCGAGTTGGCGAATTGCTTGCTGAGGCTCAATTAATTTTCAACTGGGAAGCTGAAGCTTCAGATGTAGCTCAGTTGATTCATGCTCACCCAACCCTTTCAGAAGCTGTCGGTGAAGCGCATCTTGCTCTCGCCGGTAAGCCTCTTCACGCACACGGTTAAAGTTAGAAATAGGAAATAGGAGAAGCAATGACATTCTCAGTCACGATGCCCGCACTTGGCGAAAGCGTCACCGAAGGTACTGTCACTCGTTGGCTAAAAGCTGAAGGCGACACCGTTGCGATTGACGAGCCTCTCCTGGAAGTATCAACAGATAAAGTTGATACAGAAATTCCGTCACCTGTCGCAGGTGTGATTCAGAAGATTGTTGTTGCAGTAGATGCCACCGTTCCAGTTGGGGCAGAACTTGCCGTAATTGATGACGGGGCTTCAGCTAGTGCTGCTCCCGTAGCGCCGGTAGTCGTTGAAGCGCCAGTCGCTCCGACTCCAGTTCCACCTGTTGTCGAAGCACCACCTGTACCAGCACCAGTTGCACCACCTGCACCACCTGCACCAGTTGCGCCAGTTGCGCCAGTTGCCGCAACCCCAGCGAGTTCTTCCAAAGGTGTCGTTGTTACGATGCCCGCTTTGGGCGAATCTGTTACAGAAGGAACTGTTACACGTTGGCTAAAGAACGTTGGCGATTCAATTGAAGTTGATGAACCACTTCTTGAAGTTTCCACTGACAAAGTTGATACAGAAATTCCTTCACCAGCGTCAGGTACCGTTTTAGCGATTGATGTTCCAGTTGATTCAACTGTTCCAGTGGGAGCACGTCTTGCCCTCATTGGTTCCTCGGCATCAGCTTCCGCACCAGTTGAACCAGTTGCTCCAGTTGCTCCAGTTGCTCCTGCTCCAGTTGCTCCAGTTGCTCCAGTTGCTCCAGTTGCTCAAGTTGCTCAAGTTGCTCCAGTTGCTCCTGCTCCAGTTGTCACACAAGCCACTGACGCTTATGTGACTCCAATCGTTCGCAAGCTTGCTTCGGAGAACGGCGTGGATCTTAGTAAGGTTCAAGGCACGGGTGTCGGCGGACGAATTCGCAAAGAAGATGTTTTGGCGGCGGTAGTTCGCACCCCTGTTGCAGCGCCTTCGGCATCAGCTCCTGCGCCAGTTGCAAAAGCTGCGCCAGTTTCAATTTCACCTCTACGCGGTACAACAGTTCAAATGTCACGACTTCGTAAAGTAATTGCAGAAAGAATGCTGGAGTCACTTCACGTAAGTGCTCAGCTAACGACTGTCGTGGAAGTTGATGTAACTCGCATTGCACGTCTTCGTGACAAGTCAAAAGCTTCCTTCGAAGCACGTGAAGGTGTAAAACTTTCATTCTTGCCTTTCTTCTCAGTTGCTGTTTGCGAAGCGTTGAAGCAGCATCCAGTGCTCAATTCGTCGGTAACGGGTGATCAAATTACCTATCACGGCGCAGAACATCTTGGAATTGCAGTGGATACCGATAAAGGCCTACTCGTTCCAGTTATTCGCGATGCGGGTGATTTAAATATGGGCGGTCTTGCTCGCAAGATTGCAGATGTTGCAGAACGTACGCGCACAAATAAAATCACACCGGATGAATTAGGTGGCGGAACATTCACAATTACCAACACTGGTAGCCGTGGCGCTCTATTTGATACACCAATCATCAATCAACCTCAGGTTGCCATTCTTGGACTCGGAGCAGTTGTTAAGCGGCCTGTCGTGGTTAAGGCTGAAGATGGTGGCGAAACAATTGCGATCCGTTCCATGGTCTATCTCGCACTTTCCTACGACCACCGAATTGTTGATGGCGCAGATGCGGCACGCTTCTTGGTCACTTTGAAAGACCGCCTTGAAGCAGGTCAATTCGAGTCAGATTTAGGTCTCTAATTCATGTTGCCTCCACAGAGAATTGCAATCACTGGCGCATCGGGTTTGATTGGTAGTTCTCTCGTCGGACACTTGAAGAGCGAGGGACATACCGTCCAGCGCTTAGTGCGACGCAAGGCTTCAGCTCCGGACGAAATTAGCTGGGATCCAACTGCTGGAACCGTAGATTTAAATGCGCTTGAAGGAGTAAACGCTGTCATTCATCTTGCCGGCGCGGGCGTAGGCGATCATCGGTGGACTACAAAGTATCGAGCCGAGATTTTGAATTCCAGACTTCTTGGAACGACAACTATTGCAAATGCAGTCGCTCAAGTGAAGCCACAAGTATTTATCTCCGCAAGTGCTATCGGATATTACGGCGAGACTGGCAATCGCGCAGTTATTGAGTCAGACCGTTCAGGTGATGATTTCCTCGCAGCAGTGTGTCGTGAGTGGGAAACTGCCGCTGACCCTGCTGGCGATGTTCGTACGGTAAAAATTCGCACTGGTCTTGTTCTAGATCCAACTGGTGGGGCACTCGGAAGAATGCTTCCACTATTTCGTTTCGGTTTAGGTGGAAAGCTCGGTTCTGGCAATCAGTGGTGGTCTTGGATTACATTGCATGATCACATTCGCGCTACATGCCATCTACTTGAATCCAAGATTTCCGGTCCTGTAAATCTCACTTCCCCAAACCCTGTTACTAATCAGGAATTCACATCCGCACTTGCCAGAGCGCTACATAGGCCCGCGCTTCTGCCCGCTCCTGCCTTTGCACTGAAAATTGCACTCGGTGGTTTTTCAACTGAAATTCTTGGATCAAAGCGCGTATTGCCACAAGCTCTAACCGATGATGGATTTAATTTCGACTACCCACACGTAATTAGCGCTTTGGCAGAACTCGTCGAATAATTGATTCTGCTGCAATGCGACCAGATTCCATTGCCCCTTGTTGTGAGGGATATGTACAGTGATCGCCGGCAATAAATAATCCGCCCTCAATGTGTTGCTTTCCATACAGTGGAGTCCCAACTCCATGAAGCGGAAGAGACTGCTTTATTTCGTATTTTGCTAGCAACTGCCAATCGTGAGTAGATATCTGCCAGATATTTGAAAGTTCACGCCTAACTTCACTTTCAGAAACAGTGTTCAGTGTGGTTGATGCGATGAGCGTGCTTTCGTTTGGTGCGTACGAGGGAACAAGTTGAGACATCACAACTGAATTTATAACTCCCCCATTTTTTTGAGCCGCGAGCAAATCAGAATTACGCAACTCGCCTTTTGTCACGTGATACCAAGTGGTGGACGGCAAGACGCGAGGAACTTCTCTTCCACTAATTAGCTGATGGCAGGTCGTCGGGTCAGTAGCAACGATTACAAATTCTGCGCTAAACGTTTCATTTTTTGTCACAACTTTGTGGTCTGAAACCTGTTGAACGAGTGTGTTGTACTGAATACTTGAAATCTTTTCAGCCAGATTATTGGAGAAAGTACCCATTCCTTGATTTGGTACTCCTGGACGCCCGGAAACAAAAGAGCGCAAGATTTTTTGGGATGCATCGGCTGCGATTACAGATGGCTCGGTAAGGAAGACTCCACGCAAGAACGGTTCAAGGGCTTCATTAAAAAGAGTTGGGAATTTTGCGCTTTCATCACCTAGTGTTTTGCTTCCGCCAGCGTGAGAATTAAGAAAGTTTAGAAAAGCCAGCTTTTCCCTAATTGAGCCCGGTGTTGTGAGAGCACGCCCCAGCGTTAAACGCTTGCTTCGCTCACCATCGACTATACGTACTCCGGCAGGCAATGAAGTGAATTCTTCTGGGTTGATGGCGCCTGAAGCGATGACTTCGGGGTATTTTGGATTGATGACCTGAAATCCGTGATCTAGTACAAATCCATCTATGTAATCACTTTTAACTCGACCACCTGGTCGATCAGATCCTTCGAGGAGAAGCACTTCTACCCCGGCTTCTTGGAGGTACCGAGCAGCAGTCAAGCCAGCAAGACCTGCTCCGACGACAATTACTTGCTTGCTCATCTAATGGACATTGCCCTTGCTTTGTCGATTATCTCTGCAACATCCAATGCGTCCTGGATAGACACGGGCATCACTCCATTTCCGCGAATGGCCTGTGCAACTTGCAAATAAAAAGGTGTGTAATCGCCGGGAACTGATTCGTATGGTTCGCTCTCTTCGCCACGAACTAACGTTGCCGGGGTGGAGGTATCAACTTTCCATCCTCCAAGCTCAGGATTTATTCCTTGTCTAAGTAAAGGTTCTTGGTTATCTAGCGCGGAAATAACCAATGCAGCCTTATCGCCCATAAGTCGAATGCGAGGTCCAGGAGCACCAACAATTGCTGACCCTGAGAGATAAGAGTCAACCCCCGAATCATGCTTCAGAACAATCACGACATCATCATCCGATAAGCCGCGTATCGCTCGAACAGAGGAATAAACAATCTGCGCAGGCCCGAACCAATCCAAGGCAAGTGAGACCAGATGTGTCTGTAAATCCAATAAGTTTCCGCCACCCTCGTGCGCGGGAAAACGTTCGCGCCAGGAATTTGGATTCGCTTCTGGGCGAAATCTTTCGAATCTCGAATCAATTCTAAAAACTTTGCCAAGAACGCATTCGTTGATTGCCTTTTTAACTGTCAAAGCATCGCTATCCCAGCGACGATTAAAGAATGTCGTAAGCAGCGATCCTGTTTCGAGTGCAACTTGCGCCACCTCTTTGGCCTGTTCAAACGAGAGTGCCATCGGCTTGTCAACGACTACTGCGCAACCGGCTCGCAGACCAGCAATTGCATTAGGCGCATGCGCGATATTTGCACTTGCCACGACAAGAAGATCTAGATTTAAATCCAGAAGTTCTTCTATCGTGCTGCAAGCAATCGCGTTCGGAAAGTCTTCAGAAAGCTGCTTGATACGTTCTGGATTGGTCGTAACCACTCCAACAAGATCAAAACCCGCAGCTTTCAGAAATCGCGAATGAAAGTACCTGCCTGCTAAACCGTAGCCAGATATTCCAGCCCGTAAAGGTTTATTTTGCACGCCTACGGCTTCTCTTCTCGTGAGAGTTTGGACGGCCACCAAATCTTAGGACCGAGCACATGTACAAGCGCAGGAACCAAAATTGACCGTACTACCAAAGTATCTAGAAGCACACCAAATGCAACCGCAAATGCAATTTCTGCAAGGGCTACGAGAGGAAGCACGCCAAGAACTGTGAATGTGGCAGCTAATACAATTCCGGCAGATGTAATGACTCCACCAGTTACGGTGACGCCCTTTGTTACTCCAGCTCGGGTTCCCAATTTAATTGCTTCTTCTCGAACACGAGTCATTAAGAAGATGTTGTAATCAATTCCAAGGGCTACGAGGAATATGAATGTGAACAATGGGAAACCAGTGTCTGCTCCCGCAAACTTAAAGATGTGGTTGAAGAAGACGGCCGAGACACCAAGTGTTGCAACAAACGAAACGATTACAGTCACGAGCAGTAAAGCCGCAGCTAAAACGCTTCGTAGCAATAGTCCGAGAATAATTGCAATAAGTACGAGCACAATCGGAATAACTAGATTTCGATCATGCGCGGAAGCAACATCCACGTCGTAGAAAGTTGCGCTTATTCCACCTACTAGTGAAGCGGCATCAATTTTGTGAACCGCAGCTCTAATTGTTGGGACTAAGTTTCTTCCTTGCGAGGAATCAGCAGGGACTGAGAGAGTCGCATCCAAGACAACATTTCCACGAATTACCTTAATTGGCGGAAGTGGTTGACCCGGAATTGCTTGGCCATCGAGCTCTGGTGCAACAGATGAAACTCCAGAGATGCCTTGAAGAGCGCTCGTGGCTTGCGCAGCCTTGCTCTGGCTTATAAGGATTTGAGTCGGTTGACTCTGACCACCAGGGAAATGCTTAAGAAGAAGTTCTTGTCCGACAAGTGAATCAGGATGAGTTGTAAATCCTTGTGTTGTAGAAATTCCGTTCGCCTTGAGGGTGGTTATCAAGCTTGCGAAAATAAGCAATATCACGGTCGTGATGATGGCAAACTTCTTAGGGCTACGAGCCGTTGCATTTGCTACCTTCGACCAGATACCA
>SESG01016897.1_pt1 | contig 27570 bp, 22 predicted proteins | sample 3171421 | NCBI WGS metagenome assembly SESG01 (sample SAMN10866946, study PRJNA518727) | freshwater metagenome | biome: subpolar coniferous forest; feature: holomictic lake; material: water; isolation source: holomictic Lake 227, 6 m and 8 m depth | place: Canada: near Kenora, Ontario | collected...
CCAATCACCTTTAATAGGAGTGTTCCCCCTCTTCCATCTCTGCCGAATCGATCTTTTTCCTGTTGATCGACCTCCAGGAGTACCAGATATAGGCAATTACAAAAGGAATGAGAAGTGAAACATAGCTCATTGCGACAAGGGTATACCGGCTTGAAGAGCTGTTCGATATTGTAAGAGAACTCCCGATATCGGAAGTCGAAGGATAATATGCAGTATGGTTTAATCCTGCCAGGCAGAACAGCGCAAAAACCGTCAGTATTGTTCCCGGTCCTGCCTGCCATATCCCGTTTGGCCCGTTTTTAGGAAAGTTAATAAGAGGCAGGATAATACCGGCCAGGACGAAAAGAACCCCTGCAGAAAGACAAAGCAATACGGCAGGCATGTTCACAAGGTTGTGGAAATACTTTAAGGGTTCCCATAGCAGGGCATTGTTATGTTCAGCGCTTATTCCGATGCCAGGTGCGGTCATCAGGGCCAATAACCAGGCAAGAAAAAAGGCCAGGAAAGGTACAGAATTGGCCAGGAGCTGGTTCCTGAGCCGCTTGTTTATTTCATTATCAGATACTGAGTTCGAGATGTAAAGGATGCCGAGAACCCTTGACAGGAAGAATATTGCAAGTCCCAGTGCAACATTTTTCCAGTTCATGACAGCTTCGAGACCGTGGGCAGGGCCATTCCATCTTGAGATCGCCGGACTACCAAGGTTCACCAGGTTCATTTTATCAACCGAAAACATTGAACCTGTGAAGAATGTTGAAACTGCTGCACCAATAAGGATCGTGCCAAGGGCCCCGTTTATATAAAGGAAGATCTCAAAGGTGCGGTGTCCGAGGAAATTGTTTGGTTTGCTCCTGTACTCATAGGCGACGGCCTGCAGAACAAAAGCAAAAAGAATAAGCATCCAAACCCAGTAGGCCCCTCCGAAGCTTGTTGAGTAAAATAAGGGAAAAGACGCAAAAAAAGCTCCCCCGAATGTGACCAGTGTTGTAAAAGTAAATTCCCATTTTCTTCCGAGTGCATTAACGATCATTTTACGTTCTGCGTCGGTTTTCCCAAGGGTGTATATCAGTGTTTGTCCGCCCTGAACAAACATAAGGAATACGAGGATGCTTCCCAGGATGGAAACGATAATCCACCAGTAAATCTGCAAGGATTCAGTTGACATGGTTTCAAACATCAGTGCAGTCCTCCGTCTTTAGGTCCCAGTTTAACCTGTTTTGAAATGATCATGATTTCTGCAATAAGCAGCAATGTAAAAATGCAGGCAAACAGCCAGAAAGTGAGAACAACTGCTGATGACCCTATATGTGTTACTCCAGCCGAAACAGGCAGAAGGTCCTGTATAACCCATGGCTGGCGTCCTACTTCGGCTACAATCCAGCCCGCCTGACTGGCGAGATAAACAACAGGTATTGTCCAAAGCGTGCAGTGCAACAGCCATCTTCGGCTTCCGATCTGTTTGTTATTCAGGTAGAATAATATAATCACCAGCAGGATCATCAGATACAAGCCTGCATAAACCATAAAATGAAACGCGTAAAAGACCACTGGAACATTTGGTACAATCCGTTCAGGGGAATCCAGGTAGCCGTATCCGAAATATGGAAAATTCGCCTGAAGAGTTTTAGAAGATTCTGTGGCAACAGCAGTGTCTTTCATTGCTGCCGCCTTACGGTATGATCCGAAAGCGGCAATGGCAACACGGCCGCGGGCAATTTTTTCTTCTGCCGAATATGCAGAATCCCGTTCCTGTATAGGGACTGAGTTGTAGACTGGCCTGAATTTTCCTTTCAGAAGATCTTCAATCCCCGGCACGAAGGCATCCGGATCCCTATAACTAAGGAAGGATAAGAGTTTTGGGAATTCCACCTTGAAAAGGAATGCATCTTTAAGATCACCGGCTTTCTTCCCTGGTGTCAATATGCCAAATGCAACTAATCCTGCCCCCTGACTTCCTTTGTACAATCCTTCCATAGCTGCGAGTTTTACCGGTTGTTTCTGGCTTACCTGGTAAGCGGAACCGTCGCCTGTAAAGGCAGTGACAAGGGAAGCCGCCAATCCGAAAACCGCTGCTATCAGCATGCTCCGTGTTGCAAGGATCTGTTCTCTTCGTTTAAGAAGGTACCATGCGCTGATCCCGAGGACAAAAAAGGAAGCCAGGATAAAGCCCGAAGTGACTGTATGAAAAAACTTGTTGATTGCGACAGGTGAAAAAAGCACATCCCAGAAGTTAAGCATTTCATTCCTGGCAGTATCAGGATTAAACCTCATACCGGCCGGGTATTGCATCCATGCATTTGCTACCAGGATCCATAATGCTGATAAGGTGGCTCCGATGGCAGTCAGCCAGGTAGCCGCAAGGTGGAACCGTTTGCTCACTTTGTTCCATCCAAAGAACATCACTGCGATAAATGTCGATTCAAGGAAAAATGCCATGATGCCTTCAATAGCAAGAGGAGCCCCGAAGATATCCCCGACGAACCAGGAGTAATTTGACCAGTTCGTGCCGAATTCAAATTCAAGTATGATCCCTGTTGCAATACCTATTGCAAAATTCACTCCGAACAGGGTCATCCAGAACCTCGTTATTCTCTTCCATTCTTCATTGCCGGTTTTCACATAAATGGATTCCATAATTGCAATGAGGAACGATAATCCAAGTGTCAGGGGAACGAAAAGCCAGTGATACATGGCTGTAAGGGCGAACTGCGCCCGTGACCAGTCAACAAGGCTATAATCAATGTTTGCAGGCATCAGCAGAATTTTAACGAAATCCAAATGTACGAAAATTGATCACATTGTTTATTTTTGCGCGATGAAAGAAATGAAAGAAGACCTAAGGTGTTTTCATTGCGGGGAGGATTGTGGATCGAGTATTATAAGGTTCGCCGAAAAGCCATTTTGTTGTTCGGGATGCCAGATGGTATATGAAATTTTGAGCGGCAGCAATTCAGGGGAATATTATAAATTATCGGAGCATCCGGGATTGAAATATAGCCAGGCAGAGGTTGGAAAGCGCTTTGACTTTCTTGACAACGACGAAATAAAACACGAGATACTCGATTTTTCAGATGACGGGATCTCGAGGGTCAGATTTTTTATACCAAACATACATTGCAGCTCTTGTATCTGGCTTCTGGAAAACCTTCACAGGCTGAATCCGGGAATCATGCATTCGTCGGTTCAATTTACAAAAAAAGAAGCGGTATTCACTTTCAGGGATACGGAGATCAGCCTCAGGGGCCTTGTGGAACTTCTGGCTTCAATCAATTATGCCCCTTATATTTCTCTTGAATCAGTTGATAAACATGCGAAACCGAAAGTTAACAGGAGTGTATATTACAAGCTCGGTGTTGCGGGATTTTGTTTCGGGAATATTATGCTGTTCAGTTTCCCGTCCTACCTTGCAATTGATGATACTGTTGAGAACTTCATACGCAACAATTTCGGCATACTGAATATTCTCCTTGGGATACCTGTTGCATTCTATTCAGGTTCAGGCTTTTTTATCTCGGCGTACAGGGGACTTAAAAAGAGGTTTATAAGTATTGACCTCCCGATTGCAATCGGGATCCTTGCTCTCTTTTTCAGAAGTGCCTACGAAATCCTCTCAGGGACAGGCCCCGGGTTCATGGACTCTCTCGCCGGACTACTATTTTTTCTGCTGATCGGGAAATGGTACCAGGGACTGACCTACCAGGCCTTGTCGTTTGAACGGGACTACCGCTCATATTTCCCTGTTGCGGTTACGCTGATTTCAGAGTCTGGAGAGGAAAGCATATTGCCGCTGAAACACCTTAAAGCGGGCATGCGGATCCTGGTAAGAAATAATGAACTGATCCCGGCCGATTCAATTCTTGTTAAAGGTGAAGGCTCTGTCGATTACAGTTTTGTGAGCGGGGAGTCAAACCTCGTTCAGAAAACTGCCGGTCAGAGAATATATGCCGGTGGTAAGCAGGTAGGAGCTGCGATAGAAGTCCTGATTGAAAAAGAGGTTGCCCAAAGCAAGCTCACCGAACTATGGAACCAGAAACAAGGAGGGGAGGAGCAACTGAACAAGTGGGAATCCCTCATAGATGTAATCAGCAGGTATTTTACGTTGGTCGTTATGGTGCTGGCTGTTGTAACAGGCATTGTATGGTGGTTCATTGATCCTTCGAAAGCTGCGCTGGTCATCACTTCAATCCTGATTGTGGCCTGCCCCTGTGCGCTGGCTATGACACTTCCGTTTTCCTTCGGGGGGGCCATGAGGGTTTTCGGGAGGAACGGGTTTTATGTAAAACGAAGCCAGGTAGTTGAGGTGCTATCGACAATTGATACTATTGTCCTGGATAAAACCGGAACCCTGACCCGTTCGAACGATTTTGACGCAAATTTCGGGAATCTCATATTACCTGTGTCTTCTTACAATCTTCTCCGCTCCCTTACCCGTCATTCGACCCACCCCATGAGTGTCGCAGTTCACCAGGCCCTTCCGAATTCCCAGACACTTGAAGTAAAAGGGTTTGCTGAACACATTTCGAAGGGTATCGAAGGTGTTGTTGAAGGGCATCATATTAAACTGGGCTCTGATGAATTCGTGAACGGTACACTCTCAGCGGAACCCATTGCGGGCAGCCTGTATGTTTCAATCGACGGCATGTCATCCGGCTACATTATATTGAAGAATAAATACAGGGAGGGAATGAGCGAGGTACTGACCTCGCTATCGGGAAAATATGAGCTGCATCTTCTTTCAGGTGACAATGATGCAGAGCTTCCTTCTTTACTGAAGTATTTCCCTGACCGCGACCATGTTCATTTCTGGCAAAGCCCGGGGGATAAGCTGAATTATGTGAAAAAACTAAAGAGAGAAGGCCGGAAGGTCATGATGATAGGCGACGGGTTGAACGATGCAGGGGCTTTGTTTGAAAGCCAATGCGGGATATCGATTGCCGATGACGTATATCACTTTTCTCCTTCATGTGATGCCATTCTTGAAGCCAGGCAATTCTGCAGGCTGGCTTCTTTTCTGAGATTCAGCAAAACGGCGCGCAATATTGTCATTTCGAGTATCATTTTTTCATTTTTATATAACCTTGTCGGGTTAAGTTTTGCGATCAGCGGAAACCTAACACCCATCGTTTCGGCTATCCTCATGCCACTCAGTTCAGTTACCGTGATATCGTTCATTACATCGGCTGTTTACCTGTCTTCGGTGAGGGCCGGGCTAAACATAGCATATTCAGTCTGAATATAAATTACGGCCTTTTTGAGTATTTCAGTATTCTAATCTTGGAATTCTCATTTCTATATTCTTAAATTTGCCTTCTACGCCGGATAGAACATGAATGTCATTCTCATCCTTGTCGCTTTCAGTCTTTTAGTTGCTCTTGCCGGACTTGCTGCTTTTTTCTGGTCGGTCAGGAGCGGGCAGTATGATGATCCTTACGGTTCGTCGGTGAGAATTTTATTTGAGGACGAGAAGCCTGAGAAGGTTGAGAATCCGGTCTCTCCTGACGGTAACAGTGCAAATCCATCTAACCAGATATAATATGGAAAATCAAACCTTTTACTACGACAACAAAATTGTCAAGTATTTCGCCTATGCAACCCTTTTCTGGGGTGTTATCGGTATGGTAGTAGGCTTGCTGCTTGCATTGCAGTTCATTTGGCCTCAGCTTACTTTCGGGATACCTTACACCACATTCGGCCGCATCCGCCCTATACACACAAATGCCGTGATATTCGCATTTGTTGGTAACGGAATGTTCACTGGTGTTTATTACTCACTTCAGCGCCTGTGTAAGGCAAGGATGTTCAGTGACCTTCTCAGCAAAATCAATTTCTGGGGCTGGCAGCTGATAATTGTTTCAGCCGCACTCACTTTTGCTTTTGGCTTTACGACAGGAAAGGAATATGCCGAGTTGGAATGGCCCATTGATATTCTGGTGGCAGTGATCTGGATTGTATTCGGCTGGAATATGATTGGCACCATAATCAAACGCCGCACAAGGCATATTTATGTAGCCATCTGGTTTTACCTTGCAACGTTTGTAACTGTTGCAGTTCTTCATGTAGCAAACAGCATTGAGATACCGATCACATTTTTCAAATCCTACCTCGTATATGCCGGGGTTCAGGATGCACTTGTACAATGGTGGTACGGACATAATGCAGTTGCATTTTTCCTTACTACTCCCTTCCTCGGGCTGATGTATTATTATCTTCCGAAGGCGGCGAACCGTCCGATCTATTCATACAGGCTTTCGATTGTGCATTTCTGGGCACTTATTTTCCTGTATATCTGGGCCGGCCCTCACCACCTGATCTATTCTGCACTACCGAACTGGGCACAGTCGCTCGGTGTGGTTTTTTCGGTCATGCTTATCGCACCTTCATGGGGTGGTATGGTGAATGGGCTTCTCACCCTGAGAGGCGCCTGGGATAAAGTGAGGGAGGATCCGGTGCTTAAATTCATGGTCGTAGCGGTTACAGCCTATGGTATGTCGACTTTCGAAGGACCGATGATGTCGACTAAAACTGTCAATGCGATCTCTCATTTCACCGACTGGACTGTTGGCCATGCTCATATCGGTGCCCTCGGCTGGAATGGTTTTATGACTTTCGCCGTTCTTTACTGGCTGATCCCGCGGATATTCCAGACCAACCTCTATTCAAAGAAACTTGCCAACACCCACTTCTGGATCGGCACTCTTGGAATTATTTTTTATGCCGTTCCTCTTTACTGGGGAGCTATCACACAGTTCCTGATGTGGAAAGAATTCACCCCGGAAGGTTATCTTAAATACCCGAACTTCCTTGAGACCGTCACCCAACTAATGCCGATGTACTTTACAAGGGCGATAGGGGGTGCATTGTATATCGGGGGCGTCGTCATCGGTATTTACAACCTGATCCTTACAGCCCGTCATGGGAACTTCCTGGCCGAAGAAGCCGCCTCGGCTCCCGCCCTTGAACCCGTTTCAGGGAAGCGTGCTTCAGGCGAAGGTGCTCACCGCTGGCTCGAACGCAGGCCAATTCAGTTCACAATCATTGCCCTTATTGCAATTCTTATCGGGGGTATCATTGAAATCGTGCCCCTGTACCTGGTCAAAACCAATATCCCGTCTATTGCCAGCGTAAAACCATATACACCCCTAGAACTTCAGGGTCGCGACATATACGTCAGAGAAGGCTGTTACACCTGCCATTCGCAGCAGGTAAGGCCTTTCCGTTCCGAAACTGAACGTTACGGGCAATACGCAAAGGCAGGAGAATACGTTTATGACCATCCGTTCCAATGGGGGTCAAAGCGTAACGGTCCTGATCTCTCGAGAGAGGGAGTAGTAAACGGGAAACAGTACAAACCCAATTCATGGCATTATAACCATATGCTTAACCCGCAGAAGCTCAATGCACAGTCGATCATGCCCGTTTACAGATGGCTGATTGCTGATGATCTTGACATGAGTACCACGCCGAGGAAGATCAGGGTGATGCAGATGCTTGGAGTTCCCTACCCGGCCGATTATGATAAAATTGCCAATGACGAACTTATGAAGCAGGCATCGCTGATCTCCGCCGACCTTAAAACACAGGGTATTGATTGTGCCCCGAACAAGGAAATCATAGCTCTTATTGCTTACCTGCAGAGACTTGGAGTAGATATTCATGCAGCCGGATTGACCTCAGCTGTACCGGTTTCGGTTAAATAACAGGAAAAGCTATGTTCAGCGAGGTTTTTCAGTCAGTAAACGGCATCAATAATTATGGCCTGATTTCAACAGGGATATTCTTCGTATTCTTCAGCATCCTCGTTGTGTATGCCATCTCCTTAAACAAGAAAGACCTCAGAGATTTCAGCCACCTGCCGTTTGAAGACGAAACGAAAGATTCACAAGATGTTTAAGATTTAAAAACAGTACCATGGAAATCAATGATAAAAATCCAGTGGAAAAAGATGAAGTAACCGGTGATAAAATGTTGTCGGGGCATGAATATGACAATATCAGGGAGCTGGACAACAATCTGCCGAGATGGTGGGTGTGGCTCTTTATCATCACCATTGTTTATGCAGTGGTTTATCTTTTTGTTTTTGACGTGATAAAAATCGCGCCTCATCAGGAAACAGAATATGCAAATGAAATGGCAGCAGCTGCAGCTCTTGCTCCCCCACCCCAGGCGATGGTATTTGACACGGCCATCATGCCTCTTGCCGACAAAGCTTCGCTTGATGCCGGCAAAGCGATTTGGGACAAAAACTGTGTAGTTTGTCACAAAGCCCTCGGTCAGGGCCTGGTGGGGCCGAACCTCACCGACAACTTCGCGATACATGGCTGCAGGTATTTTGATGTGCTTACCGTAATCGCCAATGGTGTTCCCGAAAAGGGCATGATATCCTGGAAAACCCAGTTCTCCAAAGACCAGATACTCCAGGTTGCCAGTTATACCCTGACTCTCAGGGGAACTAATCCACCAGACGCCAAGGCACCCCAGGGTGACCCGTGCAAATGAAATGAAACAAGAACATACTGAGCATAACTTTCGCGACAGGTTATACACGATCGACGAAAGCGGAAATCGCCTTTGGGTTTTTGCAAAGAAACCCAAAGGCATTTTAACTACATCCAGGAATATTGTAGGATTTGTATTGCTGATCTTCTTCTTTTCAGCACCTTTCATTAAAGTTCATGGAGAACAGTTTCTGCTATTCGATTTCCTGAACAGGAAATTCGTCATCTTTGGTGCGCAGTTCTGGCCCCAGGATTTCAATTTGTTTTTTATTGGGATGATAGCGATCATCGTTTTTATCATCCTGTTTACCGTTACTTACGGAAGGATTTGGTGCGGATGGGCATGTCCCCAGACCGTCTTCATGGAGATTCTTTTCCGCAGAATTGAGTATTGGATTGACGGTGATATTCATCAGCAAAAAGTGCTCGATGCGATGCCATGGAATACTACCAAGATATTCAGGCGAGGCTTCAAGCACTTTGTGTTTTATGCACTTTCATTCATTATCGGAAATCTTTTCCTGGTCTATATCATTGGTTCCGATGCATGGTTCAAACTGGTTACCGACAAACCTTCAGAGCATGTCATGGGGCTGGTCATAATGGTGGTGTTCTCCTTTGTGTTTTATTTTATCTTCAGCTGGTTCCGAGAACAGGTCTGCACCATCGTTTGTCCTTACGGACGCCTGCAGGGTGTACTGCTTGACCCTTCAACTGTAGTTATCTCTTATGATTATAAGAGAGGGGAGGAAAGGGGGCTGCTCAGGAAATCTGAGAACAGGAAAGAACTGAAAAAGGGTGACTGCATTGATTGCAGGCAGTGCGTGAATGTTTGTCCTACAGGTATCGACATCAGGAACGGTACGCAGCTTGAATGCATCAATTGTGCCTGCTGCATCGACGCCTGCAACGATATGATGAAATCGGTTGGCTTTAAACCAGGCCTCATCCGGTATTCCTCCGAAAAGATGATTGCCGAAGGAAAACCATGGAAATTTACCCTCCGTTCCGGCGCTTACACCATGGTGTTACTTGCTTTGCTGAGTACGTTCAGTTTCTTCCTGATAGGCAGGAACCCTGTTGAAGCCACTGTGATGCGCTCTCCCGGCACACTTTTCCAGGATATGGGTGATGGAAAGATTTCGAATTTGTATGACCTGAAGATCGTAAATAAAACTGCAAAAGACCTGCCCGTCGAAATCAGAATAATATCTCATAAGGGCGAAGTGAAAATTATTGGTCAGGATCCCGTCATTAAAAAGCAATCGGTTGGTGAAACTGTATTTTTTATAATTCTTGACAAAAATGACATACCACAGGGCAAAATAGGAGTGATGCTTGGTATATACAGTGGCGGTAGGAAACTTGATGAGACAAAAGCGACATTTTTTGGACCAGATACTAAAAAGTGATGAAATTTAACTGGGGTACCGGAATTTTTATTGTCATCGTGCTTTTCATGACTGCATGCATTGCATTTTTTATTTTTGCCAGCAGGCAGGACAACAGCCTTGTTGAAAGTGATTATTATGCCAAAGGGCTCAGGTATGAAGAAGTTATTCAAAAGATGAGGAACACTGCTGCCCTGAGAGAACTTCCAGGGATACATCTTGATAAGAATATGCTCAGGATTAAGTACCCATCAGACCTTAAAGGTCAAACTGTTCAGGGGAAAGTGTATCTCTACAGGCCTTCCAACAAGAAGTTTGACCAGTTCCTTACACTGGCTTTCGATACTGCATTGATACAGCAGATCCCTTCGGTTATACTTCACAAGGGAATGTATATCATAAAGCTGGATTGGACTATGAATGGGAAATCATACTATTTCGAAAAGGAAATCTCTGTTGAATGACCGATCTGTTACAGGCCTTTTTACTTGGATTATTTGGAAGCCTTCATTGTGCTGGCATGTGTGGTCCTATTGCACTTGCTCTTCCTGTGAAACAAAACAGCTGGGGAACCCGGCTTGGCAGTAGTCTGCTGTATAATTCAGGACGAATCATTACATATTCCTTTCTTGGATTGTTGTTGGGATTTCTGGGAATGGGACTATATATGTGGGGTGTTCAGAGATGGGTCTCTGTCGGAATGGGGATCTTGATGATTGCCTGGGTCGGGCTGCAGTTGTTTCAGAGCAGGTCATTGAGAATACCAGGTTCAGGCACACTGATGTCGGGGTATAAAAAAGTGTTCGGAGGCCTCTTTTCAAAGCGTACTTACTTTTCGGTATTTATCATTGGTCTGTTTAACGGACTGCTTCCCTGCGGACTGGTTTATATCGCACTTGCCGGCGCTGTTGTAAGCAAGGGAGCATTTACAGGGGCCCTTTACATGTTCCTGTTCGGCCTTGGAACAATGCCGGTACTCCTTACTGTAACCCTCGCGGGAAATATTATCGGATTAAGTTTCAGGAACCAGGTAAAAAAGATAATCCCATATTTGATTCTGCTGATAGGCATTTTATTTATTCTCAGGGGATTAAACCTTGGCATCCCCTATGTCAGCCCGAAGATGGAAGAAAAAAAGAATGTTCCTGCCTGCTGTCATGGCGAATAAGTGATAATATTTTCACAAATGAGCTTAACTTTGCATGCGGTAAAAATTAATTAACGAAAAAACTCACAATTATGAAACGTATTGCTATTCTATTGGTATCGGTTTTAACAGCAGGAATTTTGCTTTCATCATGCGGAGGCGGAAGCCAGCCTGCCACTGAGGAGAAAACTGCCACAGGTGCGCTGCCTGCTGATATTCAGGCTATGATGCCCAAGGGAGAACAAATCTACAAAGCAAAGTGTGTTGTTTGCCACCAGACCACTGGGATGGGGGTTGAGAACGTATTTCCTCCTCTTGCCAGTTCAGATTATCTCCTGGCCGATAAGGTCAGGGCAGTTGCTCAGACCTTGAATGGTTCCAAGATTGAAATGACCGTTAATGGTAAGAAGTACACACAGGAAATGCTTCCCCAGGTCGACACAAAGGAAGATGCTGTTGCAATTATCAATTATGTTCTGAATAACTTCGGCAACAAGGGTGGTTATGTTACTCTTGACGAAGTAAAAGGCGTTGAGATCAAACCCCGTCCTGCTGCTCCTGCCAAGTAAGGAAATATTATACATAAAAAAAGCCCGGCATCTCCGGGCTTTTTTTATGATATCTTACCAGCTTCCGCCGGCTCCGCCACCTCCGAAGCTTCCGCCCCCGAATCCGCCGAAACCTCCTCCTCCGCCACCTCCGAAACCAGAGCCACCAGAAAAATTATTCCAGCTTCCGCTATGGCCACTGCCTGATGAACCAAGCATCCAGAGAGCCATCCACCATGGCAGACTTTTGCCAACTGAATGTGAGCTTGAACGACTTGAACGGATAGCAAATAGCACGACAAGCAGGATGATGACAGGGACAATAAGCCCGACAGGCCCGGCATCATGCTTCTTGTTATACTGGGCGGCCGTGTATTTTCCCTTTGCCAGGTCCATTATGACTGTGGCTGCAGCATCTATCCCTCCATAATAATCTCCCTCTCTGAACCTGGGGATCATTTCATTGTCAACAATACGCTTGCATACCGCGTCGGGAATCACATCTTCAAGTCCGTAACCCGGGGCTACAAATGCTTCTCCCTTTTCTGAGGAACTCTTTGGTTTGACAAGTATAATGGCCCCGTTATTCTTGCCCTTCTGCCCAACTCCCCATTTTGCTGCAAGACGGTAAGTGAAGTCCGCCTTATCGTAACCGTTAAGTGATTTTACCAGCACTACTGCGATTTGTGTTGATGTGGAGTCATTGAAGGCTACAAGTTTCCGTTCAAGCGCCCCAAGCTGCTCCGGCGAAAGGGTTCCGGTAAAATCATTTACCAGCCTCGGCGGATCAGGTTTGTCGGGTAAGTCCTGTGCCACGAGGGGCAGGGAAAGCACCATGACGAGCATCAAAGAAATATATTTCAGGATTTTCATGTCTCAGGGCTTAATGGGTTCCGAATGAAATTTCATCAGGAAGCTCGTTTTGGTCATTTTCAAGATGAGGGAAATGCTTTTTCAACTGTTCCCCGGTAGATAAGATCGCTGTGACAAGCCCTTCGGTGAACCTGGCTTCCTTGAAATCAACCAGCATTTTATGCTTGATCTGATCCCAGAAATTTTCAGGGACGACTTTGTGAATGCCGTTATCGCCGATGATGGCAAACTGCCTGCTTTTAACAGCCAGGTATATGAGTACACCGTTCCGTTGCCCGGTCTTGCTCATGCCAAGTTGTTTGAACAGGAATGCGGCCCTGTCGAGCACATCCCCGCTGAGGGTATTCTCGATGTGAACGCGGATTTCGCCCGAGGTTTTATGCTCGGCTTCTGCAATAGCTTTCGTTATTGCTTTCTGCTCTTCGGGGCTGAAAAAGTCCCTGGCTGAATTACCCATAACGGCTAAGGATTATTAAAACTTAACCTCGGGAGCCTTATCAGCACCCTGAACAGCCTTGAAAAATGCCTTTTCCTTAAAACCGAACATTCCGGCAAAGATGTTCGAGGGGAATCTCTTCACCTGGATGTTGTAATCCTGCACAACTTCGTTGAATTTCATGCGCTCAACAGTAATTCGGTTTTCGGTGCCTTCAAGCTGGGCCTGCAGCTCCGAGAAGTTCTGTGTTGCTTTAAGCTGGGGGTAGTTTTCGGTCACCATCATAAGTCTTGACAGTGTTGAACTGAGATTGTCCTGGGCGCTCTGAAACCTTTGCATGGAGGCTTCGTCGAGATTCTTCGGACTGATAGTTACCTTTGTAGCATTGGCTCTTGCTTCGATCACATCCGTAAGGGTTTTCTGCTCAAAGTTTGCAACACCCTTTACGGTATTTACGAGATTCGGAATGAGGTCCGAACGGCGCTGGTATACGTTTTCAACCTGGGCCCACTGCTGCTGCACAACCTGGTCCTTGGTCACAAGATTGTTGTACGAGCCTTGCCCCCATGAAAACAGAAGGATAGCTGCAAGAACAACCACTATCAGAATGATCCAACCTTTGCTTAGTTTCATAATGTTTTTTTTTGTGTTTTTGGCTTATTAGACGTAAATGTACTGAAATGTTATGGTTTTAAATGCTTTCGATATTCCGCTTGATGAATTCTGCGAGGTCTTTTCCTTTTAACAGGTTCTGGGCAAGCTGGGCAAGGTCAAACAACTGCCTGAAAGTTTCAGCCTGTTTCGCTCCGTCGGGTTCAAGAAGAATCTTCCCGATCTTGGGATGGTTCGAATTGACAATAAGGTTGAACTTTTCGGGCATAGTTCCCATAAAACTATAACCACCGCCAAGGGCGCTCATATCTTTCATCCTTCTCATGAACTCATCCTGTGTGATGAGAATGGGGGATTCTTTTTCGCTCAGGCTTTCAAGCAGGATCGTGAATTTATCCTTGTCAACCTGCTTTTCAATCATCTCCTTCAAGGCTTTCTGCTGGTCTTCATTCAGCTTCGAAGGCATGGCATCCTGTTTTTCAATCAGTTTGTCAATGGTATTGGAATCGATGCGTGTAAACCTGGATTTCTCAAATTTCTGCTCAAGGGTGTTCACGAAATGAGTATCGATAACGCCATCCAGCAACAACACATCATAACCCCTGTCTTTGACGGCGTCAATAAAACTGAACTGTTCCTCAGCATTACTTGTGTAAAGGTAGATCAGGCTGCCGTTCTTGTCTTTCTGGTTGTCTTTTATCTTATTCTCATATTCCTCGAAGGTGAAATATTTTCCGTCGGAATTTTTGAACAGGCAAAACTTTTTAGCCCGGTCAAAAAAGTCGGGCTCCGAGATAATCCCATATTCAATAAATACTTTAATATCATCCCATTTGGCTTCAAAGTCGGCCCGGTTTTCCTTGAATGTGCTCTCCAGTTTGTCTGCCACTTTTTTGGCGATATGATTGCTGATCTTCTTGACATTCGGGTCAGTCTGAAGATATGAACGGGAAACATTCAGGGGAATATCCGGGGAATCAAGCACCCCATGGAGTAAGGTCAGGAACTCGGGTACAATGCCTTCCACCGAATCGGTAACAAATACCTGGTTGCAGTAAAGTTGTATCTTGTTCTTCTGAACTTCCATGGTTTTTTTAACCTTCGGGAAGTACAAAATTCCCGTGAGATTGAACGGGTAATCCACATTCAGATGGATCTGGAACAACGGCTCTTCAAATGTATACGGATAAAGTTCCCGGTAAAAAGCTTTGTAATCCTCGTCCTTAAGGTCGGCTGGCTTTTTCTTCCAGAGGGGATCGCTGTTATTTATAATCCTCGGCTTCTCGACTTCGATCTCCTTGTCATTTCCTTTTTCATCTTTCTCACCCGGAACTTTTTCCCAGGTTTTTTCACTGCCAAAGCGAATCGGTACCGGCAGGAACTTACAGTATTTTTTCAGGATCTCAAGGATCTTGTATTCTTCAAGATACTCTTTTGAATCCTCAGCTATATGCAGGATGATCTCGGTCCCACGGTCTTTCTTCTTGCTGTCCTCCATGGTATAATCCGGACTTCCGTCACATTCCCACATAACGGGCTTTGTATCCCCTTCTGTTTTATAAGTTTTGGTATGGATCTCAACTTTGTCGGAAACCATGAAGGAAGAATAAAAACCAAGTCCGAAATGCCCGATGATGGCATTCATTTCAGCTTCAGATTTGGTTTTGAACTGGCTGATGAACTCTTCGGCACCTGAAAATGCAATCTGGTTGATGTATTTTTCAACCTCTTCTGCATTCATTCCAATCCCCTTGTCCTTTACCGAAATAGTTTTCCTTTTCGGATTGATTTTTACTTCTATCGTAAGGTCGCCAAGGTCACCGGTAAATTTACCGATTGAAGCCAGGGTCTTCAGTTTCTGAGTTGCATCAACAGCATTTGAAATAAGTTCACGAAGGAAAATTTCATGTTCCGAATACAGGAATTTTTTAATAATCGGGAAAATGTTCTCGGTCTGAACGTTGATTTTGCCTTTCTGCATAGTGTATGATTTTTTTAGTTTTTACTTTCGGCTTCGCCGGATGTCAGATTGCAGGGTTTGAGTATTTACCCGCATGAGCTCGCTTATATACAAAGTCAGTGCCATTATTTACTTTCTGCCAAAATGACAAGGGGGTAATACGGTAACAAAGTAACAAAGTGACAGGGTAACAGGGTAACAGGGTAACAGGGTAATAAGGTGACAAGGTAACAAGGTGACAAGGTAACAGGGTAACAAGGTGACAAGGTAACAGGGTAACAAGGTGACAAGGTAACAGGGTGACAAGGTAACAGGGTAAAAAGGTGACAAGGTAACGAGGTGTCAAGGTGGTTGGAAGGAGAGGAAGGTTGTGATTTTTTTTCACTGCCACTGACTGCGGTGAAAATAATTTTCTAAATTTACAGGGTCTTTGGGTCTGATTACTAACACATAAAACTACACATATGACTACTATGGATTGGAAGAATTTACCGTTCGGTTATTTCAAAACCGATTTCAATGTACGCACGTACTTTAAAAATGGGACATGGAGCCCTCTGGAAGTTACAGATTCCGAATACATTAACATGCATATGGCGGCAACCTGTTTGCATTACGGACAGGAGGCTTTCGAAGGGTTGAAGGCTTTCACCGGTATTGACGGGAAGATCCGGATTTTCAGGCTTGATGAGAACTGCAAAAGGATCAATAGGTCAGCTGTCGGCTTGATTATGCCTGAGATCCCTATTGAATTGTTCACTGAGGCAGTACTGAAGGTCGTTCAGCTTAACAAGAAATATATCCCGCCATACGGCGAAGGAGCATCCCTGTACATTCGTCCATTGCTTATCGGAACTGGTCCTGAAGTAGGTGTGAAACCTTCCAGGGAATATATGTTCATCGTATTTGTGGGGCCGGTTGGCCCGTATTTCAAGGAAGGCTTTAACCCTGTGAAGATGCAGATCGTAAGGGATTATGACCGTGCAGCTCCACTTGGCACAGGCCATATCAAAGTGGGTGGAAATTATGCAGCCAGCCTCAGGGCAGGGATGCGGGCCCATAATGAGGGATTTGCCTCATGTATCTTCCTTGATGCCAAGGAAAAAAAGTATATCGACGAGGCTGGGCCAGCCAATTTCTTTGGGATAAAGGGTAACACCTATGTAACCCCGAAATCTCATTCAATTCTTCCGTCAATTACCAATATGTCGCTTCGGACACTTGCTGAAGATATCGGTATGAAGGTCGAAGTGCGCCCTGTTGCTGTTGAAGAACTTGCAGAATTTGATGAAGTGGGAGCCTGTGGAACCGCAGCAGTGATTTCCCCTATCTGTTCAATATTCGACAGGGATTCCGACAAGGTATACCAGTATTGCAAGGAAGGGAAAGCCGGGAATATTTCGATAAAACTTTATAATGCCCTTCGTGATATCCAGGACGGTAAGGCCCCGGATAAATACGGGTGGATCACGATCGTTGAATAAGTGTTCCGGATTTTATAATCAAATTTCGAGTTACGAGTTACGAATGACGAGTTGTGAAAAATTCGTCACTCGTAATTCGTAACTCGTCACTATCCTAAAAGACTTTCCATCTCCTTCTGCATCTTCCCCGCTTCTTCCCTTGCTTTTTCAGCGAAGTCAGTTCCTGTTGATGCGTAGATGATATTTCTGCTTGAATTGACAAGCAATCCGCAGTCTTTGGTAAGCCCGTATTTTGCAACCTCCTGTAAGCTACCGCCCTGGGCGCCCACGCCAGGAACAAGAAGGAAATGATCGGGTACAATTTTCCTTATATCACTAAGCATCTCGGCTTTGGTGGCTCCAACAACATACATCATATTTTCCTGGCTTCCCCATTGCTTTGATTTCGAAAGCACCTGCTCAAACAGCCTGGTACCGTTACATGCATAGAACTGGAAATCCTCGGCTCCCTTGTTTGAGGTCAGTGCGAGCACTACAATCCATTTGGATGGGTAGGAGAGGAAAGGCTTTACTGAATCTTCTCCCATATAAGGCGCCACTGTAACAGCGTCAAATTCCAGCCCTGATGAAGCCTTGTCGAACATCGCCCTGGCATATTGCTGGGATGTGTTGCCTATATCGCCGCGTTTTGCGTCAGCGATGGAGAAGGCCTGGCCGGGGTAGGTTTCATTGATGTAATTTATCGTTCTTGTCAGGCTCTGCCAGCCTCTGACGCCGTAGCATTCGTAGAACGCCAGGTTGGGTTTGTAGGCAACTGCCAGATCGATGGTTGCATCGATAATAGCTTTATTGAATGCGAAAATAGGATCTTCGAGAGTTTTCAAATGCTGAGGCATTTTGCTGAGATCGGTGTCGAGTCCGATACAAAGGAAGGACCTCTTTTTGCGGATCAGTGCAATTAGTTCCTGGCGGGTCATATAATTTACGATTTACGATGTTAGATTTACGATTTCATTTACGATTTACAAATGTTATTTTCCCGAATCCTGCATCCTGCATCCTGCATCCCGCATCCTTTATCCTTTATCCTGCATCCTGCATCTTGCATCCTTTATCCTGCATCTTGCATCCTTTATCCTTTATCTTGCATCTCGCATCCTTTATCCTGCATCCCGCATCCTTTATCCTTTATCCTGCATCTTGCATCCTTTATCCTTTATCCTGCATCTCGCATCCTTTATCCTGCATCCTGCATCCTGCATCCTGCATCCTCTATCAGCTTACCGCTTCCTTCAGCCTTTCAGCGTTCTCTGCCAGTTGCAGGGCATCGATCAGCGGTTGTACATCCCCGTCGAGCACAACTGGAAGGTTGTAAATGGTCATGTTGATGCGGTGGTCGGTAACCCGGCTCTGAGCATAGTTGTATGTGCGTATCTTGGCTGAGCGGTCACCTGTCGATACCATGGTCTTACGTTTTTTCGATATTTCGTCAAGATATTTCTGGTGTTCCCTTTCGTAAAGCCTGGTCCTCAACACCTTCATAGCCTTTTCGAAATTTTTGATCTGGGACTTTTCATCCTGGCAACTGACGACAATACCTGAAGGTACGTGTGTAAGGCGGATGGCGGAGTAAGTTGTATTAACACTCTGCCCGCCGGGACCTGAAGAGCAAAATGTATCCTTGCGCACGTCAGACTGCTTGATTTCCACGTCAAACTCATCCGCCTCAGGCAATACAGCAACAGTTGCAGCGGAAGTGTGCACACGGCCCTGGGTTTCGGTTTGGGGAACACGCTGAACCCTGTGTACCCCTGATTCGTATTTCATCTGGCCGTATGCCCCGTCTCCCATGACGTTAAAAATAATTTCCTTGAAGCCTCCCATGGTTCCTTCAGAGAAATCGATAAGCTCAACCTTCCATTTACGGGCTTCACAGTATTTTGTATACATGCGGTACAGGTCGCCGGCGAAAATACTGGCTTCATCCCCTCCGGTGCCGGCACGAATTTCAACAACTGCGTTCTTCCCATCCTCGGGATCGACGGGCACAAGCATCAGCCTTACATCTTCCTCGAGCTTTTCTTTGTCGATATTCAGAGTCTCGAGTTCTTCCTTGGCCATAGCCCTGAACTCCTCGTCCTTTTCCTTATAGAGGATCTCCTTTGCATGCTCCAGGTTGGCAATAATGCTTTTATACCTTTCATAGGCATCCATGAGCGGAGTAAGCTCCTTGAAGTCCTTGTTCAGCTTTATAAATCGTTTCATGTCGCTGACCACATCAGGATCGCTCATTTCCTTCTGAATCTCGTCGAATTTCAGCTTTATTGCTTCCAGTTTATCTAACATGATTTCAATTCCTCTTTTCGGGCTGCAAAGGTAAGGAAAAATCGTGAACCATGACCCTGGACAAGTGTTGCGGGATGACCGGGATCAGATGATGATTGTGACAACCTGAGGTTAATCTGATAATAACATTCTAAGCTTAAGGATTCCTTCCCTGGTTTTAATATTACAGGTATAAATGCCGGGAGATAATCCGTTCCCGTCGAAGCTGGCTGTATTCCGACCCGAATGGCAGGATATAGCGAATGTTCTCACCAGCCGGCCTGTCTGATCGAAAACTCTGAAAACGGCCGTTTCATCGGAGAGGACATCGAAAAAAATTGTTGTTGACTTTGGGAAGGGGTTTGGGTAATTATAAGCATTCTTTTTCACGTCTCTGTTATCTGCAGTTCCAGATGCTTCATTCGACAGGTGCAGGCATATCTGGCCATGGTTTGGCACTGCATTAAAATATAGAAAGCTGCGGTTTTCCTCGGTTGTAATGCTGAAGGCAAGAGTGTCTTTGTTCTGGGTAAGCAGTTTTGTATTGGCTACTTTTCCGAATGCCCTGACTTTGATTGAAACAGGAAAATTATATTCGATCAGAGAGTCGGGAAGATCATTCGTGAGGTTCAGGAATATCATGGAAGCTGAAGAATCAGCAAGTGTCAGTTTCGATGCATCTCTCTCAAGCATGTATTTGGCCACGGTCCCGACTGGAGCAACCCAAAGGTTATCTCCGTTCCATCCAACATGTTTAAAATGCTCGCTGAACAAATCAACAGCAACCGGTTCGTAGCCATTGGTATCGTTTTTAATACGGAAACCATGCCATCTCTCGATCAGCCAACCCTTCTTTGCCAGGACTGTATCTACGAACCCGTTTACAGTCTCAAGCGGCGTTTCATGGTAGATATGCTGGCTAGACAGGTTAAAGAAATTAATCGGATCACTGAATTCAAAATTATTGTTGCTGCCCCTGCAGGCCATATAATATTTTTTGCTCATTTCACAACTGTACCAACCCACATTCCCACCTGGCCACGCAAAGGTTTCACATCTCTGGTTGGGAATCCGCTGGTTTAAAGTATCCCTTGAATCCCTGAATTCATGCATCATGCTGTCGGCCATGAGGGGATCCTGTTCCAGCAATGAGAAATTTGCGTGATTTTTCGAATGACTAGCAATTTCATGTCCTTCGGCTGCGAGCATATTCAGAGTGTCCCAACCCGGGGCCCAGCCTTTACCAACTCTGTTTGTTACAATGAAATACGTGGCTTTGTAATTATACTGATTAAGTATGGGCCTTGCCCAGGTTACCTGCGAGCGGTAATTGTCGTCAAAAGAAATCGAAAAGGCGGCATCTTTAAATTTGTACCAGGTAGCAATCTGATAATCCAGTCCGGTATGATCCGGATCTCCGTTTCCGGGCCGGCCGGCAAAAGTTGATGTGCTGAAAATAATCAGAAGGGCCGCAGCGGCCAGATTGTGAATTGCCAATTGCATACCACACCCGGCAATTACATTACCATGTAAAGCATTTGTCATTCGAAGGAATTTGTTTCAAGAGGCTGAAGAACAAAGATAGAAAATGAAATATGTAAATCAATACATAAGCAACGAATTAAAGACTTCAAAATAAAATCTTTATATGAACAGAGCTGAATTACTTTTCCAATAAGCGGGAAATCATAGGTTGAATGCCTTAATTTTGACTGATAATACATCCATATGCCCAGGTTTTGTCTTTTACTCCTCATTCTGCTGCCGTTTGCTTCTTTTTCACAGTACCCTTCGATACACGAAAGCCGTCCCAGGATATGGGCAGACTCTTCGCGTTTCGCATGGATCCACAACAATATGGGTTCTGGTGAATGCGGATCCACATACACCGACTTCAGGTACCGTTATGATAACTACTGGATCACCGATCCCCAGCTTTACCTTGTCGGGAATGATTCAACCCTCTGGACCTGGGACTGGTCGTCTCAATATGCAGCTAATCAGGCCGTATTCACGGCATTCCTGCAAAGGATCACCAACGAGGCCGTTATGCTCAAACGCTGCGTGTTCATCGCCAACCGGTTCATCCACACCATCGACACCATCCACTTTCAAACTATGGAGTGGTATACAAAGGAAACTTTTTTGAGAGGACTGAGTGATGCAGGAGGGACAATTCTGGACTGGGTATATAATGCATTGCCTGCGGATAAGCGGCAGCGGCTTGCCCAAAGCCTGTTTAAACTCGACAAAGAGTTCATGGCGACATATATACTCTCATCGGCAGGCACCTCGTATGTTTCCTCTCATAATGCCTATAACAGTGTACAAACCATGCAAAATGCCATTGTCCTTCATAATGCTGACGGACTGACCCAGGCAAAGAATGATTCCGTCATTGTTTGGTTTCATTCACTTTACGATAAATGGAATAACGGCTTCTTCCCGTGTTACGGGTATTACAGGAATACAAACGGCGGATGGAACTGGGGGGCGGCTTATGCGATGTGGAGCCTCACCGACCAGTTCAAGCTGTTCGACAATATGTTTTACGGAACCACGAAGAATTACTATACTGACCTTCCCTGGGTGCTTAATTCAATAAACCAGTATTGGTATTTTATACAGCCCGACCTGAACTGTATACACCTTGGTGACGGTGTTACAAACCTCTGGGCCGATAATGTTGTTTACCGGCATGCGGCAATTTACCAGGATCCTCGCAGCTTGTGGCTTTCGCAGACATACAGCCAGCCACAGTACCTGACCTGGACATACCCTGTCTTCATAAAGCTTTTATTTAAGGATTTCAGCCTTCCGCCGGTTTCAAAACCCGATCTTCCGCATTTCTGGCTTAGTGACAAAGTTGGACTCGCAGTTGCCCGTACTTCCTGGGACAGTGCAGGCACCATGGTCTGGTTTTTCAATTCCTGGAGTAAGAAAGCCTCACATGAACACAGGGATAATAATTCCTTTGCGGTTTATAAGAACGGCCCCCTCCTGATCGATGCAGGATACTATGATTCGTATGGTTCATCGCATTATATGAACTATTATTCGAGGACCATTGCCCATAATAATGTATGCGTATTTGACACAATGGATGTTTATAATTATGGAACAACCTCGCCTGTAAGCAATGACGGCGGTCAGGTATGGTCTGATCCTCTCGTGAATTTCAACAGCATATCCGACCCGCATTACCAGCGGGGGAAATGGCTTTTATATGCATGCGGTGAAAATTTCCAGTATTCCGTTGCAGATGCGGCGCTGTCATATGATTCGCTTAAGCTCTCTCATTTCATCAGGAGGTTCCTGTATTATAAATCCGATAAAATTCTTATCCTTGACCACATTCTGGTAAAAAACCCCAGCCACCGTACACGCAAGGTTCAATGGTTACTGCACTCAAAAAACCAGCCCCATGTGTCGGGGACAATGGTTTCCAGTCCGGTCCCTGGCCATCTTGAGGTATTTAACGGGACCGATTATTCTATTTCAAACGGAGATGGCAATGCCTCGGTCAGAACACTGATACCTTCCGGAACTCTGACCAGGAGGATAGGAGGAAACGGATGGGAATACTGGGTCAACGGCTTAAATTATCCGCCCTCAGTCCCTCCCGACACCTTGCATTCAACGCCCGGGAAATGGAGAATTGAAGTTACTCCTCAGTCAATGAAAGATACCATGATTCTGCTGCATTCGATCAAACTGGGGGATAATGCCTCACCTTCAGTGGCAGGTGGGATTTCGAAACAAAACCAGTATACGGTAGGCGCCGACTGGGACGACAATCTGTTTTTCTTTAATTCAAAGGGGATGCTGAATACAAATTATCACAGGATGGATGCGGTTTACGGAGGGCGCAACGTGGATGTGTTTGCAGCCGATCTTTTACCATCAAAGCCGTATTATATCCTTGTCGACAGTATCACAGCTTTGGCCTGGGAAACCGATACAAGCGGCATTCTAAGATGTTCACTGACACTTGGTATCGGGAATCACCGGATTGAAATATCAGAGAATATTGTCGGATTGAAGGAGGCACCTGGCGGAATGCAGGAGTTGTTCACGTTTTTTCCCAACCCGGCCAGGGTAGAGATCACTCTGTTGCCTTTGAATGCTTTAAAAGGATCCGTTCAAGTCAGTATTGCCGACAGCAGGGGCAGGGTCTTACGGGCATTGGAATTGAAAAAGAAAACCCTTGTCAGCCTCAAAGGAATGGAACCGGGGATTTATTTTATCCGGGCTAAAAGAAGCAACCAAATTCAAATTGAGAAAGTGGTATTGAAGTAGAGAACGACTGCCGCCCTGTAAAGTTCCGAATGAATGCAATTACATTCAGTAAACAAACTCCCCGTATTCCGAAAGTATTGTCAGCTTAGGGGAATCAGAGGCTTCAACATGCCCTATAACCTTTGATTCGAGATTGAACCTGGCTGCGATGCTGATAACCTCTGCAGCAATGGCTTCAGGGACATAAAGTTCCATCCTGTGCCCCATATTGAAGACCCTGTACATCTCTCTCAAGTCTGTTCCTGATTGTTCCTGTATAAGCCTGAAGAGGGGAGGAGGTGTAAACAGATTGTCCTTAACAATATGCAGATTGCCTGTAAAATGAAGAACTTTCGTTTGTCCGCCACCGCTGCAATGTACCATTCCGTGGATATCATTCCTGAATTGGTTTAACACCGGGATGATCACCGGGGCATAGGTACGGGTGGGTGAAAGAACAAGTTTACCAACGCTAATACCAGGTATTTCCGAAGGTTCGGCCAGAGTTTTATTTCCTGAGTATATCAGATCATCCGGAACCCCATGGTCGTAGCTTTCAGGATATTTCAGGGCATAATCGTTATTGAATACATCATGCCTGGCGGATGTGAGCCCGTTGCTGCCCATGCCTCCGTTGTATTCATTTTCATACGTGGTCTGCCCTGCCGATGCAAGTCCCACGATCAGGTCACCGGCTTGTATCCGCGCATTGTCGATGACCTCGCTGCGCCTCATCCGGCAGCTTACAGTAGAATCAACAATAACAGTCCGCACCAGGTCACCCACATCGGCAGTTTCTCCCCCGGTAGACCATATCCCAACCCCATGGGAGCGAAGCAGGCTTAGGAATTCCTCGGTGCCATTGATAATTGCGGCAATCACCTCAGCGGGGATCAGCTTTTTATTCCGGCCAAGAGTGGATGATAATAAAATATTGTCAACTGCCCCAACGCAGATCAGGTCATCGAGGTTCATCACGATGGCATCAATGGCAATGCCTTTCCAGACCGAGAGGTCTCCTGTTTCCTTCCAGTAGATATAGGCCAGGGAGGATTTGGTACCGGCCCCATCGGCATGCATGATGTTGCACCAGTCAGAATCTCCTCCAAGAATATCGGGAACGATCTTGCAAAAGGACTTCGGAAAGATACCTTTATCAATATTTTTTATGGCAGAGTGAACATCTTCTTTTTGTGAAGAAACCCCTCTTTTATCATATCTTGAGCTGTCACTCATTTCTTAGTCGAAGATAAGCAGGTCCTTACCCTGATCGACACGGTGGGTGCCGAAATTTTTCAGGGTGTTGTCGCCGAAGACCAGGCTGCTCTTGATTTTGCTGTTAACCGTTACTTTAAGATCTTTAACGGTATTTTTCGCAATTCGAATTTCTTTCAGCGTGATCACGGCTTTATCACTGATCGTTTTTTCCTGTATCAGTTTGGTAGCATCTCCTTCGAAGTCGGTTTTGTCGATCACTCCATCTTTCAGAAAGAGGTAGGCCTGGGCAGGAGTTATAAATATTCCTTTTTCTGCCGGATCATAGATGAATGCAGTGCTGATGCCGTTTACATAGCAAAAACCGGAATAAGCCCCGTCTTTTAGCTTGGTGAGTTGGGTCCCATTGATTTCAGGAGCAATCACAACTTCAATTTTAGTGGTTCCCTGAGTTTTTGCGGCAGTAGTCCTTGGAATATAATCGTTTCTGAGGATGGAGAATTCGGTACGGCGGTTCAGCTGGTGAGCAGCCTCTTTAACAGCTGTATTAGGCAGGAGATTGATTACCGAATCAGTCAGAACGGTGCCTGCAGGGAAGGTATATCCTTCCTTTGTAACTTCTTTAGCCAGGGTACGTGGCACCCTTTCCCCGTATCCTTTTGCTACCATACGGTCAGGGTCGATGCCTCTTGAAATAAGATAGTCAACGACGCTTTGCGCACGTTTTTGCGAGAGGATATCGTTACGTTCGTCGCTGTCGCGGGAGTCGGTGAAGGAAGCGAGTTCTATGACAATGGTTTCATTTGCATCCAGGGTTTCGATCAGCCCCTGCAGGGAATCCTGGTATTGAGGCTTCAGATCCCATTTTGCGAGATCATATAAAATGTCGGGAAGTACAACAGGCTTCTTCGGTATGGGCCGCAGTACGAAATTTCTTGTAAGATCCTTGCTCTTTTCGAATCCTACGGTGGTCTCTCTTCCTTTCTCGTTAAAATAATCCTTTTTCGTGACTAATAGGTCGTAGGTGGTATTTGCAGTTATCTGCATTTTATTGAAGCTGTAATGGCCTTTGTCGTCGGTGGTGTATTTAAATGTGCGGCCGTTGGTGCCAACCGCCCTGACTTCGGCTCCCTGCACAGGCAACAGGGACCTGTCGTCGGTCACAACACCTTCAAGCGTGTAGTAGATCGGGGGGATCACAAAGGAGTAGATGTCATCTCTTCCTTTGCCACCAGGACGGTTGGAGGAGAAAAGCCCTTCTTCCGATTCTTCGGCGTTGAAGACAATCGACACGTCGTCGGCAGGAGAGTTAACCGGAGATTTCAGGTTTTCAGGAATACTCCATTTCCCTTTTGAATAGACCGATTTGAAGATGTCCATGCCACCCATACCCGGCAAGCCGTCGCTTGAGAAGTATAATATGCTGTCGTCGCGTATAAACGGGAACATTTCGTTACCTGGAGTATTGATGACCGGACCGAGGTTTTCTTTAGACCATTTGCCGTTTTTCTTGCTTGCTCTCCAGATGTCTTTTCCTCCGACTCCGCCTGGCAATTCTGCAGAAAAATAAAAAACATCTCCGCTTGCGACGGAGGGATGCCCGTAAATACTGGCGCTGTCGCCTCCAAGTTCAACCTTTTCAGGTTCTCCCCAGTTGTTGGTCCCGATGCGGCTGGTCATAAATATCTGGCAGCCATTTTTTTTCCTCGAGTCATTATAACAACGGGTGAAATAAAAATGAAGGAATTTCGGGTCAAACTGCCCAACACCATCATTTGATTTGGTGTTTATCATCCCGGCAGCGTCGGCGAGCACAGGTTTGCTCCATTCTCCTTTGCGGTCACGCCTTGAAAAGTAAAAATCTGAGAATTTCAGCCCGGTCCAGTTGTCAATATCCTTGCCGTTTGAAGCATCCCGGTCAGAGGTAAAAATGATCGACCCGAATTTTTTGTCAGCATAGGCAGGGGCGAAGTCATCTTCCTTGGAATTCAGGGGCTTTTCCCATTTGACTGTGTATTTTGAAGGGTTCGCGATCCATTCCTTGGCCATTTTACAGGTCGCAATACCCTGCTCTCCTCTCGGATCTTTTGGAGAAAGGTCTTTAAAGGCCTGGTATTGCTTTATCGCTTCATCATAGTTCCCGTTCGCCTTAAGGGCATTTGCATAATAAAGAATGACTTTAGGTTCGTCTTTGATGAACTTCACATTGTTGAGAAGCCTCTTGTAAGCAGATTCGGCTTTCTTCGTGTTGTTCATCATCCTGTAGCATTCGGCAATGCGGAATATGATCCTGTCACGTTCAGCCTTGTTGTTCTTGACTTTTGACGATGCTTTCTGATATTTCTGAAGAGCAGTGAAATACAACTGGTCGGCGAAGGCATCATCGGCAGCTTTGGTAGCTTTATTCTGCGCCAGGACAGGAAACGTGAAGCATAAAAAGGCGATAAGGAAAACGAAACGGCTTTTCAGGTGCATTGCAGGATATTTTGTAGCTGGAATAACGTACAAATATAAGGAAAAGTGTAAAGATATTGATGGTAAGCTTCAGGTCGGGAAATTTTTAAGTTAGCGAATGACGATGCTTGCTGAAGTCAGTAAGTGATGCAAGCAACCCTTTACGTTATCTGCAATCATACCATAATAAAAAAAGGCTGCTTTTTCGGAACAGCCTTTTTTCTGAATTGAATACTTGCCAGGAATTATTTTCCTTTGGCTTTTGCAGCAAGTTCTTTTTTCTCCTTACGGCGTTTCTGCCACATCAGGATGTCGTAAGCAACCGGGGTTGCGTTGAACACCGATGAATACGTTCCAGAGATAACCCCAATGAGAAGTGCGAAGGTAAATCCGCGGAGAACTTCACCGCCGA
>SESG01012408.1_pt1 | contig 27518 bp, 23 predicted proteins | sample 3171421 | NCBI WGS metagenome assembly SESG01 (sample SAMN10866946, study PRJNA518727) | freshwater metagenome | biome: subpolar coniferous forest; feature: holomictic lake; material: water; isolation source: holomictic Lake 227, 6 m and 8 m depth | place: Canada: near Kenora, Ontario | collected...
GCTCCGGCCGAGGCTCCGCGCGAGCAGCCACGCGCCCAGCGCTGCGGCGACGAGGTACCCGACGAGGAGCCCGTTCATCGAGGACGGGGCGAGCCAGGCTGCCACGACGGAGACCGGGTGGAGCACCCCGTGGATCCCCTCGGCGAGCAGCGGATGGCCCGTTCCCTCGAACGGGTTCCAGAGCGGAAGCGAGAAGGAGCGGATCGACTCCACCACGAGCGGGCGCAGCGGCGCGTAGAGCCGGACCGTGTCGCGGGCGCCCAGGAGGGCGCCGTCGTGGATCCAGGGGAGCAGCGGGAGCGAGACCGCCAGCGCCAGGAACCCCGCCACGGCGAGGGCGCGAATTGCGGGTCGTATCGACGCTCCTGTGCGCAAAACTCCTCCCTGGGGAATGGACCGGTGACCCCCGGCCGGCTTCGTGTTAGCTAATGTGGACTCATCCTGGAGGTTTTCCCTGACCGGTCACAAGCCTCGCGTGCTCCTCATCACCTCCCCGTACCACGCCGGCGTGGTCGAGGCGGCTGGTACCTGGATGCCGCTCGCGCTGGTGTACGTCGCTGGCGAGGCCCGGGCAGCCGGCGCCGAGGTCGAGATCTACGACGCGATGTCGATGTACGTTTCACACGAAGACATCGGCCGGAAGATCGCCGAGTTCAAGCCCGACATCGTCGGCACCACCGCCATCACCGCCACCGAGCCCGACGCGCGCGTCATCTGCGCGACGGCCAAGGCCTGGAACCCGGCGGTCCGGACGGTGGTCGGCAACGTCCACGCCACCTACTGCTGGGAGGAGATCCTCCGCGACGATCCCAACGTGGACTTCGTCGTCCGGGGCGAGGGGGAGCGGACCATCGCCGAGCTGGTGCAGGCGGTGGCGGCCGGCGGCGAGGGGTACGACCGGATCGCCGGGCTCGCCTGGCGGAAGGACGGGGTGCCCGTCGCCAACGCGCCGCGGATGCTCTGCTTCGACCTCGACCGGTTCCAGCCCGCCTTCGATCTCATCGACTGGCCCCTCTACTGGTACCGGCCGAGCCCGCAGGGCAAGCTCGCCATCGTCTCCTCGGCGCGCGGCTGCGCGCAGCGCTGCTCCTTCTGCTCCCAGCAGAAGTTCTGGGGGCGCAGCTGGCGCGGGCGCGATCCGCTCCTGTTCGTCACCGAGCTGGAGATGCTGCGCGATCGCTACGGCGTGGCGGTGGCCATGCTCTCCGACGAGACGCCCACCACCGACCGGGCCCGATGGGAGAAGGTCCTCGACCTGCTCGCCGAGCGCGGGACCGGGATGGAGATCCTCATGGAGACCCGCGTGGACGACGTCCTGCGCGACGAGGACATCCTGGGGAAGTACGTCCGGGCGGGGATCTCCCACGTCTACCTGGGCGTCGAATCCACCTCCCAGGCCACCCTCGACCTCTACAAGAAGGACATCAAGGTGGCCGAGTCGAAGCGGGCCATCGACCTCGTGAACGCCCACGGGATGGTGTCGGAGACCTCCTTCGTGCTGGGCACGCCGGAGGAGACCACCGCCTCGGTCCGCGAGACGGTCGAGCTCGCCAAGTGGTACGCGCCCGACATGGCCTTCTTCCTCGCGCTCACCCCCTGGCCCTACTCGGAGATCGGGCCGGAGATGGAGAGCCGGCTCGTGACCAAGGATTACCGTCGGTACAACCTGGTCGAGCCGGTGATGAAGCCCGACCACATGACGATCGAGGAGCTCCACGGCGAGCTCCACCGTGCCACCGGCCACTTCTTCCACGACAAGTTCAAGAACCTGGGGAAGCTGACGCCCGAGAAGCGCCGCTTCATGGTGAAGGTTCTGAAGCTCCTCATCGAGAACAGCTACCTGGGCGACGAGATGCGGCGCATGGCCGGCCACGCCAGCATGCCCGACTCGGTGAAGGAGATGCTCCGGGAGAGCGGGATCGAGCTGCCCATCCCCGGGGTCCCGGCGGCACGGTAGCTCCGGCGCATGTCCCTTCCGGGGGGAGGGGGCGTCAACGTATAACGAGCCCCCATGCGCCGACCGATCCTCGTCCTCGCCTCGCTGGCACTTGCGGCCTGCACCTCCGCCCGCACCCTTCCCACCCCCGCCGAGCCGAAGTTCGACGGGACGGCGGCCAAGGCGGACGTCACCTGGCTCGCCGACCCGGCCCGCGCCGGGCGAGGGGTCGGCACGCCCGGCATCGACGCGGCGGCGGACTGGGTGGAGGCGCGGATGAAGTCGATCGGCCTCGCGCCGGCGGGGTCGGACGGGTACCGGCAGGTCTTCGAGGCCCCGGTCGGCGCCCGGCTGCTCGCCGGGAACTCCCTTTCCCTCGCAGGCAAGGCGGAGTCCCTCGAGGCAGACTGGCTCCCATTCACGTTCAGTGACGACGGCAAGGTGGAGGGCGAGCTCGTCTTCGCCGGGTACGGCATCACCGCCGCCGATCTCCACTACGACGACTACGCGGGACTCGACGTGAAGGGGAAGATCGTGGTCGTCGCGCAGGACTTCCCCGGCGAGCCCGACCCCAGGTCTCCCTTCCGCGACCCCCGGAACAACCGCTACGGCGAGTGGCGCTACAAGGTGATGAACGCGCGCGACCACGGCGCCGCGGCCCTGCTCGCGGTCCGGGACGACTGGAACCACCCCGGGCCGGACGAGATCCCGGCCTGGAAGGGATCGCCCAGCTCGCGCGCCGGCCTCCTCGCGGCGCGGATCACGATGGCTGCGGCGAAGGGAGCCGGGATCGACGTCGCCGCGCTGGCCGTTCCGATCGCCTCCGACCTGAAGCCGCGGTCGAAGGCGCTGGGGGTGAAGGCGGCGATGCAGGTCGAGGTGGCGCACGAGCGGGCCCGGACCGCCAACCTGGTGGGAAAGATCGCCGGCAGCGATCCCTCCGTGGCGGACGAGTGCGTGGTGGTGGGGGCGCACTACGACCACCTGGGGCTGGGCGGGGAGAGCTCGGCGGCGCCCGACCAGATCGGCAAGCCCCACCCCGGCGCCGACGACAACGCCTCGGGCACCTCGGCGATGCTGGCGGTGGCCCGCGCCTTCGCCTCGCAGCCGCCGCCGCGCCGCCCCCTCGTCTTCGTGGCCTTCTCCGGCGAGGAGCTGGGTGTGCTGGGCTCCGCCTTCTTCGTGCGCAACCCGCCGGCGGGGTGCTCGGTCCCGAAGATGCAGGCCATGGTCAACCTGGACATGGTGGGCCGTCCGGCGAACCGGAAGCTCTACGTGCACGGCGTGGACACCGGAAAGGGGTTCCGCGAGCTGGTGCGCGCGCTCGCCGACGAGGCCCCGCCCATCGCGCTCGACGTCCAGATGGGCGGGGAGGGCTTCGGCTCGTCCGACAACGCCAGCTTCTACGCCCGCGACGTACCGGTGCTCTTCCTCTTCAACGGCGCCCACACCGACTACCACCGCGTGACCGACACCCCCGAGAAGATCGACGCGACCAGCCTCGCCGAGGTGTCCCGCCTCGCCTGGCGGGCGGCGCGCGCGCTCTCCGACCTGCCGGCTCGGGTCGAGGTGGTCAAGGCCGCCCAGCCCCAGACCCAGGGCGGTGGGGGGAGGGGGAGCCGGCCCTCGCTCGGTTCCATCCCCGACTTCGGGGAGCGGAAGGAGCCGGGCGTGCTGCTCTCCGGCGTGGTCCCGGGCAGCCCGGCCCAGAAGGCGGGGCTCGCCGCCGGCGACGTGGTGCTGCGGATCGGGATGAAGAAGATCCTGAACCTGCAGGACATGCAGTACGCGCTCACCGATCACCGCCCGGGTGACGTCGTGGAGGTGGAGTACCTCCACGGCGGCAAGTCGGTCGTGGTCACGGTCACCCTCGCCGAGCGCAAGTAGCCCCGGAGGACACGTGAAGCGAATCCTGCCCTGGGTCGTGGCCGCGGCGCTCACGCTCGCCTGCTTCGCCTTCCAGAACCGGACCGGTCCCACCTATCCGCTGGAGGGGAGCTTCCCCACCTCCCGGGGCGACGTGGCCTTCAAGTTCCTGCGCAGCGAGGAGATCGGCAAGGGGCTCCAGATCATGCTGCGGGATCCCGTCCCCCCCGGCGTCTCGGCCAAGGTGCGCTGGCGCCGCTACAAGTCGAACGACGGCTGGAGCGAGACCCCGATGAACCCCGGGACCTTCCGCTTCTCCCGGCGCGGGACGGCCGAGGAGGTGCGCGGCGTCGGCGCGACGCTCCCGTCGCTGCCGGAGCGGGCCGGCAAGTACGAGTACCAGGTGCTCGTGGACGACGGGAACGGTTCACGTTCCGTCACGGGGGACCGGCCCATCTACGCGCGCTACAAGGCGCCCGTGCCCCACGCCGTGCTGCTCGTTCACATCCTGGTGGTCTTCCTCTCCATGATGCTGGCGCTCCGCACCGGGATCGCGGCCCTGGCCGGTGGGGAGGTCCGGGGGCTCGCCTGGGCCACCATCGGGTCGCTCGTCCTGGGCGCCTTCGTGCTCGGCCCCATCGTGCAGAAGTACGCCTTCGGCGTGTACTGGTCGGGGTGGCCCTTCGGCTACGACTGGACCGACAACAAGGTGCTGGTGGAGCTGGCCGCGTGGCTCCTGGCAGCCGTCACGGTCTCGCTGGCCCGGAACCCGAGGATCGTACGGGGCGCCGTCATCGCGGCCACCGCCGTGACGCTGGCGGTCTACTTCATCCCGCACAGCATCTTCGGCTCCGAGTACGACTACACCCGCGGCTCCGGACACGGAACCGCGGGCTGATCGCTACATCCCCGGGAACGGGAACGGCGGATCGTCGAAGGAGGAGGCCGGCCAGGCCGTGAAGTCGGTGGCCGCACCGTCCTTCGACGGGACCGCGCCGAAGCTGGCGTCGCAGGAGGACGCGGTGCCGGCATCGAGTCCGACGAGGGTGGCACCCGCCACGCCCTCGGCCTTCATCATCCAGTAGGCCTCCGGCTCGGCGGCGGTGCCGGGAGCCAGCTGCTCGGCCGTGGCGGAGAAGCAGGTCACTCCGACGATGCTCGCCACCGGGGCGACGAGGACGCCACCCGAGATCTTGCCATCGGCGCGCCCGTGGACGGTGCCGTCGGCCAGGCGGAACCAGCGAGATACCACCTGCGCGGTCGCCGGGGTCAGGGCGGACACACCTGCCGCTGGGTTCATCCCGCAGAGGAAGATCATCTCGTCCTGGATCTTCAGGCTTCCTCCCTTGCCGGGTTCCCGGAAGAAGAGGTAGGCGCCGCTGCGGGGCTGGGCGAGGCCGGTCGGGACGACTCCGCCGAACTTGCCGGGGTCGAGGTCCCAGGCGACGTTCGTGCCGCGGGCCGCGATCTTGCGGGCCGTCGCAGAGACGTCGAAGCGGACGTCCAGGGTTCCCGAGGCGGCCTTCTCGGCCGGGAGGACCGCGTGGAGCTTCGCGAAGTCGATCGCCATCGTGCCCTTGCCCTCGTGGGCGCCGGTGAAGCCGTTGCGATCGATCTGGCCGGTCATGAGGACCGTGAGGGGCGTGGTTCCCGCGGGGCCCGCGGCGAGCTGCCAGCCGTAGACGTTCGGGCCGACGAGCGTGATGGTGAACGCGAAGGTGACGCCGCCCTCGGTCTTGCTCCAGGTCTTGCTCGTGTCGGTGGCGCTCACCGGCTGGGTGGCGAGCAGCTTCTCGACCTTGCCGAGCACCTTGTAGACGTGCCGGTTCACCCGCTCGACCACCTCCCGCTCGCGGGAGAAGAGCAGCGGGTGGCAGACGGTGCCGGTCGAGGCGGCCAGGGGGGCGAGGGACTGCTCCGCGGGAGCGGCCATGGCCGGCGTGGCGGCCGGAGGCGTGGTGTCGGTGGCGAGCTGATCCATGGCCAGCGTCGCGTAGGTGGGAGCGGCGGCGTCGAGCGCCGCGCTGCCCGCGCCCGAGGGGGTGGAACCGCCACAGGCGGTGACGATGGCGAGGGGAACGGCGAGGAGCAGGCTTCGCAAGTTCATGTGGGGTCTCCGGGCGAGTGATCCGATCGCAGCACGGACATCAACCCGCGGCGGCGCGGGAAGTTACGTCAGGAGATCTTGCGCTCGCTCGGGACGGCGTCCTTCGGGCCCTGCGACGGGGCGCCCTGCGCGTGCGCGGGCAGCTCGGTGGTCACCGGGTCCTTCGCGGGAGGGGGATCGTCCGGCCCCTCGGAGGACCTCTTGAAGTTGCGGATGCCCTTGCCGAGCGCCTCGCCGAGCTGGGGAAGCTTCGACGGGCCGAAGATGAGGAGCGCAACCGCGAGGATGAGCAGGATCTCGCCGAATCCGAGTCTCATGGGGGCCGTATAGCATCAGGAGAGTCGGCGCACCATATCCGTGTCACCTTCAGCGGGTACGGGCTTCCAGGAGGGACAGGAACCGCGGCGAGGTCAGGACGCCGAGCATCACGAGACGGCGCATCCCACCGCCGCGCCCCATCCCCGCACCCCGGTCGGCGTCCGGACCGCCGCGACCCGTCCCGGCTCCGAGCTTGACCGACTGAAGCGCCCGGACCTGCGCGGACGTGAGGATCGCGAGGGCCTGCTTGCGGATCGCCTGGGCCTCGCCGCGCCCCGCCGGCATCGCGGCGCGCCGCGCGTCGCGGATGGCCTGCTGGGTGGAGGCCGAGACGGAGCCTCCGGCGCGCAGCTCGTCCCGCGCCTGGGTGAGAGCGGCGACCAGCGCCGGGTTGGGGCCCTCCATCCGTGCGCGGGCCGCCTCGACCTGGGTCGCGGCCTGCTGGAGCAGCGGGAGGAGGGCGCGAGCCTGGGCCTGCGTGAGGTCGAGCGCGTGGTCCACCTGGAGTGCGGCGATCTCCTCCCGGAGAGCGGCCACCTCCGGGTTGGGGGCGAACGGGCGCGCGGAGGCGGTGGAGGCCGAGAGGAGCAGGAGTGCGGCGAGGGCGCTTCGGGTCGTCATGTCGGTTCCATACCCCCGGACCCGCGGATCGTTAGGTCCCGCTGGGGGAGGGAGGTGCTAGGTTGCGCTCCCGATGAGGGTTCCCCCCGACGTCTCCCGCCTGCTCGAGGCCTGGTCCGGTCCGCCCGACGGGGACGATGAGCTGCGCGCGCGCATCGGCGACACCGTGGCGGCGCTCAAGAACCTTCGCCGGGATCGCCCCGACCTCTTCTCCCCCGAGGCGGCCCGGCTCGTGCGCCCGGCGGCTCCGGCGGCCGTGGTGCCGGCGCCCCCCGTGGCCCGGGTTCCGGCGGCCAATCCGGACGCGGTTCTCCGCGAGGTCTTCGGATTCCCCTCCTTCCGACCCGGCCAGCGGGAGCTCGTCGATGCGGTCCTCGCGGGGCGGGACGCGCTCGGGGTACTCCCCACCGGGTCGGGGAAGTCGCTCACCTACCAGCTGCCGGCCCGGGTCCTCGGCGGGGTGACCCTCGTCGTGTCGCCGCTCATCGCACTCATGAAGGACCAGGTGGAGGCGATGGGGAGGGTGGGGCTGCGGGCCACCTTCCTCAACTCGACGCTGGAGGCGGAGGAGCGTCGCAGCCGCGTGGCCGCGGTGCGTCGCGGCGAGTACGAGCTGGTCTACGCGGCGCCGGAGGGTCTCGAGGGCGCGGCGGGCGCGGCGCTCGCCGGGGCGCGACTCTCGCTCGTGGCCGTGGACGAGGCCCACTGCATCAGCCACTGGGGGCACGACTTCCGGCCGGCCTACCGCAACCTGGCCGGGCTGCGGGCCCGCTTCGGGGGGGCGCCGGTGCTCGCGCTCACCGCCACGGCGACGCCGAAGGTCGCGACCGACATCGCCGAGCAGCTGGGGATGCGCGACCCCACCATCTTCCGCGGCTCCGTGTTCCGGTCGAACCTCCGGCTCGAGGTGGTGAAGAAGGGGGGCGACGGGCCGGGGTCGCGCGAGGAGATCCTGGAGCGCGTCCGCGCCCACCGGGGCGAGAGCGGGATCGTCTACTGCATCGCCCGGAAGTCGGCCGAGTCGGTGGCCGACTTCCTCCGCTCCCGCCGGGTGAAGGCCCTCGCCTACCACGCGGGGCTCGAGGCCGGGGAACGCGAGCGGATCCAGGACGCCTTCCTCGGGGGCAAGGCCGACGTGGTGGTGGCCACGGTGGCCTTCGGGATGGGGATCGACAAGCCGGACATCCGCTACGTGATCCACCGGGACATGCCCGGCTCGGTGGAGGGCTACTGCCAGGAGATCGGCCGCGCCGGGCGCGACGGGGCGCCCTCCGACTGCGTGCTCCTCTACTCCTGGGCGGACGTCATGGCGCACGACCGGCTCGCCGAGGGCGCCGGGGACGAGACCACGGCCCGCCTCCAGCGGCAGAAGGCGCGCGGCATGTTCACCTGGGCGGAGGGAAGCGGATGCCGTCACCGGCTGCTCGGCGCGCACTTCGGCGAGGACGTGCCCCCCTGCGGTGCGAGCTGCGACACCTGCGACCCGTCGAGGGCGGTGTCCGCCCCGGTGGTCGCCGGGCGCCGGGCAGCCCCCAGGCGGCGATCCCGCTGATAGCGCCGATTGGCGGTTCGGGTAGATTGGCCCGGATGCTGCCCCGAAAGACGGTCCTCGCCGCCTGCGCCACGGCCCTCCTCCTCTGTGCCGGGTGGGCCCGCGCCGCCGGTCCGCTCGACCTCCTCACGCCCTCGGCTTCCCCCGCGGCCGATGCGAAGCCCGGTCCGAAGAACGACCGGCCCCCGCCGCCCGAGGCCATCCCGGTGCCGCAGGTGGTCCCGGCGGCCGTGGACGCCTACCGGAGCATGGGCGTGATCCGCGCCAACGCCGACGCGGATGGGGCGCTCGACGAGATGCTCGCACCGCTCGCCGACGTCGCGGAGACCGTCGAGAAGGCGGGCAAGCAGCTCACCCGCCAGCCCATGGCCTCGGTCTCCGACCGCGACCTGGTGGACTTCCGCCAGGAGATGCTCCGGCAGGACGCGCTTCTCGACCGGTGGAGCGGCAAGCTCTCCCTCGCGGTCCATGCCATCTACGGATCGCAGAAGGAGCTCTCGCGGATGGCCGAGGTCTGGGTGCTCACCGAGCGCCAGGCCCGGGCCGAGGGTGCCGGCGCCTCGCTCGTGGAGCGGGCCGCGCAGGTCCGCGGCGAGATCGACGACCTCCAGAGGCAGGTGAAGCTTCGCCTCGAGAAGCTGCTCGCCGCCCAGGAGGAGGTCGGTGGCCTGCGCATCCGGATCATGGGCTGGCTGAGCGCCGCCGACAAGGCGGACGCGCTGCGGGAGCAGCAGCTCTTCGAGGTCGAGGCCCGCCCCATCTGGGCGGTATTCGCCCGCAAGGCGCCGGTGCGGGAATTTGGCCAGCAGCTCGGCCGGCTGGTGCAGCACAACGTCTCCGCGCTCTCCGCGTTCATCCGCGAGGAAGGGGACGGACTCCTGTGGGTGCTCGCGGTGTTCGCGGCGGTGGTGGTCGCGGTGACCTGGGCCAGCCGACGTTTCACGGCCCGGGCCGGCGAGGATCCGGAGATGCAGGCGCCGGCCGAGGTGCTCTCCCACCCCGTGTCCGCGGGCCTGCTCGTGGCGCTCTCCGTCACCTCCTGGATCCTCCCCCGGGCCCCGGCGGCGTTCAGCGAGCTCGTGGTCCTGGTGATGCTCGCGCCCTTCCTCGTCATGACCCGCAACCTGCTCGCGCCGGGGATGCGGATGCCCCTCTACGGGTTCACCGGGCTCTTCGCCGTCTGCCGCCTGGGCGCGCTCCTCCCCGAATATTCTCTCCCGGGGCGGCTGCTCATGATGGTCGTCGCCGGAGTGGGGATGTACGGCGCGTTCCGGCTGCTCCGCAAGGACGCGCGCTGGCCCGCCGCGGTGAAGCGGGCCTCCCGCCGCTCCAGGGTTCGCGCAGCGGTCTGGGTGCTCGCCGGGATCATCGGGGTGGGGTTCGTCGCGAACGTCATCGGGAACGTGAGCCTCGGGCGGCTGCTCGTGGACGGCGCCCTCTCGACGGTGATGATCGCCCTCCTCCTCGCCGCGGTGGCGCGCGTGCTGGGGGCGCTTCTCGCGGGCGCGCTGGCCATGCCGCCGGTCCGCGGCATCTTCGTCGAGTCCGGGGAGGCGGAGCGGCTCGCAGACCGCGGGGCGTCCTTCCTCGACCTCGTCGCCGTCCTCCTCTGGCTCGCCGGGACCCTCAAGGTTTTCCACGTCCACGAGACCGTGAGGGCGGCGCTCGTCTCGGTCCTCACCGCCCGGCTCCGGTTCGGGGGGCTCGACGTCTCCCTCGGTGACCTGGCCGCCTTCGGGCTCACCCTCTATCTGTCGGTGATCCTGGCCCGGCTGCTCCGGGTGGTCCTCGAGGCCCGGCTCGACAAGGGCGGGAAGCTGCCTCCGGGTGTGCCCGTCGCCATCAGCAAGACCGTGGCCTACGCGGTCATTGCGTTCGGCTTCCTGGTGGCCGTCCTGGCCTCCGGCATGGACGTGACCCGCTTCACGGTCCTGCTGGGCACGCTCTCGGTCGGCATCGGCTTCGGCCTGCAGAACGTGGTGAACAACTTCGTCTCCGGTCTCATCCTCCTGTACGAGCGACCCATCCGCGTGGGCGACGTCATCGACGTGGGCACGGCCATGGGCACGGTGAGCCACATCGGCATCCGGTCGAGCACCGTGGCCACCTTCCAGGGCGCCGAGGTGGTGCTTCCGAACTCCATCCTGGTGTCGAACCAGCTCACCAACTGGACCCTCTCGAGCCGGCAACGGCGCATCGAGATCGAGGTGGGTGTGGCCTACGGAAGCGACGTGGCGGTGGTGCAGGAACTCCTGATCGCGGCGGCGCGCTCCGATGCGGCGGTGCTGGCCGAGCCCGCGCCGGTGGCCCTCTTCACCGGGTTTGGCGACAGCGCCCTCAACTTCCAGCTCCGCCTCTGGACCGCTCAGTACGATCGTTACCTGGTGGTCGGGAGCGACGTGCGCATGGCGATCGTGGCGCGGCTCGACGCCGCAGGCATCTCCATTCCCTTCCCGCAGCGCGACCTGCGCGTCGTGTCGGTGGACGAGGGGGCCGCGCGCGCTCTCCGAGGCGACGCGCCGTCCGGGAAGTAGCGATATGGAACGATCCCCTTTCCTGGAGCGCGTCTTCCGCCGCATCGTCGCGCTGCGCGTCCCGGTGCTCGCGCTCTACGCCGTCCTCCTGCCCGTGGCCATCGCGCTCGCGCTGCGGATCCCGTCGGAAGGGGCCATCGACCGTCTCATCGTCCCGTCCGACCCGGACTTCGTCGCGACCCGCGCCTTCCAGAAGGTCTTCCCGGAGGGGCAGGTGGTGCTCTTGCTCCTCGAGTCGGACGATCCCTGGAATCCGGAGGTGCTCCGGCAGGTCTCGGAGCTGGAGGGGCGGCTCGGGAAGATCCCCGGCGTCCACCCGGTCTCGGCGCTCGACATCTACCGGCGGGTGCAGCCGGGGTTCCAGCCCGACGCCACGTCCGCGGCGGCCTTCCGGACGTTCGCCCAGGGGACCGACATCCTGCGGCGGCAGGGGCTCGTGGGGGAGCGCTTCCTCGCCGTGGTGGCGGGGTTCGGGGGCGCACCCCGGGAGCGCGCCGGCACCCTCGCGGCCATCGAGAAGGCCATCGGCCCCCCCGGACCGGGCGTCACAACCATCCGCAGGGTGGGTGCTCCCTTCGTCGAGTCCTGGATCGAGCACGAATCGGGGACGGCCTCGGCCCGCTACTTCCCGCTCTTCGGCATCTTCGTGGTGGTCATCGCGCTCTTCCTCTACCGGTCGTGGCGCACGCTCCTCGCCGTGCTCCTGGCGCTCGGGACCGCGGTGGCCATGGGGGTGGGGGCGGGAGCGCTGCTCGGATTCTCCTTCACGGTGGTCTCGGCGCTCGTGCCGCTCACCGTGATGGTGACCACGCTCGCGACGCTCGTCTACCTCCAGTCCCGCTTCGTCGATCAGCCCGAGGGGACCGACGTGGACGCCCACCAGGTCTTCGCGCTCGCCAACAAGTTTCCCCCGGTGACCGCCTCCACCGTGGCGGCCGTCCTGGGGTTCGGGGCGCTGGCGGTGTCGAAGATCCGCCCGGTTCGCGAGATGGGGCTCTGGACCGCGGTGGGGCTGGCGCTCGGCTGGATCGTCGCCTTCACCCTGTTCCCGGCGCTCCAGAAGGTGCTCGAGACGCCCACCGGCCGCACCGTGGCCATCCGGACCCGCTTCTACGACCGGCTCGCCGACCTGCTCCCGGCCTTCACCTGGCGGTACCGCTGGCTCCTCGTGGTGGGCTCGCTCGTCGTGTCCGGCGCGGGTGCGGTGGGTCTCTTCGGCCTCCCGGGAGTCGTCCCGCCCATGCGGGTGGGGGTCGATTCGCTCGACTACGTCGATCCGGACCTGCCCATCCACCGGGACATGGTCTGGTTCCGCAAGAACGTGGCCGGGCTGAACGTCGCGCGGGTCTGGGTCCGGACGCCGCCCGGTGTCGCCGTGGATCCGGAGTTCCTCCGGGGCATCGACCGCTTCGCCACCTCCGTGGAGGCGCTGCCCCAGGTGTCGGGCGTGGTCGGCCCCACCACCTTCCTGCGCATGCGCCGCTACATCGCCGGCCAGGGGGACAAGCTTCCGCAGGAGCCGGAGGCCTTCGCCGCGGCGGCCGCTGACGTGGAGCAACTGCTCCTCGCCGAGCCCGAGCTGCGCGCCTTCCTCGACGTGGGGACGCTCGGCAATGCCACGCTGACGGTGGTCTTCGCCGGCGTGGAGGAGAAGGAGTTCCACGACCTCATCGGCCAGATCAAGAAGGCCTGGGAGGTCGCCGTCTCGGGGGATCCTGCCTTCCGCGGCGTGGAGATGCAGGTGGTGGGCGAGTCGCTCCTGCAGGCCAAGGTGGGGGCGAGCCTCGTGCCCACGCTCACCGAGAGCTTCGCCCTCACGGCCGGGCTCATCTTCCTGGCCTTCCTCTTCGTCTTCCGCAGCCCGTCGGCGCGCCTCATGGCGATGATCCCGTCGGTCTTCGCCATCCTGGCCACGTTCCTCGGGATGCGCATGCTCGGGGCGAGCCTCAACGTGGCCACCATCCTCATCGCCACGACGGTGCTCGGGACCACCGAGAACGACCAGATCCACTTCTTCTACCACCTGCAGGAGGGGCGGCAGGAGGGGCGGAACTTCGAGGACGCGCTCCGTTACACTCTGCGTGTATCGGGGCGGGCCATCGTCTTCGCGACCCTGATCAACGCGGCCGGATTCCTGGCGCTCTCGGTCTCGAGCTTCCCCCCGCTGCGCCAGTTCGGGGTGATCACCTCGGCGGCCTTCCTGCTCTCCATGGTGGCCGACTTCACGGCGCTGCCGGCCTCGCTCTGGCTCATCTCCCGGTCCCGGCCGGCGGGTGCCGGAAAGAAGTAGCCCCGGGGCTCAGCGGCGTCGCGGCATCGGCAGGAGCGCGGAGGTCCGCTTCATCCGGTCGGCATACTCCGGGTGGTTCTCGAGCATCCGCCGGTCCTTCATGGGGATGGAGGCGAAGGCGAAGAGGAGCGTGATGGCCAGCGGTCCGACGGCGCTCCACCACCAGCCCGGGCGCGCGGCGAACCCCAGGATCCAGAGCCCCCACCAGAAGCCGATCTCGCCCAGGTAGTTCGGGTGGCGGCACCAGCCCCACACCCCGGTGTCGAGCGTGGCGCCACGCTCCCGGCGCGAGGACATGAAGCGGCGGAGCTGGAGGTCGGCGGCGGTCTCGATGGCGATGGCCGCCGCGGCGACCAGGAACCCCACCGCGTCGAGCCAGCCGAGGGGGCGTCCCGGGCCGTTCACCGACGCCCAGACGGGGAGGAGCGCCAGGAACACCCATGCGGTGGGGAAGAGGTGGAGCCCGAACAGGCTCGCCGGCCAGTAGAGGCGGCCGGTCTTCCTGCGGATGTCCACGTAGCGGAAGTCCTCGTCGGCGAGGCCGTGCCAGCGGCTCATCTGGTTGGCGGTGAGGCGGAGCCCCCAGAAGACGACGAGCAGGACCGCGAGCCCCTGCCGGGACGGGACCGCCTGCTCCCCGCCGGGTGCCATCGCCCAGTACAGGACGACGGGGATCGGCGCCACGCTCCAGAACGGGTCGTACATGCTGGAGTTGTCGAGGGCCACGCTGAAGGCGAAGACCACCGCCGTGGCCACGAGGTCGGCCGCGAGCGCCACCCATATGGGGTCCCGCCCGGGGAGCGCCAGGGCAGTGGCGACCGCGGCGAGGAGGGCAAGCAGGTAGGCGCCGGCGAGCCAGGCCTGGCTCCGGGCGAGCGAGAAGTGGGCGGTCCGGGAGGGGGGGAGGGGAGCGGCCTCGGGCATCGCCCAGAGTTAACAGAACGCCGGCCGGTCCGCAGTCACCTCGCGGGGCGCAGATCGACGGGCTCCCGAGCCCCATGAGAGAATCAGAGGAAGCATCGGCACCCCATGGACCGCTCGAACCGAAGAGGCATCGCGGAGGCGCCAGGCGGGTATTCGACCATCCGGGTGACGTCCTGGCTCGTGGTCGGCTACCTCGTCCTGGGGGCCCTCGGCCTGCTCCTCGCCATCCCTCCGGGATACGCGAGCCCGGTGTTCCCCGCAGCCGGCCTCGCGCTCGCGGCCGTCCTGCTCTTCGGAAACCGTGTTCTCCCGGGTGTCTGGCTGGGCTCCACCCTGCTCGAACTGGGGCACGCGGCGGTGACCGGGAGGCTGTCGTCCGGCACGGTGACGGCCGCTCTGGTCGTCGGCGTGGGTGCAACCCTCCAGGCCGGCGCGGGGCGCTGGCTCGTCCAGAAGGGGATGGGTCCGTCCTGGCGCAGGCTGGAGCGCGAGGGTCAGGTTCTTCGCTTCCTCCTGCTCGGTTGCGTGGCCGCGGGGCTCGTCTCCTCGTCGGTCAGCGTGGCAGGGCTCGCGGCGACCGGGGTCATCGAGCTCGCAGAGGTGCCCTTCACCCTGTGGATCTGGTACGTGGGCGACGTCGTGGGGATGCTGGTCGTCGCGCCGCTGGCCCTCTGCTTCCTGGAAGCGTCGAGCACCTCCGAGCGAGACCGTTTCCGGCGGGTTCTCGTCCCGATGCTGGCTGCGCTGGGGATCGTCGTCGCCGTATTCTACGGCACGTCCCGGTGGGAGGCCGAGGCGGAGACGAGGAGCCTTTCGTCGGTGGGGGAGGAGCTGAGCTCCCAGCTCCAGGACAGGGGCGTGGTCCAGCGCGAGGTCCTGGCGGCGGTCCGGAACTTCGTGGAGGCCACGCCCGGCTTCACCTTCACCCAGTTCGACCAGTTCACCCGGCTCACCTTGCGGGACCACCCGGACATCTTCGCGCTCCAGTTCGACGACCTCGTGGAGGAATCGCGTCGCCTCGAGTTCGAGGAGACCACGGGCCGGCAGTCCCCTCTGGGCGCCTACCAGATCACCGAGCGGAACGCGGAAGGTCGGCTGGTTCGCGCCGGGTCGCGCCCCGAGTACGTGCCGGTCCGCTTCGTCGTGCCCCTGGCGGGAAATGGCCCTGCGGTGGGCTTCGACATCCTGTCCGAACCCACCCGCCGGGCCGCCGTGGAGACGGCGCGGAGGTCGGGCATCTTCACCGTGACCGCCCCGGTCCATCTCGTGCAGGGGGAGCAACGCCGCCCGGGGATGCTCGAGGTCAAGCCCGCGTTCGACGGAGCCCACCGGGTCGTCGGCTTTGCCGTCGCCGTCATCAAGCTGGACGAGATGGTCCGGATCGCCACCGAGGGGCACGTCCCGGCCGGGATCGTGTTCCGGTTGACCGATCCCGAGGCTCCCGACGGCTGGCGCCTGATCCACGAATCGGAGGGCGGCGAAGGAAGTTCCGCCCGCGACACCCACGCGGCCGTCGAGTGGAGCACGTCCCTGGCGATGGGACAGCGCACCTGGGTCCTCTCGTTGACGCCCACGAAGAGTTACTGGCAGGCGCACCGCCCCTGGATGGCGTGGGCGGCTGGAGTGGGAGGACTGCTCTTCGTCGCCATGCTCCAGGTGCTCCTGCTCGGGGCGACCGGGCGAGCGATCGAGAACGAGCGGAGGAACCTCCTTCTGGCGGCGAGCGAGGAGCGACTCAAGGATGCCCAGCGGCTCGCGCAGCTCGGGAACTGGGAGATCGATCTCCGGACGAACGCGACCTCCTGGTCCGACGAGACCTTCCGGATCTACGAGGCCGACCCGGCCGGCAGCGAGGCCAGCCTGGAGGCCTTCCTCCGCGCCGTCCACCCGGAGGATCGGGACGACGTGGACGCGGCGTACCGGCAGGCGTTCGAAGGGCGCGCCTCTCCGGGGTTCACCCACCGGCTCCTCATGACCGACGGTCGGGTCAAGTTCGTGCAGCAGACCGGCCACATCGTCCGGGACGCCGAGGGCAGTCCGGTGCGCGTGGTCGGAACCGTGCAGGACATCACCGAGCGCAGGGTCGCCGAGGTGGCCGTCCGTTCCAGCGAGGCGCTCCTGCGCGCGATCGCCGACTCCAGCCCCGATTCCATCTTCGCGAAGGACCGGGAAGGGAGATGGACCTTCGCGAACCAGGCGGTGCTCCGGCTCTTCGGGAAGAGCGGCTCGGAGGTGGTGGGCAGGACCGATGCCGAGATCATCGGCGACCCGGAGGTGGCGAGGCAGCTGGCCGCGAACGACCGGCAGGTCATGGAGTCGGCTTCCCACGTGAACTTCGAGGAGGTGGTCCCGTCGTCCACCGGGATGCGGAGGTTCCTGGTCACGAAGGCGCCCCTGCGCGATTCCGATGGAGGCGTGGCGGGCATCGCCGGGGTCGCGAAGGACGTCACCGAGGTGCGAAAGCTGCAGGAGCACCTGGCCATCGCGTCCCGGCTGGCGGCGATGGGCACGCTCGTCACCGGCGTCGCCCACGAGGTCAACAATCCACTCTCCGGCGTCCTGGCGGGAGGAGGGGTGGCAGCGGAGACCGTCCAGGAGGCGCGCGCTCTCCTCGTCCAGGGGACCGGGGAGGCTCGGGACCGCGCGCTCCGGCTTCTCGAAGAGGCCCTCGAATCGCTGGAGGACGTCAGGGTCGGCGGCCAGCGGATCGCGGAGATCATCCGGGACCTGTCCCTCTTCGGGAGGCCCGACCCGCTGCGCACCCGGGTCCATCTCGTGGACGCGGTGGATCTGGCCATTCGCTGGCTACCCGCGACCCTCGGGGCCAGGGTGACCCTCCGCGTGGAGGATCTCGGCGCGCCGGACGTTCTCGCCTCCTCGGGACAGCTCGGCCAGGTGTTCCTGAACCTGGTGACCAACGCCGCGAAGGCCATCCCACCGGGCAGGAAGGGCAACATCGTCGTCCGGCTCCGGCCCGGACGGGCGGGCATGGCCTGCATCGAGGTCGAGGACGACGGCGCCGGGATCGACCCGAGGCTGCTGGAGGTGATCTTCGACCCGTTCTTCACCACCCGTCCGGCCGGGGATGGGCGAGGGACCGGGCTCGGGCTCGCCATCTGCCACGCCATCGTGACGTCCTACGGCGGCGACATCAGCGTGGAGAGCGAGGTCGGGAAGGGCTCGACGTTCCGGATCGAGTTGCCTGCGGCGCCCGTAGAGGGGTGACAGTCCGCAGCGCGGACCACCGGGCCGGAGATCGACCGGCTGAAGCGGCAGGGCCGTCCATGATCGTCGTGGACACCCACCTGCTCGCCTACCTGCTCCTGCCCGGCCCGGAACGTGCTCGAACTCGCCGTGCGCTCCCGCTGCACCGCCTACGACTGCGAGTTCGTGGCGCTCGCGAAGCAACTCGGGGTCCCGCTCGTCACGAGCGACCGGCAGGTGCTGGCCGCCTTCCCGGAGACGGCGGTGTCACCGGACGCATTCGCCTCCCAGGGACGAAAATGAACCAGGGGGCCCCGATCTCTCGGAGCCCCCTGAAATCACTGCCCAAAAGTGGTGGAGCTGTGGGGGATCGAACCCCAGACCTCTAGAGTGCGATTCTAGCGCTCTCCCAGCTGAGCTACAGCCCCGCGTTCACGCCCCCCGGATTGGCGGGGAGGGGGCTTGTTTACGGGTCGGCAGGACGGGTGTCAAGAGACCTTCGGAGCCACCCAGTAGAGCATCACGTAGACCAGCACGCCGGTCACCGAGACGTAGAGCCATGCGGGGAGCGTGATGCGGGCCACGCGCCGGTGGGCCTCCCAGCGCCCCTTCCAGGCCATGTAGAGGGCCGTGCCGATGAGCGGGACGATGGCGGCCGCCAGGATCGTGTGGCTCCCGAGCAGGACGAGGTAGGCGTTGCGCACGGCGCCGGTCCCCGGGAACCGGTGGGTCCCGGTGAGGGCCACCCGGACGAGGTAGGAGACGAGGAACACGGCGGACACGCCGAGCGCCGAGAGCATGAGCGCCCGGTGGCGGTCGCGGTGGCCGCCGCGGATGGCCAGCCAGCCGAGGAAGACGAGGACGGCGCTCGAGCCGTTCAGCACGGCATTCACTGGGGGTAAAATCTCTCCGAGGTTCATCGACGGGCTCCGTTGCGCCGGGCCGCCAGGACGGCGATGGCGAGGTGGACGGCCGCGAAGGCGACCAGGACGAGGAGGTCGCGCGCCGTGGACCCCGGCAGGGCCCCGGGCGCGTCGGGGCCGCCCAGCGCGCGGCGCGTGGCCGACACGGCGTAGGCGACCGGGTTCAACCGCATGACGGTCGCGAGGACCGGGTGGTCGGGGCTCATCGGGAACATGGCGCCGGAGACGATCCAGAGGGGCACGAGCAGCGTCATCTGGATGGCATGGTAGCCCTGCACGTTGTCCACGAGCCAGGCCACCGTGAAGCCCATCGCGGCGAGGCCCACCGCGGCGAGCGCCAGCGCCGCCACCAGCACGGGCCAGTCGATGGAGGTGAGCCCGAAGCCGGCCGCCGGGGCGAGGAGCAGGAAGAGTGCGGCCTGGGAGAGGGCGACGCTCGCCGAGCCGAGCACCTTGCCCACCACCACCGCGCCGCGGGAGGCGGGTCCGGCGAGCACCGCCTGCAGGAAGCCGGCGTGCCGGTCCTCGATGACCGAGAGTGTGGTGAAGATGGCGGCGAAGAGCACCACCATGAGCACCACGCCCGGGTAGAAGTAGCGCAGGTAGCCCTCGCCCGAGCCGGGTATCCGGAAGGTGGCCGACATGCCGGAGCCGATGATCCCCCAGAAGAGGATCGGCTGGGCCAGCGCACCCACGAGGCGCGAGGGCTGCCGGAAGAAGCGGACGAGGTCGCGCCACCAGAGCACGCGGATGGCCGCGGTGTCGTAGCCGCCGATCACGATCGAGCCTCCTGCCCCAGATCCTCGCCGGCGACGTGGAGGAACGCATCGGCCAGGCTGGGGCGCCGCACCGAGACCGAACGGAAGCGCCCCGCCGGGAAGGCCTCCACGATGCGGGGGACGAGCTCGTGCCCCCGCTCCCGCTCGATGGCCACCGTGTCGCCCGAGGCGCGTGCGGGCACGCCGAACCGCTCGGCGATCTCGGCGGCCAGCGCCGTCGCCTCATCGGCCTCCACCACCACCACGTCGCCCGCGAGGCGGGAGAGGAGCGAGGCCGGGGTCTCGACCGCGACGACCCGCCCCCGGGAGAGGATGGCGAGCCGGTCGCAGAAGGCCGCCTCGTCGGGCCGGTGGGTGGTGAGCACCACGGTCGTGCCCCCGGGGCCCGCGCAGTTCCGGAGGGCCTCCCAGGTGCGCCGGAAGGAGAGGGCGTCGAGGCCGGTGGTGGGCTCGTCGAGGAGCAGGACCTCCGGGCGGTGGATGAGCGCGCGGGCGATCTCGAGCCGGCGGCGCATCCCGCCGGAGAACCGTCCCACCGGATCGCGCGCGCGGTCGGAGAGACCAGCGGCCTCGAGCAGCGCGGCAGCGCGCCGTCGAGCCTCGTCGCGGGGGACGCGGAAGAGCGCGGCGCCGAGGTGCAGGTTCTCCTCGGCGGAGAGCTTCACGTCGAGGCTCGGCTCCTGGAAGACCACGCCCATCCGCGCGCGGAGCGCCCGGGAGGAGGGGTCGAGGGGGAGACCGTCGAGGAAGAGCCGGCCGGAGGCGGGCGGGAGGAGCCCGGCCAGGATGGCGAAGAGGGTGCTCTTGCCGGCGCCGTTCGGACCCAGGAAGCCGAAGACCTCGCCGGGGGCGATGGCGAAGGAGACGCCGTCGAGCGCCATCCGCTCGCCGTAGGCGAAGCGGAGCTCCTCCGCCGAGAGGCGCACGCTACCGGGCGCCGAGGAAGAGGGCGATGAAGAAGGCGACCAGGTAGAGCAGGGTGGAGAGGAAGAAGTTGCGCGCCTGGCGGGTGTCCCCCTCCGGCCGGCCGAGGCCCCGCGCCGCGGACGCAGTGAGCCCGCCGCCGAGGAGCGCGGCGACGGCGCCGAATCCCCAGGTGGCCATCCCCAGGAACGCGGGCAGCATGCCCACCGGGACGAGGAGGGCGCTGGTGACGAGCGCCCAGATGCGCGCCGACCGCTCCCCGTGGACCAGCGCGAAGACCTTGAGGCCGCCGCGCGCGTAGTCCTCCTTCAGGTAGATGGAGATGGCGAGGAAGTGGGGGAGCTGCCACACGAAGAGCAGCGCGAAGAGGGCGAGGCCGCGGGCGTCGATGGCGCCCGTGGAGGCGGTCCAGCCCATGAGCGGCGGGATGGCGCCGGGGATGGCCCCGACGAAGAGCGCTGCGGTGGTGAAGCGCTTCATCGGCGTGTAGACGAAGGCGTAGCTGACGAGTGCCACGAGCGCGAGGAGCGCCGTGAGGGGATTCGCGGCGAGGGCCAGGACCGGGATGGCGAAGGCCGGCATCCCGAGTCCGATCGCGAGCGCCGTGGCCGGAGCGATCCGGCCGGCCGGGAGCGGGCGATCCCAGGTGCGGCGCATCCGGGCGTCGACGTCGCGTTCCAGGTAGTTGTTGAGCACGTTCGCGGCCCCGACCACCATCCCCGTTCCGAGGAGGATCGCGGCGGCGCGTGGGGCCGACGGCTGGGAGGGGGCGAGCCACATGCCGGCCGCGGTGGTCGAGACGACCATCCCGGAGAGGCGCGGCTTGGCGAGGGCGAAGAGGTCGCCGACGGCGCGGAGGGGCGAGGCCGGCGAGGGGGCAGTTCGAGACGTGGCGTGGCTCTGGGTCTGGATCACGGTTCACCCCGCGGCGGCGACGAGGCCGGGAAGGCGATCCCCGCCGGCGCGGCTGGTGGCCGGGCGGGGACCGAGCTGGAGGAAGAGCAGGAGGGAGTCGGCGAGGAGCAGGGCGCCCCCGGCGAGGTGGAGGCTGACCACCGTCACGGAGACCATGCTCCACACGGTCCAGGCGCCGAGGAGCACCTGGAGGAGCACCAGCACCGCTCCGAACCGGGCGGCCGGCCGGGCGCGGGCAGGACCCGACCGGATCGCGGCCAGGGCGGCGGCGAGGACGAAGAGCGCCACGAGGACGCCCGCGAACCGGTGGAGCGTGACGAGCTGGGCTGGGCCGCCCGAGGGCCAGAGCGCGCCGCGGCAGAGCACCACGTCGGTGCCGCAGGCGAGGCCCGACCCGGCGTGGCGGACGAGTGCACCGAGGACGATCTGGAGGTAGGTGGCGAGCGCGGCGGCACCGGCCATCGCCCGCACGGAAGGTGCGGCGGATTCGGCCGGCAGGGAGTCCCGGGGTGCGAGCCGCCAGGTGAGCCACACGAGCACCGAGAAGAAGGCCATCGAGGTGGCGAGGTGGCCGGAGGAGACGATGAGCGGCAGCTTCCACAGCACGGTGAGTGCGCCGAGCGAGGCCTGGAAGAGCACGAGCAGGGCGGCCACGAGCGATCCGACGCGCACCGAGGTCTCGCGGCGCCGGCGCCAGACGGTCACGGTGAGTGCGAGCGTGAGCAGCGCCACGGCGAGGGCCACCAGCCGGTGTCCGTGCTCGAAGAGGACGCCCCCCTCCATGGCGGGGAAGAACTGCCCATAGCAGAGCGGCCAGTCGGGGCAGGCGAGCGAGGACCCGGTGGCGTGCACCATCCCCCCGATGACGAGGAGGACGAAGGTGGCGACGGCCGTGGCCCGCGCGAGACGGAACTCCAGCATGGTGAAAGGACACTTAAGGGGGGGCCTGATCCAGGTCAAGGCATCGTTGGACCCTTCCCGGGCACCCCAAGGGGGCCGGGACGCGCTATGGATCGTACATGAACCGACAGGTACTCGCCCTGGCCGCCAGCCTTGCACTCGTGCCCACCGGCTCCCTGGCCGGCGACCTGCGAGGGGTGGTGAGATTCCAGGGTGCACCGCCGGCCCTGGCCCCCATCGAGACGACGAAGGAGCGGGCCGTCTGCGGCGACTCGGTGCCGGACGAGGCGGTCCAGGCGACGGGCGGGATGCTCCGGAACGTCGTCGTCGTCGTGAAGGGGGCTCCGGCGCCGCCCCCGGGGAAGGGGGTCCTCGACCAGCGCACCTGCCGGTACGTCCCCCACGTCCAGGCGCTCCCGGTGGGCAGCACCCTCGACGTCGTGAACGGCGACCCCACGCTGCACAACGTCCACGGCTACCTGGGCCAGGCGACCGCCTTCAACCTCGCCATGCCGTCCAAGGACGCCCGTCTCTCGCGGCAACTGAAGAAGCCCGGGCTCGTGGTGGTGCGCTGCGACGTGCACGCCTGGATGAGCGCCTACGTCTGGGTGGTGGAGGGGCCGGCGGGCGTCACCGGGGCCGACGGGGCCTACGCCATCCCGGGGATCCCGCCGGGCACCTACGAGGTGACGGCCTGGCACGAGAAGCTGGGGGAGCGCCAGGGCAAGGCGACCGTTCCCGCCGAGGGCGCTGCCGTACTGGACTTCGCGTTCTAGACGTCCTCGTCCTCGACCGCTTCGTCCTCGTCCTCCTCCGCCGGGACCTCCTCCTCGGCGTCGGCATCCAGGGGATCGACCTCCGGCTCCGGCTTGCGCGGCGCCTGCCGGGCGCGCTTCTCGTGGGCCGGCGCCTTCAGGGCCGGACTCTCCCGCTGGTCGGCGCCGCACCTGGGACAGAGCGGAACCGGCTTGCGGAGGTCGTAGAACTTCGTCTGGCACTTGAAGCAGGTGTGCTTGTTTCCCAGATCCTTCGGTGCCATCGGTCTCCCCTGCGGACGCGGACGTGCGCGCCGTTTACCGAAAGCCCCACCCGGCGTCAAAGGAAAAGGCGAGGCCCCAGGAAGTTGGCTGGGCTATACCTCCCCGGGAATGGACGAGGTGGAACGGCTGGAGCGGCGCCTGCTGCGGGATGCGGCCCGCGCCATCGAGGACTTCTCGCTCGTCGAGGACGGCGACCGGATCCTCGTGGCGGTGTCCGGAGGCAAGGACAGCCTCGTCATGCTCCACCTGCTCCAGCGGCTGAGGGAGCGGGCCCCCATCGACTTCGACCTCGTGGCGGTGAACCTGGACCAGGGGCACCCGGGCTTCCCGGCGCACGTCCTGGAGGAGCACTTCCAGCGCGTCGGCGTGCCCTACCGGATGCTCTCCCAGGACACGCTCACCATCGTGAAGCGGATCGTCCCGGAGGGCGGAACCTACTGCTCGGCCTGCTCGCGGCTGCGGCGCGGGATCCTCTACAACGCGGCCGTGGAGATGGGCTGCACCAAGATCGCGCTCGGCCACCACCGGGACGACCTCATCGAGACGCTGCTGCTCTCGGCGCTCTACGCCGGCCGGCTCCTCTCCATGCCGGTCCGGCTCCGCTCCGACGACGGCCGCAACGTCGTCATCCGGCCGCTCGCCTACGCCGCCGAGGAGGAGATCGCGGCCTTCGCCTCCGCGAAGGCCTTCCCGATCGTCCCCTGCGACCTGTGCGGATCGCAGCCGAACCTCATGCGCAAGCGGGTGAAGACGCTCATCGCGGAACTCGCCGCGGAGCACCCGGCGGTGAAGGGGAACCTCCTCTCGGCGCTCTCCCGCGTGGTGCCGAGCCATCTCCTCGACCGCGATCTGCAGCGCCGTCTCGGGGAAACGACCGGGGACGATCCCTGGTTCGAGGCCGAGGCGGGATAGCCGGGAGGACGGGCATGGCACGCATCGACCCAGGAGCGATCCGGTCCCCGCGGGACCTCGCTCCGTTCCTCGAGCACACGCTCCTCCGGGAGGATGCGGGCGAGGCCGACATCCTGCGCACCTGCGAGGAGGCCCGTCGTCACGGCTTCGTGGCGGTGTGCGTCCGTTCCGGCCAGGTGGCGCGTGCGGCGCGTGCGCTCGCCGGCAGCGGCGTGGCGGTGGTCGCGACGGTGGACTTCCCGGAGGGCGCGGGCACCACCGAGGCCCGCGCGCGGGAGGCCCGGGCGGCGGCGTCGGCCGGGGCCGCCGAGGTGGACGTGGTGCTCGGCCGCGCCGCGCTCCAGGGGCGCGACCACGGGGCGGTGCTCCGGGACCTCTCCGCGGTGGTGGAGGCGGCGCGGGTCCCGGTGAAGGTGATCCTGGAGACGAGCCGCCTCACGCGCGAGGAGAAGGTGGCGGCCTGCGCGCTCGCACAGGCGGCCGGCGCCGCCTGGGTGAAGACCTCCACGGGCTACGCGGGGGGCGGGGCCACCGAGGAGGACGTCGCGCTCCTGCGGGCCAGCGTGGGGCCGTCGGTGGGGGTGAAGGCCTCGGGAGGGATCCGCAGCGCCGACGACGCGCTCCGCATGGTCCGGGCCGGGGCCGACCGGATCGGCACGAGCTCGGGCGTGACCATCGTCGAGAGCGCCTTCCAGCCGGTGGGGTAGGCGGTGGGCGGGCGCTTCGTCATCCTGGTGGCCGACAGCGTCGGGGCGGGCGCGCTGCCCGACGCGGCCGCCTATGGCGACGCCGGCTCCGACACGCTCGGGAACCTGAGCCGGGCGGTGGGCGGGATTTCACTGCCAGTGATGGGAGGGATGGGGCTCGGCAACGTGGTCCCGATCCGGGGCGTCCCGCCGGTGGGGCGCCCCACGGCCTCCTGGGGCCGGATGGCGGAGCGCTCGCCGGGCAAGGACACCATCACCGGCCACTGGGAGATGATGGGCGTCCCGCTCTCCGAGCCGCTCGCCATGTACCCGGGCGGCTTCCCGGCGGAGCTCCTGGCCGCATGGAAGCGGGCCGCCGGCGTGCCCGGCGTGCTCGCCAACCGGGTCGCCAGCGGGACGCAGATCATCGAGGAGCTGGGCGCCGAGCACCAGCGCACCGGCTGGCCCATCGTCTACACGTCGGCCGACTCGGTGTTCCAGGTGGCGGCCCACGAGGAGACCGTACCGCTCGAGACCCTCTACGCCTGGTGCCGGGAAGCGCGCCGGCTCCTCGACCCGCTCCGGGTGGCCCGGGTCATCGCGCGCCCCTTCGTGGGAAGCCCGGGAGCCTACCGTCGCACCTACAACCGGAAGGACTTCGCGCTGGCCACGCCGCACCCGACCGTGCTGGAGCGGCTGGGCGCGGCCGGGGTGCCGGTGATCGGGGTGGGCAAGATCGGGGACATCTTCGACCGGCGGGGGATGAGCGAGGACGTCCACACCGAGGGGAACGCGGACGGGCTCCGCCGGACCGTCGAGATCCTCGGGCGCATGGAGCGCGGTCTGCTCTTCGTCAACCTGGTGGACTTCGACATGCTCTGGGGGCACCGGAACGACGTGGCCGGCTACGCCCGCGGGCTGGAGGCCATGGACCGCGGGCTGCCCCCGGTCCTCGCGGCGCTCCGGGAGGGCGACGTGCTCGCCATCACCGCCGACCACGGCTGCGACCCCACCACCCCCTCCACCGACCATTCCCGCGAGTACGTGCCGCTGCTCGTGGCGGTGCCCGGGCGCGACGGGGTGCCGCTCGGGACCCGGGGGAGCTTCGCCGACCTGGGTGCCACGGTGGCGGAGTTCTTCGGGGTCGATCCGGGGCCGGGGGAGAGCTTCCTCGCCCGCGTCCAGGGACCCATCCGCTGATGCGGCGGCGCGTCCGCTAACCTGGACGCTCCGCGGACCCCACCTCGGCGGCGTAGCGGAGGATCCCGCCGGCGAGGGACAGGACGCGCGGGAATCCGGCGGCGATCAGCCGCGCGCCCGCCTCCTGGCTGCGAACCCCCGAGCGGCAGTAGAGGACCACCTCCCGCGCGGGGTCGAGCAGCGGGAGCGCGCCGTCGAGCCGGGAGAGGGGTGCGAGCCGGGCGCCCGGGATCCGCTCCGCCTCCCACTCGTGCGGCTCCCGCACGTCCACGACGAGCGGCGGGTCGCCGTCGCGGAGCCGCGCGGCCAGCTCGGCCGGAGAGATCTCCGGGACCGCGAAGGCCGGGGCGCAGGCGGGCGCCTCCTCGCGCAGCTCGCGGATCGTCCGGGTGCCGCAGGCCGGGCAGAGAGGGTCGCGCGCGACCCTCATCGTCCGGAAGGTCGTGCGGAGCGCATCCACGAGGAGCAGCCGCCCCACGAGCGGCTCCCCGATGCCCGCCGCGAGCTGGATGGCCTGGGAGGCCTGGATCGTGCCGAGGAGTCCCGGCAGCACCCCGAGCACCCCGGCCTCCGCGCAGGAGGGGATCTCGCCCGGGGCGGGAGGGGACGGGTAGAGGCAGCGGTAGCAGGGGCCTCCCGCCGCCGAGAGGACGGTCGCCTGCCCATCGAAGCGGAAGACGCTCGCGTGGACGTTGGGGCGATCGGCGAGGACGCAGGCGTCGGAGACCAGGTAACGGGTGGTGAAGCTGTCGCTCCCGTCCACGACCAGGTCGTGGTCCCGCACCAGCCCGAGCGCATTCGCGGCGGAGAGCCGCTCCGCCACCGTATCGATCCGGACGTGGGGATTGAGGTCCCGGAGCCGGTCGCGCGCCGAATCGACCTTGGGGCGGCCGACGTCGCCCGTCCCGTGGATCACCTGCCGCTGGAGATTGGTGACGTCCACGACGTCGAAGTCAACGAGCGTGAGGTGGCCGACGCCGGCCGCCGCCAGGTACAGGGCGGCGGGGGAGCCGAGCCCCCCCGCGCCCACGAGGAGCATGCGCGCCCCCTTGAGCCGCCGCTGCCCGTCCCGCCCCAGTTCCGGCAGGAGCAGGTGGCGGGCGTAGCGCTCGACCTCGGCGGGCTCGAGGGGCGGGAGTCGGGGGTCCACCCCCACAGTCTACTTCGCCGCGGCGAAGGCCTCCGAGAAGTCCTCGCGGATGTCCTCGATGTGCTCCAGGCCGACCGACACCCGGATGAGGTCGGGCGAGACGCCGGCGGTCCTCTGCTCGGCCTCGGTGAGCTGGCTGTGGGTGGTGGTGGCCGGGTGGATGACGAGGGTCTTCGCGTCCCCCACGTTGGCGAGGTGGCTGGCCAGCTTCACCCCCTCGATGAACTTGCGCCCTGCCTCGGCCCCGCCCTTGATCCCGAAGGAGAGCACCGCGCCGAAGCCCTTGTGGAGCAGCTTCTTGGCCCGCTCGTGGTGCGGGTGGCTCGGCAGGCCGGGGTAGCGGACCCAGGCCACCTGCGGGTGCTTCTCCAGCCACTGGGCGACGGCGAGCGTGTTGTCGCAGTGGCGCTGCATGCGAAGGGAGAGGGTCTCGAGCCCCTGCAGGAAGAGGAACGAGTTGAAGGGGGAGAGGGCCGCCCCCTGATCGCGCAGCCCCTCGACGCGGGCCCGGATGATGAACTGGATGTTGCCGAAGGGGCCCTTCGGGCCGAAGACGTCGTTGAAGACGAGCCCGTGGTAGCCGGGCGAGGGCTCCGTGAAGAAGGGGAACTTGCCGGAGGCGGCCCAGTCGAACTTGCCCGAGTCCACGATGACGCCGCCCAGGGAGGTGCCGTGGCCGCCGATCCACTTGGTGGCCGACTCCACCACCACGTCGGCGCCGTGCTCGATGGGACGGC
>SESG01000845.1_pt1 | contig 27449 bp, 43 predicted proteins | sample 3171421 | NCBI WGS metagenome assembly SESG01 (sample SAMN10866946, study PRJNA518727) | freshwater metagenome | biome: subpolar coniferous forest; feature: holomictic lake; material: water; isolation source: holomictic Lake 227, 6 m and 8 m depth | place: Canada: near Kenora, Ontario | collected...
TATTTCCCCACTTTTGCAACAACTCAATACGGTTGCGCTCACTCTTTGCATCATTAATCAACTTAAGGAATTCAAACGCATGCTTTGCATTTGATTCTGTTACTTCTCTCTCTGCCATATTGTTACTTCTCCAAATATAATCACTACACGCCAAAAACACCATAAGGTCCACATCCTCTTGCGAGGAAAATGGTACCTTCATAAACCAGTTCAGAAAAGATGTCAACATTCATTATTAAAACTCACCTAGGGACTGCATAAGCAACTTCATTCGGTTTGCCATCAAATAATTCATAATCTTCATCTTGCTACCTTTAACTTCTACTGTGTTATATGTATGGATGATTTCTTCTGACACATCCTTTGGGATGTAATCAAAATCAACAAGAGTACGATTGCGAATCCAATTTGCGCGTTCCTGCTCATTGGCACATGCATCAATACCTTTCTTGTTGAATTCAGGTTGCCGGTCCTTCATAAAGGACTTTGCTCTAACCTTTATACCGTCTGTGCGATCCTTCGCCCACTGATCATCTGTAACAATATTGGGAACATTGTCTCCAGCATCACCTTCACAGATATGCTCAATGACATAATCCATGGGCCTAGGATTCTTGACCATCTTTTTCAGCATTGGGGCATACTGCCGAACATTCTTATACTTCTGCAATTGACCAAAATCATTGTCGGTACTAATGATAGCAAACTCTTGGGGTTCACCATCAAATAGACCCTCGGTAACCAATTCATTGGTCTGGGAATACTTTGCAAGAACAGCGATTACATCATCTGCTTCTGCACGATCTACTTGAATCAATTTGTATGGGAAATTCACTTGGATGTCTGCTTTCAATTCATCCATACACTTATACAAGAAATCCCAATCAAACCCGTCATTGTCCTTGATCAATTTACGCTGACCCTTGTAATACGGGAAGAATTCTTTCCTCCAATAATTACGACCATCACATGCGATCACGACTTGACCAGAGTCCGGAAACATCTTTTTATATCTCAGCAATTGAGAGAAGAAAAGGTGCTTAATGAGGTTATTCACCTCAGGTTTAGGCGACTTCAATTCTTTACCCAATTGCACTTGTGCATTGGATATAACCACCTGCGAAAAGTCTATGACCAACATTTATTATTCCCAGCGTTCGTTGTAAAGACGTACAAATTCGTCTGCAATAGGCACACACTTAACTAATTCATTTGGATGCTTTACTGCATAATTTTTCATAGCAATTAGCATTGCTTCTTTCCAGAGCTTCTTATCAAAATAATTGTCCTCTAGGGGAATCTCATTTGTGCTAGGATCTGGGGTAACCTCGACCACCTTACGTGGGCGACCTGCCTTCTTCTTAATTGGTGCATCAAGAGGATTGGGGAAAATCAATGCCATGTCGGCATCGGTTTCATTCATCTTCTTTACATCGGCGTCCAGGGACTCCACTGTTGTATTCATTGCTTCTCCTTAACATATGTAACACCCTTGCGTTCTGGGTCTGGTTTCGAATTGTGAATCACTCGACCTGCCATCAAATAATTCTTAACTGCTGCATTAGCACTCTTGCGGCGAACCTTGTAATCTTCAAAGGATTCTCCCTCATGACGAGCTGGATTCAACAGATATCCTAGGTCAGGTGCTTGTTCTTGCACTGCCTCAGGTTGATCAATCACTTCTACATCATCTACCACATTTACGTCGTTCATCATTTGCCTTTCATTCCAACTTCAATTACACCAACTTCAAATCCTTCAGGAGCAACAGTACCCAATTCTTGTAATCCGAATGCATTTGCATTCTCAAAAATCTTAGATGCCGTCTCCATTACCTCTAAAAGAGGTGCGTCATATTTAACACAAACTGGAACTGTCCAAATTGCATTGGATACATTCTCTCTAACAAACACATAATAGTATTTCATATCATTCCTTAATACACCAATAAAATTACCTGATTTTCATTCAGGCGTCCTGTCACTTTTGATTCAACTGACTTGACTCCCTTTATCAATGCATTGAAGGGTCGTTTTGTCAAACTCTGGATACCTGCTAGGATCTCTGTCTTTCTGATTGTCTTTGAATATGACTTCTTAGGATCAAAATTCTGCAAGGTCGTTCCCTTGATAGAGATCGTTGTCCCATCCATTGATTCATATTGTAACATTTTTCTGTATTTTGTGTCAAACAAGACAACCATAGATGCACCCACCATCTTTGCTGGAGACAATGATTGTAATTTATATTGAGGACAATCCTTCATGTACTTCACTTTTGCTGCGATTACACCAGCAGGTTTTTCCTTCTGTTTCCTAGGTGCCCTTGTTGTTCGTGCGACCACTGCCATGGTGTTACACTCATTCATAGCATCAGTAAGGAATGTAATGACACTCTTCAATCCACGCTTGTCAAAATTTGAATAACCCTCAACCAATTGTGGGTCCTTACCCTTTAGGGCCTCTTCCCATTCCTTGACTTGAACTTTAAGGTCATCACCAATTCTCTTTGCCTGAGGTGCCTTTACCTGATGCTTCAAAAGATATGCTTTGGCATTAAAATCCGTACCGACTGTGCAGAGTTCATCTAGGGCTCCATCAAATTCCGCTATATGCGTTTTGACGTTCTTCTCAATCCTATCTTGGATTGTATTTGCCTTCTTTGTCTCTGCCAGGCGCTTAGCGATTTCATCCTTGTCTAGGATCTCATTGCCATCATCATCAAATACAGGTTGTTTTGTCTTTGCAAACAAATAATGGTATCGGTCATCTAGGAACTTTTGATGTTGAGGTTCGATTTCATAACCATCGTCTTTCAACTTCACGAGAACAGCTAACTGATTGAAATACGCATCAGAGAGCTTATCCATTCCCTTGACGATCTTATTTTGATCTGCCCAATAATTGATGACCCATGCTTGCTTTTCCTTCCCAGGAACTTCTGTGTTAAAGAAGTTCAGCATTCTAATCATGGATATTTTGTAATCCATGATGTTGAATTCAGGGACGTTGTTCATCCATGCTGACTTCTTTATATGAGCATGAGCTTTCGCTCTCTTGTTTGCGTTCACTTGACCACCTTAGCGTACAATTCAGCAAAATCCTCTTGTTCCATTTCTTGTTTATCAAAGTCACCCTTATACATAGTTCGAATCAATTTGTTCGAGAACTTAGGTGGAAGCTTGAATTCATCCTTAAGAACCTTCACGATGTCTTTGATTGCCGAATTCTCTGCAGCGATGCGAGTCTTGCAATCTACTGCATCACGAACCCACTTGTTGACCTTTTGCAGGTCAGCTGGAGTACTGGGAATTATCACTGTTGTTGCCATATTGTTCCTTTAGATAGAATATGATGTTACTGAATCCCAACGGAATGAACGCCAACCATTCGATTCCGTTGCCCAGACAGAACACACATCGGGGTTCTGTTTATAATCTGCATTCTTTGGCAGATCACTTGCTGGGATTGTGTCTGTCTTCAATGTGCAAGGCATTACCCTTTGTTCTCCATTGACCTTTGTAAATGTAACAGTAACTACATTTTCATGCAACAATTCTTTTAATACCTTCTGATCAATCACGCTACTTCTCCTTCATCATCAACATTTAAACCAATACTCTTTTTGAATTCATCCCATTTTGGGGAACCTACGGTGACGAACTTTGACATGTCGCCACTCTTGATTGCCTCATTTACTTCTTCGTGCCGTTCTTTAATCATCTTTGATGTTTCTTCTTTGTCCTCTGGAGAACCATAAAATGACAATTCCCAGAATACACCCTCGATAACATTTTTCAATGTGTATTTTCTTTTGCATTGGAGAGCGAATCGTTCTTCATTAGTTTGATCTGGCTTCCAATATTTCAGGTCATTACCTACATTGAAATCCTCGTTCGCTACAAGCGGAAGGTGCAATAGATTACCCAGTGGTGAAAAATCAATACCCCAATTGATTCGGGTATCTTTTTTGTATTCTAGGTTTCCCCATTCATCATATTTGTCTTCGCGTAGAAGCCAACCTTGACCATCAAAGGATGGGCGGTCAACACCCCAAATATATGTACTGGATACAGATTCATCTAGTTCGGCATTCCAATATAGGTAAAGGTATTCGATACCGTCTGGCTTATACCAATAATCTTCTGGTTCCCAATCACCAATCATTCCTTTGTAATGGGAAATGAAATTTGTAATCCAGCAACTTTCAACCGCAAGATCAATTATTTCTGATTGTTCAGAAACAATATCAAATAGATGCTTCAATGTGAACCCGGGTTCAATCCTCAATGTCTTATAAAGAACACTATATGGATCACCTGTCTTATCTACCTTGTTGTAATGACCGACACCTGCATCGTGATCATATTCCCAAACACTTTGTATGATCTTGCCTTCTTTTGTAAGGACAAGATCATAATATTCTTCATCAATTGCCATAGTAAATTCCTTATGTGTTTGAATGATACACGCTTACAATATTTTTGTCAAATCTTCTCCAAGAGAAATCTTTTTCATTGCAGTTGATATATCGCTGGCGATCAATGACACAAGTTCAGTTGCCCCAGAACCCTTATCAAAGGCATCTAGGAATCGTCGTCTGACCATGATATGTGCCAGCATCAATCCGTTAGCAACTGCGAGTCTATTTGTTGCATCTGACATTTCTTCTAAATTTTTCATATGTTACCTATCTGGAAATCTTACCTTACCATCAACGACGGGAAGACCATTTTGTTGAATGCACACATGCGTACCGTACCAAGAACTCCAAATGCCTGTCTTTGGTGTACCCTCTGTGATCGCAGTCCTAATACAATCCGCACAATAGTGTGCACTATTCCATGAGCAATAGTCCCCTAAGATGAATGCTGCGGTTTTGCCACCAGGAATTTTGAATGACGTCCATTTGAATGAGCGCTTCTTTTCCTTGCAGCAATCGCATGTATTTTTCAGGTCGCCATAGCTATAGTTTCGGTTATCCTTCGCCCAATGATGCTTGGGTATTGCGTTTTCGTCCTTGACGTGTTCAGCTAGACAACTGGCACATATATGCTTACGATTCACGTATGACTTGCTTTCAATATCCCATTGAGCTAGGATTCGACCCTGATATTCAGTATCTTTGTAATGATACTGATACTCAGGATGTGACATAACCAATCTGGTATTGCACACATAACAACGGTGTGGTTTAAATACCCACTCAGCGTATCGCTTGATGTTTTCCCACCGGAAACGATAGATCTTGTTGGGGATTTTAAGTTTGTAAGTTAAGGTAGCCATTTATATTCCTCTTCACTCCTGCCCAATGGGCAACAATATCGCACAACCTATTGTAGTGATGTGTCCCGATACCTGTATCTGGTTCCACCATTACTATTCGATCCTTTTCAAGTGTGTGATTGTCATAATCAGTTAGAGAAGAACCTGAATCAGGATCATCCAATATCAAATAATCATCAACCTCACCATGATTTATCAACCAAGTTTCAATTTCCTTTGCCCTGGTGTTGGCTGAATATCCGCTCCAGTAAGAAGTATTCCTGTTTATATCAGGAGTACTATATTCACCTTCATGCAAATCCAACTTAAGACCGTTGACATGGAATATATCCAATATCTGTTCTTTGTTAACCCAGCGTTTCCACGAACTAGAAATCACTGTCTCGAATGGGTGAATTTCATGTAGGAAATTCAACATATGAACAGCTAAGGGTTCCATCTTCCAGTATGTCACAATCTCATTGGGTGGCATTTCAACCGTACCGGGATATGGCAATCGGTTGTCTGGATCGAACTTGATTATTCGATTCGGAAACAACGGACCGTCAAAATCCAAAAATAACACTTTCATATTTCAACTACCTTACTTTTATTATATTCTTTGTTTTCACCTGGGTACCCAAGAGGATTACAGACACAACGAACACCATAATGAACTTCATCATATGCGTCGTGCGTGTGACCATTGATCCACAATTTTGCTTCACTCTTTTCGATTAAGTCATCACATGATGCAGAGAAATAATAGTTAAGCAAATCAGAATGGGGTTGCTTCCAATGTTCTCTAACCAATTTATATGATGGCATAAAGTGGGTCACAATAACCAATTTCTTTGTGCGATACTTTTCTGACAATAGATCAATATATTCCTTTTCACGCAAATACTTTTCAACTGCCATCTTTGGGGTGAATGGGTCCGTACCATTATGTGTGCGAATCATTTTAAAATCATTGATGCATGTTTTAGCACTAGTCATCACATGAAAATCTTGTCGCTTGAAGTCCGTCCACAATGTAGCACCAACAAAGGCAACATCGTCAATCTCCAACACATTGCGATCTAGAACAGTAACCTTTGGATTCATCAATGCACCGTCAGGGCGCCAGCTAATATCACGGCGATACCACTCATGGTTGCCCAATACACAAATCACGCGTTCGAATTTTGTTGCAATCTCGTTAACCATTTCCTCAAATTTACGGGAATGAATATCCCCTGCTACAACAGCAATAGGTGCAGCAGGTTCTACATAATCCCAAATGAAACCCGTTTCGTGATATGCCTCACCGTGAATGTCGCTGAATATCTGTAACTTCATAATCTGTTCCCTTCAAACATTGATCCAATTCCTTTAGAATCTCTACTGTAGAGAGTCCGAAGTGATTTATATTATACTGACCCTGCACCCTGTTACGCAATTGCACGACCTTCTCTGCTAACTTTTGATAGTCTGTTAAATTCATTTTACATATACCTGATAATGCCTATAGTATTAATTATGGCGTATGATCCTGTCACCAGCATGAATGACCAACTAATATTGGACCCACGGATTAAGATGACACCTGCAATAGATGCGGCCAGGAAACAAACATATCCCAGAACATTCTGCCCCACATTAAGAGCAATCAGAAGCGAACCTCCAAAAGACCCCAATAGGTAAACAGCATCTAGAAATAATTTTAAGGATTTATTCATTTTTTGTCAATTAAGTACTGCAACTGCCTCCTCAACCACTATAAAGGGCGAGTACCCATCATGGTTGATCAGCGAATCAAGGACCCAATCCTTGTCACAAATTTTACTGTAGAACACAGTATCAATCCATTCACCGTTCAAATACACATTCCACGCATTCATTGCAAACCTCCATCGTAATTCGTAAACACCATAGGATTCGTTTTTGACTTCTTATGTATGATTCCCATCATAATCAGATCCTCTATGCGGAGCATATCTTCCGGTTTTATGTTTTTGGGTTCCTTCTTCAATCTTCCCTTAAGGATCTTATTGGCAATCTTCTCGGCGCGTGATTTTTTCATATCAATATGCCAGACGTTCAATTGTTTCAACACCAACACTTGCGGTAACCAACTTGAATGCGTCGCCACACTTTGCCCATGTGTCCATACAATCCATCAATTCTTCCTTGGCGCAACCGAAATCCATTGAAGAGAACACCAAGGACCACTCACCATTTGGGTTGCGTTCAGCATCATTCAATTGACGCATGACACGGTACTTGTAAACCTGTTCTGTGTAGAACCTTGACATTTCCTGCTCCATTTCATTTGACATACATACATTGTGACATGAGTGAACTTTAATGTAAAGGATGATCCCAAATGGTTGATAATGAATGGAAATTTAACGGTAAGTCGGTGACAGACGAGGTCATACCTGAGAAGGCTATCGGTTTCATTTACATCATCCGTCAGGTTTCCAACGGAAAGAAGTACATCGGTCGAAAGATGCTAACATCAGCATCAACAAAAATGATCAATGGTAAGAAAAAGAAAATCAGAAAAGAATCTGATTGGAAATCATATTGGTCATCTTCACCATTCCTGAAAGCTTATATTGCAGAAAACGGTGACGAGGATTTCACTAGAGAGATCTTGGTGTTTTGCACAAGTAAGGGCTCAATGGCATACTGTGAAGAATATGCATTGTACTCTGTAGGTGCATTAGAATCAACCGATTGGTTGAATGAGAATATCAGGGCTAAGATTTATCGAAGCTGGGTCAAAAAAGATGACATTGATGCTCTTCGCGTTTCCTTGAAGAGCATCAAATAAGGTTACTCCAACTCTTCCAATTCGTCTTCGAATTCATTGTCATCATCAACACCTAATTCGGTGCCGCATTGAGGGCAATGCTTAATTTCAAATCCTTTAGGACCTGTAACTGTAAATGAAGTGTCACATTCATAGCAATACTTTTCTGTTTTAGGCATGTTATTTTCCTTCTTTTAATTTTTTGATCTCAATCCACAATTGAGTATTCTCCATTACCAAGTATGACATGACCGCAAGTAGGGATAGTTCCTTAAATGTATCATTGTGTCCTGGATTATGTATCAGATCAAAATATTGCTCTAAAACTCCCTGTATAGCAACATCGCGCATTCCTTTGTAATTGTATGATTCCCAATCCAAAGGTTTTTCAAGCGCAATTTCATCAATAAGTTCAGCGATTACGGATAGATCTCTCATGCTGTTGTCTTAAGGGTTTCTAGTGGCATTTGCCTCAACCCAATAAGACCGTTGTCAACAAAAAGGGAACCCCCTTTGTAAATTTGAGGAACCGAACGGTGCCCCTCATTCAAAAGGAATTCCCTAGCTGCTGGAACCTGATCAATCTTCACCTCTTCATATGCCACACCGTGATTCTTTAGGTAATTCTTTGCCTGATCACATGCTTGGCAATTGTTTTTTGAGTAAATAGTAATCATTTCAGCTCCTTAAATTTCGCAGCTTGCACCCATGCACGCCAACTGTTGAGCACCTTCAGTCTTGTCCTCATGTTCGTCAATGTTAAATTGAGTCCAGTCGATCTTAGGAGTCTTTGTCATCCAATCCTCATACACTTCTTTAGAAACAGGTTGGTATGGTGCTTGTTGATAGGTGTGATCTGAATATGGAAGGAATGAAATTCCACCAACTTCATCGAAGTGTTTATACACCCATGCACCAACTTCCATCCATTCGTGTTCACGAACATAAACAGTGATTGATACTGTGTGTTCTGCCCAATGGCGATAGAACATCAAATAATGTTCCAACTGATCAAGCGCGGTCATCTCAGATGCCAGACGTGCATGTTCTGGAGCTTTCATTGGGAAACTGAATACCCATGTCTTCTCTGGTTTCATTACATCATCTTCACAATACACACCTTGAGATTTGAGGAATTGACCAATAGGATCCAATTTGTCTGAACGAACTGTACGAACATAATAACGAGAGTAACGACCGTGAATTCCGGAAGCCGAATCAACCAATTGTGACACTGTTCCCGACGGTTTGGTTGTTGTGACTGCAACAGATTGGTTGATGCCCAACTTCTCTGCCCAAATGCGGTTTGTTTCAACTGCATGTGCCTTCATTGCTTCCAACCAATCAGCAGCATCACCTGTTGTCTTAGACAATACCATGTGATCCATGATACCTGTCAATGACACACCCAATAGGCGTTCTTCATCTGCATTCTTTTTCCATACAGCGCGAAGGTATCTGAAATTAGTCAACGATGATTGATATGTACCCATGATGGTTGCATACTCGATCTTCTTCAACAATGTTTCCAATGTATCATTAGGACGAATGACAACTTCTGTAAGGTTACAAAATCCACATGAGCGAAGGAAAATCTCACAACATGGATTTGCGCCACCGAACATATCAATGAACTTTTGGAAATCTCTACGACCCAATTTCTTCATTTTTGCAGCTGCTGCCTGACGGTTGAAAATACCACGCTCACCTGATTTGGAGTCATACAATGATTTCCACTCGGACATGAAGATGCCCATTTCAGGTTTCTCTGTATATGCAACTGAGTTGTTTGCCAGAGCACGTTGACCTTGTGTTTCCCACCATTGACCCATCTTTGCGCTGCGCATACGTTCATCTGACAAATTAGATAATGAAATTTGTGCTGAACGACGAACACCACCCACCACAATTGCTGATGCGATGTGATTCATAATGTCATGGCATTCCAACGAGGTCAATTTGCGACCTGCAGCTGCCTTGAATACACGGATTGTATTTTTGAATAATTCTTCCAACGGCCCTGGACCAGAAGAACGACCACCAAATGTTTTCAATGGTGCACCTGCGGCACGTAATGCTGACGTGTCAAACTTTGGAATTTGCCCGCTATACAACATAGCGATAAGTTCACGATATGATGTAGACCAACCAATCTTGGAATCGCGAACTTTGATTGTTGAATCGGTATCAAAGAACTCTTCTGCAACTGTTGGCAATTTTGCCACAACTTGACGTTCAACCGAGAATCCTACACCCACACCACACATCAATAGGTACATGGATTCGTCGAATGATCTCGTGTCGTCAATTGCAACATACGCACAATTGTATCCTGCTGCATGATCACGGTCCAATGCTTTCCCTGCGGTCATAAGTGCACGCATTGATGGCATGACCTCTAGGTTATAAATTGCACTATAGATTTCCTGCGCTGGGAATGTGTCTCCATATTTCTCTGAAAAATAATTGCAGTATCGACCAACTGTTTCTTCCCACGTTTCTCGACGCTTCTTTTCCGGGATGAACCTCGCATATCTACTCGATGCGATGTACCGTTGATAGTCAGAAAAATTATTCATTTTTGTTGTTGTCCTTCTCTATATGTGTGTCATCTGCTGAGACGACAAAATCTGTGCCTAAATAACCCTGCCAAGCGGTGAAGATTTCTCCCCACCACTCAATTAGATCGCTCTTTTTATTTTCCAGTGCTTCCAAATCCACCTGTGCCCCTATCTGTTTCGGATAATGTTTCAACTTCTTCCCAGATACAATAGATTGATGGGCATAGCACAAGTTGCGCTATTCTATCACCATCATTGATCGTGAATTCATCGTCGCCTGTGTTTTCCATAATAACTTTGATTTCGCCTCGGTAGCATGAATCAATAGTACCTGGACTATTTGCTACACGAATTTTTGTCTTGAACGACATACCACTTCTTGGACGGACTTGAATTTCCAATCCAGGTGGGATTTCCACAAAAAGTCCTGTGGGAACCAATACGGTTTCTTTTGGTTTGATTACAATGGGTGCATCTATGTTTGCTTTCGCATCCATACCAGAAGCTCCACTTGTTTCATACTGTGGCAACCCATGTTTTGTTTTGTTGATCACTCGAACTGGTGCTTTGGGCACCATGGTTCTCATTTGTTCAGGTGTTGGCATTCCACCCTGACCCTGTGGTGCTGCTTCTGGTGCAGCTGGCTTCAGTGGCACTGTCCTGAATGATGGGGTCCTTACATCTAAACTCATACTAATCCTTTCAACTCATTAAAATTTTCCAAAAATTCATCATATGCCTGAATAGACGTCATTGGTTGGTTAAATTCCTGCAAACGTCTTAAGGAGACGGCAGGAAGATCACCCCAATCTTTACCCCTACTATACATGAAATTATATGCTTCGATGGTGCGTTGTACCATGTCTGCATGATGTATGAATGCCCATTCCTCTTCGGAAGGATATTCAATGTTGAATGACATATATATGCTTTTGAGGATGTTGTCCTCGATGTTTTTTATCGCATCCCTCAATCCTGGTAAATGTTTTACTGGACTGGGAATGTCTCCAATATATGCCTCGGCAGCGTCATGCATAAGACCATGAAATTTCATCTTATACTTGTATGTCGTATCACCAATCAAATCCATTTTGTCTAGGTGCATATTCCTAGCATCAATTATTTCCATAGGCCCATCATATAGGTTATCTGTATCAAACAACCTATACAATTCTTTACCTACTGCAACAGCATGCTGCGCGACAGAATAGGGCAACATTGGAATAGTGTGCCCAGCGAACCGAGGCATCCTACTTGTTGCCCATGCAATGTCATCTAACCTAACATCCTTGGGGTCCGGTTCAAATGTATTAAACAGGACCCCACTAACTGTTTCGATTTTCATTCGTGTTCCCAGCGTGGTGCAATTTTTACATTGGCTGCATCAAATGATTTGACCATTGGAGTGCCGCCTTGCCTATCCCAATTTTCTGGTGCCTTTGTATCAGGCAACTTAATGTCCTTCCAATTTGGAGGAACCGGTGGGAGGTTTTCTTTTGCCCATTCAGACATCCAAGCAAATATTTGCTCTTTGCTGATATTGGGTGTCGCCGTACTGACATTGATAGAACCCAATGCAGCGACCTGATCTGTAGTCAATGCTCTTATTTGAGACGTCGTAATGGACGCCATTTGTCTATGTGGTGATGTTGTCAGATCGGATGGATTGAATTTGTATGTACGCAATCCCAATGATTCTGGTGTTGGTATCACCTCAGGTTCAAATAGAGCCTTCAATGATGGGAACTCTTTGGTGATCACGTTCCATGCTGCAACAGCAATTTCACGATGTTCCTTTTGTGTTCCCTTTTCCATACGAAGTTCACAATAATGAATCCACGAACGCAAAGAACCAGCCATATACATCGTACTCATTGTCATGCCTTCTGGTAACAATGCTCGCGCCTGCTCCTTGGCAATGCCAGCATCCAATGCATGTGCATAACTTCTTTTTGCCAGGTCCTGAACTTCCTTTTGAAGGATATTCCATGTACCGTGAACCTTAGAATCCATGTCTAGTGTTAGACTGTTTTGACGATTTTTTGTATCTTGCATTCGTGCTTCACGATATACAAAATCGCTTGCGACTTCTGCATAACGCTGACTGAACTCTTGAAATGAAAACGAACGGTGGCGAAGAATTTGACGACCAATGTCACGCGTTGTTTTGATCTCCAAACAAACATGAACCATCTCAAATGGGGACCAATGCTTGTTCTTAATGAGGTACTTCAAAAGCTTTGGTGCTGTCTCTGTGTTAATCTGGTTTGCCGGATTGCTAACACGGGCAGCATATGCAATGAAGTCCTCAGCTGTGTTCACACCCTCAATGTTTTTTGGGCAGGAAACTGTTACTAATTTGACTCCACTCATTGATTAATCCTCTGCAGCTGCTCGGAAATCACCGTCATTATCAATGACACCGATCTCAGATCCTACGTCGAATAGGAAACCCTGTCCCTTGAGGAAATTGAAGAATTGGTACATAGGACCGTCATAGCCACTCCATGCATCATTATCTGTTGTGAACTCCACGACTGTACGTGTGTTATCTTCATCATCATAACTCTCAAACTTATATGTCTTCATACTTTTCTCCATTGTGTTAATTTCATTCTCGCACTCAACCCACTATAGGTATTTTCATCCAACATCTGCACGATCTCTTTGGACGTCATACCACCCTTTACAACTGCATCATTAATGTCCTTGTAAGTATAATTATCTGGGTATAAAACCGTCTTTTTACCTTCAAGGACACATTTTTCAATGATGTCTACAATTTCCTTGTTTCTCGGTTCGTTGTCATAACAATATATCACATCCATGTCTTTTTGTTCAAATAATGTTAATGCCGAGGAACCCACCGCCACGGAATTCGGTAAAAAGAACGAATCAATCGGTCCTTCAACCACATACACACGTCGTTCTGGATTTAGCCGGTTTTCACCAAAGACCTTCCTTATTTTGTTTTCTACGTTTATGGTGTAGTACTTTGGTGTCTCCTTACCGAAGGCGCGAGCCTGGTAAGTGAAAATTTTGAAATCGGTATCGAACCATGGAATAATTAGTCTTGGGTGGTCTTTTGCACCCTTATTCATTTTGAACTTGTCTGTATTGGTTGATGCCCAGGTCATGAACTTAGGAGCGTAGAAAATCTCTGCCCAAAACTGCTCTGGGATCTTTCGTTTGATCACATAATCTAATGCAGGATGATCCTTAGGAAGATCCTCAATGCATACTGTTCCTTTAAGGATTTCTTGTGTCTTAAGAGTAGGCTCTTCTTTGGGCAACTCAACTTTCCAATCAATGTCCTTTTTTGTATGGACGTGCCCATCAATGTTCTGTTTATACCGTTCTAGGGCATACTGTTGATATAGGAAGGGGTCTGATTGTTTGAGGAATGTACCAAAGTGCAGGGCTGCATCTGGCATACAATTGAAGCATTTGAAATAGACATCGTTGTCCTGCGAATAGAAGTATCCGCGCTTCTTTGATTTGCTTTTATGGGAATCACCACATAGAGGGCATCTGAAATTCGCTGCGAACTTTCCGCCACTATCCTGCTTAACTTTCCAACCTTCTAAACGGTGCCCCATCAACTTTGCGTACTGGGCATCTAACCACAAGGGCATAATATAAAACTTTCATAACAATACTGGGATTGTCTAAATCATAAGTGGTTGTTGGATTTTTGTCAAACATAAAAATAAATTTGACAAAAAGGCAAACCTACCTTACATTTGACATGTCTGCTTCTGCTGCTGTGTGATATAATTTATTGTTTAATTTCAATATTAGACGGAATTGATTTAAGGATGTTTTCAAGCTTAAGTGCATATTCAATCAATTTAGACATATCAGATTCAATAGTTCTTACGACAACACCATCAGTGGTTGTATCGGTAATTTGATCAGACTCTAGTTTAGGTCTTTCAGGAATATCAATCTTGTATGGTTTGTAGATAGGCGCAACAATACAAGGGTCCTGAGGTTTAGGAGGAATTGGAGCACATCCAATTAAGAATGCAGGGACGATCAATAGTAGTCTTTTCATTTTGTATTCCAATCCTTAACAATAGGCACAATGATTGTCTTTAGATCCTTGATGGATTCTGGGCATGTTACAGGAACAGGTCTTGTTCCTAGGTCTTTTCTGAATTTATCAAACTGAACACCTAATGCGGTATTGATACCAGATGCCTTATCCAATTGTGCTTGCACACCCTCATACTTCTTTGCTCCATCAACCAAAGCAGCATTCTGAATCAGTATCTTGGAAGACATATCTTGATTAGCTGTTTTGTATTCTATCAAAGATGTCTTGTATTGCTCGATTTGGTTATCCTGATGTTTGATGTAAGCGAATCCGCCAAAGTTGATCGCCAAAGATGCTAATGTGAAAATCTGAAACAGACTCACATTTTTAAGTAGCGCAAAAATTATATTCATATTATCCTACCATCATTAAAAGTGGGGGTTCCTGATCAATCAGGTCTTGTTTGAGTTGTTTAATTTCCTCAACTGCTTCATTGAAGATGGTCTGACCGTCATATGTCAATCCACCTGGCATTTGCATACCTTGATATTTCTTGAGGTTGGTGCCCCACATCTTCTTGATCAATGCGGTGCAATAACTCTTCAACCACATATCATTGTAGACACCATTGTATGTTTCTGGGTTCAATGCACGATACACTTCCAATGCAACATAATCACCAACCGATACTTCTGTATTCCAATCAATGTCAAGAACACACTTGTTCATACGACGATTGAATCTGAATGATTTTATTTTACGCAAAACAAAATCTAATTGACTTAAGTAATTCATTGTACCGTAGAAATAACTTATACCACCCATACCAGAACCAGTTCTAACCATGTTCATAACTTCAGGTGCCATCAATTGGTATTGAGGATTAAACATGAAGTCACCGAATTGATTATTCATCATAGAGCTAGCATTAATTACATTAATGACATTGAAGATGCTTTCATCTAGAACAAAATATTGAAGGTCAATCTCACCCAGAACTATGACTGTAATAGCTTGTGATACTGAACCATTAGTAATTGTTTGTGCAACAGCGTATGGTGCACCCTTGTTCTTTGTTGTGGAGATAATATTGTTTGTGGCGTCTATGGCATATATGTAAGAAACGCTACCACCGTCTGTTGTCACCTTGTCACCCACGTTGAAACCAGTTACATCTGCAACTGTTATTTTTGTTGGATTGATTCGAACTGAAACGTAGTCTCTTTCAATACCATCATAATGGAATTCTTGATAGTATTGAATTGCCATCGAAATACAATCTTCCAATTGATCATCCGACACTTCAATGTTAATGACCCCAGAACCTAATTGGCGTAGGCAAAAATCTGCAAAATCTTGTCTTGATGAAACGGTGCTCATACTTGATTCCTAATTTGTAATAGACCAGTTGCTCTTATTCCCTGGTTTTTGTTTGTGTCAACTATACAAGAGATGATGTAATCGCATAGATGCACACCTGCGGTAACTAAAACTGAAACTGTCTTTCCTGTTATTCCTCGTTGACCTGTTAGCATAGAATCTGCGAGAGCATCTGTTCCTACTATAACCGATATTGTCCACACCACATTAGTTATATTTTCTGTGGAATCTGGGATCACGTCAGAATAATCGAACGATAATATCAACGATTCTATAGGATCTTTAGGTGAGAATTTTTTCAACGACATTTATATACTCCGGGTATTTCCATTATTTATCTCTTGGAAGATGTTCTTATTTGTGGGACTGTAATTGATGTGGTTCTTGTCGAAGGTGTTACAGTCTTATTCCTACTTGTCACTGTCAATGATTCGACTCTAGCTGACAATTTTATTACATCTGCAGGCATTGCTTCGCCTTGCAAATTGTTCAATGACCAAGATTTGATTGCTGATTTGATTTGCAAACCAGCAATTGATCTTTCGAATCCTGTTGTGGCTGTTACTGTATTCTGGGATATGGATAGACCTAATCCCGTTATGGTGCGAATCGTATTATTCGATCCCGATAGTGTTCCTATTCCAGAAGTAACTTGCAAACCAACCAATGAAACAGCAGCGGATGTTCCTGTGATAGAACCTATTGCTGATGATACTTGCTGACCTGAAATTACAGTACCAAAACCTCTGGATACATTACCCAATAAGGTATTGATTTGTTGCGACCCTATTGATACTGTTACAAAATTGACAGTAGTTACAGATCCAACAGATGAAGAAATTACCTGTCCTGTTATTGACTTGGAAACGTCAGATGTTGTTGTTACACTTCCAAACGATGATGAAATTTGTTGTCCAACTAACTGTTTAGTTGAACTTGTGTTTATAGATCCTGCACTAGAAACTATTGTTAGAACAGCAGAAGGTAATGTGACAGAACCCGATGCTGATATAGTAACATTACCTTGGGAACTGGATATCTGCGAACCTGTTATTGATACTGCAGGTGCACTAGATACTGATCCTACACTGGATGAAATCAACTGACCTGTAATGCTTACTACTGTAGCAGATCCCGTTGTCACGACACCAATAGATGATGTTATTGCCTGACCAAATAGAGTAACTGTTATTGTATTACCCACGGTGCCCTGGGTAAATGTGGATGTTTGTCCACTTAATGTGTTTCCTACAGCTTCAGATGATGCAACTGTACCAATAGATGAAGCAATTGATTGGCCAGTTAGAGTAGATAAACTAGACCATGCAGCGGAAGGTGTTCCTTGTAAGGAACTTATCAATTGCGAAGTTGATATTGTTACAGATACATTGCTTCCTGTTGTAACAGCACCTGTTGATGCACTTATCAATTGTCCGGTCAATGTAACCGAGCCAGAATATTGAACTGTTGGTGTTCCAGTGGCGGTTGATATTTGCTGACCGCTTAAGGAAGCTGATCCTGGAATTGATGTTGTTACTACACCGGTTGATGAATTTATCAACTGACCTGTTAATGTAACAGATGCTGCTGTAGATACCGAACCGACAGAACTTGTTATCTGCTGCCCGGTTATATTAGAATATGTTATGACCTCTGCACTATCAATTGTTCCAACAGACGACGCAATTGACTGCCCGGTCAATGATACGGATGCGGCTGTAGTAACTGTTCCTGTTGAGGAACTTATTGTTTGTCCTGCTATTGGGTCTGCTATTGATTCTGACGCATCAATTGTTCCGGTGGAACTTGATATTGATTGCCCTGTCAGAGATACAGAAACTGACGGTGCCGGCGTTCCTGTTGAGGAAGCCATTTGAACACCTGCGCTGATGGTTGCAACAACCAAACCAACATATATAGTTGGGGTTCCCTGCGCTGAGGAAATTGACTGACCTGTTAATGTAACTGAGAGTGCAGGAGCCGGTGGTCCTTGACTACTGTTTGCTACCTGACCAATTAGACTAGCTGATACTGCAGGAACAATTCCTGTGCCTGATACCAATGACATACCAACTGGTGATGTGATTGATTCGGCAACCGCGGTAGTAAATCCTGTTGTGGCAGCAGTTGATGTTACCACCTGCCCTGTCAATGATACTCCCTGACCGTGAGTAATAGTACCTATTGACGTAGTAATAGACTGCCCTGTCAATGTCTTAGAAACACCAGTTATCTGGGTTAAGTTGTTTAATACTAATACTAAGGACATGTGGGCAGTCTATTAAGTTATGCTATCAAATATTTATCCCTTACCGGATCTTACTTCTTGATTACGGTGACGAAAAGGTCTGTTGCAGCGTTATGGTAGAATTGCAATGCATACTGTTGGTATTCGCCATTCCTGCTTGCCACATTTGGGTTCAATGCATATCCGTAAGTATAATCAAAATCCGCTGTTGTAATGTAATCACCATGTTCCAATTTGTTTTGCTTCAACCAATCCTTGTTGTAGTACAAGAATGATCCTGGTACAATTGGTGGCCATTCATGTGTAGGATCCTGCAAGTTGCGGTCACCCATAGGTGTAATGAATGATGCTTTAGCACCCAATTTCAATATACGGTGCACTTCTTCCATGAATGGTTTTCTAAGTTCCTTTGGGATGTGTTCAAAAAAATGAGAGCAATGAATTTCATCCACGCTATCACTTTCGATTGGCCATGGAAAAACCAAAAGGTCCATTTCCATATCCGTGGAGGCAGTCTTGAACTTGTCAATACCAAAGAATCCCTCACGCTTGTTGTCGCCGCAACCAAGATCAATTTTGGTCATGTCTTTTTTAACTTCAATTTCTTCTGTCATATATTCACCTTACCATGTAAAATCTGCTGGACCAAATTTGCCTTCGTGATCATAGTGCCCAACACGAATACCACAATCAATAGCACACCTATACCCATACTTTCTAGCGTCGCTCCAGAAGTATAAATCTTGAGTCGAGACCCCTTCACCCTGGGTTCCATTTGTTGTTTTGAACCATGGTTTTCTCAACCTATCATCCCTAAACATATCAAGGCGCCAAGCGTTGTATCCCATACCTGTACCACAACATTCAACCAATCCTCCATTCACATCTGGCAATTGGGGTCTGTAATTGTTCAATGGGTCCTTCGGGTCTCCCCAAATTTGAGGAACGCCACCGTAACCTTTTGTAAAATACAATCCACCGATGCAGGAATATTCTGGGTGTTGGTGCATCCTAGATAGCAATTTAACGAATCCTTCTGGAGGACCTATGTTATCATGTTCAACTGTTAATAGGTATTTGCATTTCCCGAGAACCGGATCTGCCAGGATGTGCTCAATAGATTGGGAGAATGCCTCTCCCACTTCCATACCAACAGCGAATATTTTGTAGACCTGCTGGTTTGGTGGAAAATAAGAATTCCACCACGATGATACAACTTTTGTTGGGACTGTCCCAAAGGCTGGAATCAACAGCACGCACGATAGATCAGTATAGGAACCGTCTTCTTTAAGTCTTGAATATGCTGCTGTTAAATCCTGATTGTGATAACCTGTGTCCGGTACAATAATCTGTGCTTTCATTCATTCACCCTAATTACAATGATATATCTATTTATGCCCCAGAATTTGCATCCCTTTTAAGAGCCAGTGACAAATATAGACTTGAAAGCATAACATATGCATCTTGATATGATGCTGTACCGATAACATCACCTGTCACGGGGTGAACTAGATTGAATGTCACTGTGGGATCTGACATGTCTTGCTGTAGAGCAAATACGTGCTTAGATATTACGGTAGAGCCAGTATCAACAATTTCTTCTTCATTGAAGGTGATGACTGGAACTTCATTATATTTGTTGTCAACCACAACTTGATATGAACGAGTCCATGCTGCACCAGCATTAACCGTTGACTGTTTATAATTTGCCATTTAATTCCCTTTAAGCATCCAATTGAATATATGGACGAATGTTAGACATATTACTTCTTTGTGACAATGCAATTGTAGATGGCCAAGCGTTAGATGTCGCGGAGTACATAAACCCATTGAATGGAACTATGTTTGAACCTGCAGATGTTACGTTAAATGATGCAGCATTGGAACCACCAAAATAACCCCAATCTCTACTTGCATTCTGTGTCATTTGGCTCAATACCAAATGAGATATTCTGTTGGCATTTGTGTTACCCACAGACGTTGTGCTTTGTGCTATAGCGAAATAATATTCTCCACCCACGGTCAATGTCGTCGTGAATGGCATCGCAAAAATACGTTGACCTGTTTGTGCTGATGTTGAACCAACACCCGCTGATGCGAATGTTGTGGAGTTAGTTCCCTGTGAATATGTCCATCCCTGGGAAACGTTGGAGTTCTGGGATGCAATGTATGCTATACTAGATGAACCCATCAATTCAATACGTGTATTGTTCGTTCCTGTGCCCAAACTATACCAAGCGTACGAAATAGTCTGGCTGACCGCGCCGGACGCTAATGCGGATGATGTAGCTGTCAAATATGCCAACATCTTAACTGCAGTCATAGCTACAGCAACATTGGGTTTAACTGGAATGAAATTCAATGTATTCTGACCGAAACTGGAATATGATGTACCAGCGTGCAATTGGTTCGGCTCCATGAATGACACAGTTCCTCCACCGCCGCCTGCTGCACTGGCAGTAATTGTTCCGCCGCCTGCGCCTGCCGCAAGACCAAAACTAACACCATTAGAGTTGGAGAACACAACCGTACCAGATGTAACCGTAACCCCATTACCGTCAGCGAAGTTTGGTCCAGTCTGACTAATGTTACCTGCTGTGGGTCCAACAATTGTAATCGTACTACCATTACCAGATAGTGTGATATTATTACCACCAGCGAATACTATTGGTCGAGTGCCATGTGTCACTGCATTGGCACCAAGTGAATTACCTGCCAATGACCATGCCATATTTGATGTATGCTGGGCATTGGATGTAATATTGCTTGTAGCTGTTGTATTTTGGAACGACGCTGATACCGATGTGTTTACAGCGTTTGCTGTAATGTTGGAAGTGTTGGACAATTGTTGTAATGAGTGAGACATTACAAGCTGACCTTGGCTGTTACTGAATGTTACACCGTTAGCAGAGTTACTAAATGACATTGTAACAAATGAACTTGACCCACCAGATGCTGAGAATGCCCCACCCGCATTCATACTAAATGTACTACCATTACCAGACAGAGTCAAATTGTTTCCACCCGCAAGATAGAATGTTCCTGCATTATCCGCTATCAAATTTGCAGCGCCCGCAGTGTTACCCAGCAATGACATATTGTAATCTGGCGCATTGATGATGATGGTGTTGCTGTTTCCGCTTAGTGTCACCACTCCTGCACCCTGGAAATACATTGATCCGTTGGTTAATGTACTTGATGATGTTCCTAATGTGTTTCCATATAATGCCCAACCTGCAGGGTCATTAAATGATGCTGTCATTGTGCTTCCGTTCAATCCGAACGATACACCATTGGCATTAGCAAATACAACATTATTTGTAGTGATGGTGTTTGCGCTATCGGCAATACCAATGCCTCCACCTCCGCCGCCTCCCGCACCTGCAGATAATGCAAGGTTCAATCCATTGCTATTGAATGTCATTGAACCAGATACATTAGTTCCAGCGAATGTTGTTCCTACTCCAGCAATATTGCCTGCTGGTTGTGTCTGTGTGGATTGGACGCCAGCTGCAGTAGTTAAGAATGGTGGCCACGCCATTGACAGACCAGCGGTATTCTGTGTAACACCGACCGTTGTTCCTGCCTGTGTGGTTGAAGTGTAACCTGTACCTGCTATATTACCACTAGCTGCTGTTTGATTTGTCTGTGCCGCATATGTGGTGATGAAGGCCGGCTGTGCCATTGAAAGACCTGCACTATTGTGTGTAACACCAATGCTTGTTCCTGCTTGGGTAGTGCTAGTGAAGCCTGCACCAGCAATGTTACCAGACGCTTGTGTTTGGGTAGTCTGTGCTGCAGGTGCCGTTGTGATAAACGGTGGCCAAGCCATCGACAAACCAGCTGTATTTTGAGTAGCACCTACGGTAGAACCTGCTTGGGTTGTGCTTGTGTAACCTGTTCCGGCGATATTACCCGATGCTGCTGTTTGATTTGTCTGCGCAGCATACGTTGTAATAAATGGGGGTTGGGCAAGAGATAGACCAGCACTGTTATGGGTGACACCGATGCTTGTTCCAGCCTGTGTGGTTGATGTATATCCCGTACCTGCTATATTACCAGATGCTTGTGTCTGTGTTGTTTGTGCAGCGTAAGTTGTTATAAATGGGGGTTGTGCCATCGACAACCCCGCGCTATTGTGTGTAACACCAATACTAGTACCGGCTTGCGTTGTTGATGTAAATCCTGCTCCTGCGATATTACCTGATGCCTGTGTTTGAGTGGTCTGCGCTGGCACACCATGGAATGAAACACTGTTCGCATTTTGAGACAAGGTAATATTGTTTCCACCTGCCATAAAAAATGTGCCTGTGGAAACGGTTGCCATTGCACCCTGGGTGTTTCCACCGAATACAACAGCATGTGAGAGACTAGGATTGTAAACTGGCATAATTAATTGAATTCCTGTATAGCAAGATTGCTTGCAGCTGCCGAAGCGATAGCATACACAGCACCCGTACCGAATGAATTGCTGTCCATCACGAAACAACCGTAAGGTGTCAATGTGATGCCACTATATAGAATAGCGGCTGTTGCCGTAGGACCCATTGCAATACTTATGATATTGTTTGATGTGTTAGTTAAGATCAGACCAGTTCTAGAATTGTTTGCAGACACAACAGAAGCACTTGCTACACCCACTGATGCTGCCGTTGGTGTCAATGGATATTGTGGAGTCTTTGCAATACTCTGAACATTAACAACCGATGCTGCAGCAGAACCATAAACAGAACCTGTTATTGTACCACTTGTAAGAGCCGTTGTTGTGATCTTGATGTAATTTATACCGCCAATATCAATTAGTACAACTAACGGTGCTGATACTGATGGGACAACCCTGTTGTAACCAACGTCCGGATCATACACATAACCGTATATTTCCACATAGTTAACACCATCATTAGAACCAGTAAATGATATAACACCACCGACACCAACGGATGATACTTGAACACCCAATGTAGCATAGCCGGCATTCACAATAGTTGCGGAATTACCATTCGATGTGAATGAAAAATTCTGCTGTAACGTGCCGAATACAACTGGAGCCGAACCCGTTGTAGGAACTTGCCCTGCAGATGGTATTGTACCGTAATATGCATTGATGTTAAGAGTGGTTGTCGTAGACGAACCAATGTTCTTAACTGTCAGATTGAACCAATTACCATTCAGAGTTAAACTCTGAGCAAAGTTCTGACCTGCAGCAATGTTATAGGACCATGAAGATGCAAGCGTACCTGCACTTGATGTGATGTACTGATTTACTGTTAGGGTTAGTGGTTGATCAGCAACAATCAACAACGATAATGATTGTTGATTTAGCGTTGATTCAATCGAACCAGTAAATGTAGCATTGGCTGCTAACTGTGATACTGATGTATTTCCAGTAGCTGCCACAAAGTATGTAGCGGCGGGCTGGATGGGAAACGGATTAGCTAATGTCGCTAGTTGCTCATTCCCTGCGCCAGTATCGCCGCCGAAATCAATCGAAATAACTTCTGCCTTAGCAGTTGTTCGATCAATAGTTCTGATGGTGTCGCCACCAGAACCCGGATTAAGGAGGGTATTGTCAGCCATCTATTGACCCTATTTTAGTTCAAACGGATCAATGCGTTAGATGAGTCGTTTGTTGGTAGATTGATTGTGAATGTACCGTTATTAACTGTGGTTGAACCGAAGTTCCAACCTGCAATTGCTTTATTGGACGCTGTGCTGTTATACAACAATACTGCGTCAAATGCTGTTGCAAGAGTCACTGTACCGAAGGAGATTGCACCACCTGGTTGCCAATATGATACTGCACCAGTCAAACCAACGGAACCCGCTGTCGTTGATACACCACCTGCGACATAACCAGCGCCAGATACTTCATCTGTACCGACGTTAGCTGTTGTTGGAGAACCGGAACCTGCACCATAGTTTGTTTGGTTTGCTGTAACCAATGTACTAGATGCTTTTACCAGAGCTGCCTTAATTGTATTGGTGCCCAAATTGTGACCACCTTGCATCAATTCTTGTTTGAAAGTGCTGCAAATACCTGTTGCCATTCCCATGTCTATACTCCTTGTTGATTAGCGGCTGATAAGCCCCTTAATATTGAAACTGTAGCGTCAGTTCTCACTTCCTCACCAGTGTCTTTCCTCACCCAAACCGTTTGAATGACTCGAGCGTCTTCTGTTTCATGCACTTTATCAACTGCTTCTAATTCGTCGCGGTTAATAAGACCTTGATTGGTTTCTACTTGTACCATAGTAACTCCATAATGTGAATGATATATTTATGCAAACCCTATGTTTGCTACCTGTGAATTATTTATGTGGCGAAATTACTTGTTTGGACCTTGCTGCGGTGGCAATGATTGAGGCAATGATTGTTGTGGCCAACCTGACGGAACGTCAACTGCCATATGTGTTTTCATTTGACCTATTGTGCCATCAAATTCCAAAAGTTTACTATTAAGATATGAACCTAATACAGCACCTATCAAAGCGAAACATAATCCCACACCAGTGCCTATGTATATCCACTTATTGACAACGTCCTTCAGGGCATAAAATTCTTCAGTTCCTGGCATGTTATCCATGACTGAATGTGTTTCAGAACTATAATCCCTTATTCTATCAACCTTAGCTGCCAGTTCTTCGTGATTGTGTTTAATTTGTGTGATCTGCTCATGCCTGGATTTATCGCGTTCTTCTGCCAATGCCAATCGCTCTAAAACATCCGACATTTTACGCATTGATTCTGACACTATCTTCATATCAGATTCAATGGAGGATACTCTGGTAGTAAACTCCATCATGCTCCTGGCTTCATCCCTATAGTGGTTGTCCAATCTGACCATTAGATCTTGTAGGGTCGGGGCACCTTGAGCACCACGTCGTTCATTGCCACCCCATGGACTTGAATTGTTTTCTTGCATATACGGTTTTCTTATAGTTAGCTATGTTTTGAAAGTTCTCACATTATATTTATCAATGCAACAGTTCCAGACCCCTAGATTCAGGAGTATCCCCACTATAAAAATCACTTCCTTCTTGATGGAAACCAAATGGCGTTAGATCTTCATCCATCTCTACTAACTTCTGGGCATACATCTTGTGTCTAATATCAACATCAGTCAAATCTTTAAACCACGGTTGTGTCAATAACCATGCGAACATTACAGCACACATAACCATGTCGTCATGGAATCCTTCATCTGCTTCATATGAACCAGCTTTGGATTGAACAAATGTACTCAATTCCGCAATCAATTTGAAATCGTTAATCAACAATTGCTGCTTCTCTACAATGTCTTTCAAGTTCGCACAACCGATTCGCTTTGTCTTCTTTGTTGTTCTAATACCAGGGAACGGGTCAGTTCCCTTTTTGCCAAGCATGTCGCCACCCTTGGTCCAAAATAAGTTCTCGTATTCGAACTCATAGTACAAGTTGTCTGCTACCTGAGCACCAACATCATTGATCTCCACAAGAGCGTACGCATCATTGTAATTTTGACACACCTTATGCACAATACCAGCGTAGAACATTGGAGACACTTCATTATTATTGTATGTGGCAACAATTCTGAATGGTGGTTTTGTAACGTCGAATATAATGAATGCTGATGCGTCAAGGTGACGACCTCTAGATACGTCAACTGTTGTGACATACGCATGATTTTCTTTAGGAGGTTCGTATATTTTTAAACCTCTGTATTCGTCATTGTATTCCTTGATCGGATTGGTGTACGACAACCTTGCCATAGTTGCAGATGTAAGCAATTGCAAACTAGAGCCCAAGAACTCTGCGTCCAATTCCTGTGCAGCTTTGAGTTCGCCAAGAACTGCCTTCTGTTCGTCATACCACTTCTGATCTCTACCTGGTGTTTCATACCAATGCACACGCAATGAATGGAATCCGTTAATACCCTTCTCAGCTTCATTCCAGAATTTATAGAAGTGGTTGAAACCATTGGGAGTAGAAGTCATCAACACCTTAGTGTCTTTACCAGCAGTGATTGTCGGATAAACAGCGGTGAAGAATGCTTCAGCTAGGTTGTTCTCAACGAACGCAAATTCATCCAGATACAAGATGTTAACCGTTTTACCCCGTGTACCAGAGGATGTTGTTGCTGAACCAAATACCTTTGATCCATTTTCCAATGTAACAGAACCTCGGTTCCACACATCCACGCCCTGTTGCATCCACTTAGGTAAGTTCTCATATGCAAGACGAAACCTATCCATAATTTCATATGCGGTTGCTTGCTTGTTTGCCATAATAGCAACTGACTTTTGATCATTGAATAGGACATACCAAACAAAGTATGCCGCAGATACAGTTGTCTTACCTTGTTGCCGTGCTGTTAGGAAAATGACCCTACGGTTTTCGTGATATGCCCTAACCATTCGTTCCTGGTAATCATATAGTTCCATGAGAACAATACCACGATCAGGGTGAACAACCTTAACATAGTTGCTAATGAAATATACTGGGTCTGCTTTACACCTGATATACTCTGCAAGCATATCTTCTGTGTAATTGATAACGGCACCTTTAGGGCGCAAATTGGGGTTTGATCTAAAGGAAAGGTCCTCTAGGTAATCAATAATACCTTCGCTTTGGGTGTCGTCCATATCACACCCCTTTTTCTAATTCTGCCAGCTTATCCGCAATCATTTTATTGAGACTGGCTGAAGTCCCGACGAATGTAATATTTTGTTGTGTGCCTATAGCTGCCTGTGCAGATCCTGGTTTGCCTGCAGCTTGTGCCTTAGCAAGTTTCACATCTTGTTTATCTTTACTTACCTGAATGAGTTGCCTGTTTATATCAGCCATGTTCTTAAGCAACCCACTCAAAACTTCTACTGCTCTTGGGTTCTGTGTCTCTGTTGCAATTAGCATAGAAGTCTTGATGGCTTCCTTGCCTTGCTCTATTATTTCATAATAATTGCCACGAGCGTAATCAAAGTCGGCATCCTCAGACTCTTTGGATCCGTCTATTACAACCTGGTTTCCTTCTAGGACTGTCTGTACAGGTTCAATATCAAAAACTTCATTTATGTTACTCATTGTGATTCCCAGTTATCCACTATTACATATGTATCTGTACTATTAGCACTCGGTGGAGTAACCGCTGCAGTGTAAATGTCTGCGTTGGAGTTAATATTAG
>SESG01010188.1_pt1 | contig 27221 bp, 13 predicted proteins | sample 3171421 | NCBI WGS metagenome assembly SESG01 (sample SAMN10866946, study PRJNA518727) | freshwater metagenome | biome: subpolar coniferous forest; feature: holomictic lake; material: water; isolation source: holomictic Lake 227, 6 m and 8 m depth | place: Canada: near Kenora, Ontario | collected...
CGCGTACAGATCCCGCCAGAAACTGACCGTGAACTTCGCCCCCGGCAGGTCCATGGTCCGGCACACCCAGACGCCCTCGGGGTCGTAGATGTCGAGCGACTGGAGGGAGGGGTTCGAGACCGGGTAGGAGAAGAGGAAGATGTAGCCCCGGTACTCGACCGCCATGTCTGTGTAGATGCGGATCGAGAGCCCGTTGGCGTCGGTGGCCGGGTAGCGCGAGAGCGGGAAGGCGTACGGGTTCGCGAACCGGGGGAACTTCGGTACCGAGTTGCCGGCGCTGTCGAACGCCTGGACCTGGTTCGCCCCGCCCTCCAGGATGAGCAGCGTGTCGTCGGCCATGAGGCCTGAGCAGAGCGGACCGTTGAGGAGCCCCGGGCGCGTCCCCGGGCCGGCCGCGGCCGTGGCCAGCGGCGCGATGGCATCGCTCACCGCCTGGGACGGCAGCCAGAGCGACTCGATCTTGCTCGCCCCGTGGTTCACCGAGATCACCTTGCCCGCATTGGTGACGAAGAAGGCGTCGGAGGCGAAGTTGAGCCGTCCGAAGGCCTTGCGGGACAGGGGGGAGTCGTAGGACGGCGTGTTCCCGGTGAGCCGGATCTGGCGGATGTAGTTCTTGTCGTCCAGGTAGAAGTTCATCACGTTCGAGCCGGTGAGCGCGTAGGCGACGCGCACCGGCCCCATGAGACCGCAGCTCGCCGCGAGGTAGCCGTTCTGGGGCCTGGCGGTGACGCCGATGTTGGCGAAGCCGTAGAGCTGCCCGGTGCCGCCCGTGCCTCCGCACTGGAAGAACTTCTTCGGGTCGCTGTAGGACTGCCAGGCGTAGCCCACGCCGCCCGGGGCCGTGTTCAGGTTGGTGAGGCTGGTGACGGCGCAGACCACGCCCGGGGAGTCGACGCAGCTGGCGGGCACGCGCGGCGCCGTGTCGGTCCCCACGAGCGAGTGGTTCCCGTTCGCGTCGATCGTCGTCTTCTCCTTGTGGTGGTAGTAGGTGGTCGCGATGAGCGGGACCAGGTTCTCCTGGATCGTGATCTGGAAGGTGTCCTCGGTGTTGTCCAGGACACCGGTGGTGCCCTGGCCGGCCAGCCACCCGGTGTCGGAGTAGAAGCCGACGGTCACCTCGATGCTGCCGCCGTAGGGAACGGTGAGCCGCACATGAAGGGGATCGGTGACCTGCGTGGACCCCATCTGCGCGGTGTAGGTGATGGGCGAGGCCTGATCGACGACCTTCCCGCTGGCGTCGAGCCGCTTGCAGATCGCGGAGACCGTGTAGTGCGTGGCCACCGCCGGGAATCCCTTGGGGTCCAGGGGGTCGGGGAAGATGGTGATCTCGATGTCGTGCTCGTAGACACCCGTGTTGATGTAGTAGGTGGGCGACGACGAGATCTCCTCGACGGTCTGGGTCAACGTCGCCACCGTGGTTGCGGCCGCGATGGCCTCGCAGACCAAGCCGATGACCGGAATCTTGCTCCTTATCTCGCCCAACCCTATGTAGCCCAGTATCTCCTCGGTCCACCATGCCGTCTTGGCGAACGTCAAGAACATGGAGAGCAGGTTCTCGACCAAGACCTTGGAGAATTCCCACCAGGCAAGCCCGTCCTTTCCGCCGGAATAGGACAGCTCGATGATGGGGCCGATCATGTCCTCGCCGAACTCCAAGACCGAGAGCAACCTCTGACGGCTCTCGGTCTTGGCCCAGGCGGAGAACTCCGTGGTGGCGAGGGTGGCGAGGAAGAGCATGGGCATGGTCAGGTCGAGGATGGCGGTCAGGACCTTGCCGGTGTGCAGGTTGGGGTGGTCGGTCGCCCCCGTGCCGATCCCCTCCGCGATCACCTGGAAGGCGGATGCGATGGCCGGTACCCTGACGGTAGCCTCGGCGCTGGTGGCCACGGAGGGGATCCCCAGGATCGTGAACACGGGCCCCAGCATCGCGATCCGCGTGTCGTAGTTGGTCGCCTCGAGGGAGACGCCCTTCGGGTAGTGGTGCGCGTTTCGCTTCGTGAAGGCCGAGAGCGACGAGAGCGGGATGGGCTGGTTGTCGGCGTCGAGGTAGCGGACGTAGACCCCGAGGTGCCGGCAGTAGTAGTTCTTGAACTTCACCTTCACGGTGCGGTCGCCCGTGACCGGGTCGGTCTCGGTCTCGCCGGCTTCGATACGGTAGCCCTTGTGCTTGCCGTACTCCGGGAAGACGAGGGAGGCCTCGGTTGCACCGAGCGGCCCCCCGGGCGGCCGCAGCGCCGCGCCGAGTGCCGAGGGCGCCGTCGGGGAGGGCGACTGGTCGACGTGGGTCTGCCCGTCGTTGACCACCCAGATGGCGCCATCGGGTACGGGGGTGCCCGAGGAGGCGTACCAGCCCAGCTGGGGATCGCTCTTCACCCCATTCGAGGCGGTGGCGATGGCCGAACCGAGGAGCAGGTTCGTGCTGTCCGTGTTGTGCGGGAGCTGGATGACGTTGCCATCGTCATCGGTGAAGGGGACCCCGTCGTCGTCGGTGATGACCTCCAGGTCGGCCCAGGTGTCCGGGTTGTCGTTGATGTGGGAGGCGAGCTGGCTGACGCTGGGGTTGCTCCGCTGCAGGTAGGACTGCTGGACATGGGCGCTCGCGGTGGGCTCGACCACCAGGATCTCGGGGTGCAACGAGGCCATGAAGACGGCCTGGGAGGAGGCGTCGTGGTAGGCGGCCTCCTCCACGGGGTCGATGTCGGCGGCGGACCCGAGCAGCCCGGCGCGCTGGGCCTTCAGGGAGAGGGTGTTCCGTTTCTCCACGGGCATGCGCGCGTGCGCCAGCCGGACCGACTCCTCGGGGTGGCTCCAGAACATCAGGGCGAACTTCCAGCTGGCACGGCTGCCGCGCGGGTACATCTTCACGTGGCAGGCGAGGATGGCCTGGGCCGGAACCTCGACGTCCTTCACGTGGTGGGTGAGCTTCGACTCCAGGACCCTGGCCAGGAAGCCGTTCGACTTCCGGGCGGCCGAGAGCTCGGTGAAGCTGGTCCGGGAGAGCTCGACGGTCGCGTTTCCCGCCTCGAGCACGAAGTCGTGGTGGTCCGGGTTCAGGTGGGAGAAGTTGAAGTAGAGGTTACGGGCCTCCATGGCGATCTTTGGCTTCGCCGGGGCGCAGCCGGTGGCCGAGAGGAGCGGGCTCGCTCCCGCAGCGGCGCCAGCGGCCGCCATGGTCTTGAGCACCTGGCGTCGCGTGAACCCCTTGCGAACCGCCCGCTCGTCCAGCCATTCACGCTCGCCACGCTTCTCGCCCGCCGCTCGTCGTGATCTCGTGCCCATGTCGGTGTCCTCTTGCTTCACTGGCAGCTGAGCCAGACAGGGATGTTCGTGCCTCTGTACCCGCCCTGGACGAGGTCCCGCTGCCCCAGTCCGGTGCCGGAGCCCAGGGGAACCGGGCCCACGGTCAGCGTGCAGGCGGGAAGCCCACCGGAGCCGCAGGTGGAGGAGGAGGGCAAGCTGGCCGTGCCGACCGCCGCGGAGGGATAGGCCACCGGGATGGTCCACGTGCAGTTGCGGCTCGCGTCGGGACGGGTGGAGTAGTTCGCGCCCTGGGGCAGGTACATCCCGCAGCTGGCGCTGACCGGAGCGAAGTTGGTGCCGTCGGTGACGGAGACGCTGGCCGGGTAGGCGGCATAGCTGCCGCCGGCGTTCAGCGTGAACGAGCAGGGGTAGGTCACCCCGTCGCAGGTCGAGTTGCTCATCGAGACGGCCCCGCCGCCGCCGGAGAGGGAGACCGGGCCCAGGGCGGCTTGCACGCCCACGGTGAAGTGACAGCCGCCGTCCGGCGACGGCCAGTCGGAGAAGCTGCTGGGGCCCGAGAGGACGAGGTCGCTCTGGCAGTCGAGGGAGACGGGGACAGAGGAAACCCCGTCGGAGAGGACCACCCCGCCGTTCAGGCCCGGGGCGACGGTGACGGAGGCGGAGCAGGAGGTCGCCTTCGCGCTGCAGGTGCCCTGCGAGAAGCTCCATCCAGCGGGCATCGCGCCCGTGACGCTGACCGGCCCGAAGGTGTTCGCCAGCGTCACGGGGAAGGAGCATCCCGACGAGCTGGTGGCGGTGGCGGTGGCGGTCCACTTCGACGGGGTCATGCCGCAGCTCACCTGGACCGGGATGAGGCTCTCCCCGTCGGTGAGCGTGGCCGTGAGAGGGCCGGTCGAGGTGGTGACGGGCGCCTTCACGATCATCTGGCACCTGGAGATCATCGGCCACGGCCCGTTGCAGCTCGTGTAGGTCACCGGCCATGCGAGGTCGAGGGAGAGCGGCCCCTGCGGTGTGCTGGGATCGAGGGTGACCACGCATCCGGACGAGTTCGAAGCGGACTTCACCTGGGTGATCTCCGACCGGGGGAGCGAGAGGAAGCCCTCGTTCCACGTCGGGAGCTGCACGGAGGCGTTGGCGCTGCAGCCGCTCAGGGGCGGCTTCGGCATGGAGCTGCCGTAGGCCACGCTGATGCCCGGCTGGTACGGCAGGGAGAGGTCGCTCGCGGAGGTCCAGCTGGCGCGCGAGCAGGGTCCGCCGAGGCCGTCCGGACACGTGGAGTGGACGTCGCTGGGTGGCGGGCTCTGCGGGACCGTGATCGTGGTGGTGACGCAGAGCTGCTTCGCGGAGTAGGGCGACTGCCGGAAGGTGCTGTAGTGGGTGGGGTCGAGCGACACCGTGGCGAACCCGGTGGTTCCCGGTGGGGCCGACGCTGGATCGAGGAAGGCGTTGAAGAAGTCGGCGAACGCGAGCTGCGTTCCGCTCTGCCCCATGTCGGTGCCGAAGAGGAACGAGTTCCCGAACTCGACGACGCCGCCGGTCTTGGTGGGCTCATGGGTGTAGATGGCGCCGGAGAAGTTGCAACCGATGATCGCGGCGTTCAGGAAGGAGGGGTCCGACCCGTTCGTCCCCCCGAAGTTGACGTGCCCAAGGTAGGCGTTGTCGAAGCGGGTCCCCGTGATGATGGCCTCGTAGAAGCTGGCGCAGGGCGCGCTCGTGTCGGTGCCGGGCTGGCAGGTCTCGCTCTGGCTCGTCGAGCCGAGGATGGAGTAGGAGAAGTCGGCGCCGCTCGCGTTGGAGTTGGAGAAGTCGGCGTTGATGAGCAGCGAGCCCTGCAGGTTGGTCGCACGGCCGGTCGACGGAGAGGCGTTCAGGTGGGCCAGATGGAACCTGGCCCCGTAGAGGTTCGATCCGGCCATGGCGGTTCCCTGGAGGGTCGACTCCGAGAAGTTGGCGCCCTTCAGCACCGCGTACGGCATGACCACCTCGAAGAGGTAGGCTTTGTAGAAGGAGGTGTTGAAGGCCGAGACGCCCGGCATGTTGGTTCCGTGCAGGTTCTGGTAGTCCAGGACGGCGCCGTCGAGCCGGACGTAGGGGAGGTTGGTTCCAAGGAAGGTTTGCCCGCTTCCGAAGGCGGGCTCCGCTGGTGGTACCGAAGGAGGGGTGAAGTCGACGTAGCGGAAGCTGGAGCCGTCGAGGTTCGCGGTGGAGAAGAGGGCCCCCGTCAGGTCGGCGCTGTCGAAGTTGGTGGAGTCGAAGGTGACCGTCGCGTCGAACTGCATGAGCCGGAGGGAAGCCCGCTGGAACGATGCCCGGGTGAGGTTGGTGCCCTTGAGTCCGTAGTACCCGGCCTGGGTCCCGCCCCAGGTGGATCCGTCCAGGATCGCTCCGGTGAGGTTCGCGCCCGTCGCGTCCACGCCGGTGAAGTTGACGCCGCGGAAGGTGCTCCCCGAGAGATCCGCCTTCCGGAAGGTGGAGGAGGAGAAGTCGCGGCCGTCGAAGTTGCTGGCCGAGAGGTCGGCGCCGTCCAGGTTGCAGGAGGGGCAGTCGCTCGTGAAGACGACCTGGGAGGCCAGGTGCACCCGAAGCGACTGGCAGGGGACGCCCGGTCCGGGGATCTGGACGTCCCCTTCGAACGCCGGCAGCGAGTAGCAGTGGGCGGTGGTGGTGTCGGGACCGAGCGTGAGCGTCCAGTTGGAGATGGGGTTGAGGAACGGCACCGGGGCGTCGGAGTTGAAGACGAACACGCGGGGGGAGCCGTTCACCCAGGAAGAGAGCGAGATCTCGCCGGCCTGCAGCGTGGGACCGTTGCAGGTCCCGTTGCAGCACTGCGGGGCCGCGCTGCACTGGTCGTACATCCGGTAGACCTCGCGCGCCTGGAACGTGTACGACCCGTTGCCGCCCGAGGCGCGGGTGGTGAGGAGCAGTTCCGACGCCTGGCGGGGGTCCTGCGTCTGCGCGTAGGTCGTGGGGGAGAGCACGGCCGCCGTGTTCGCGCCGCCGAGCGGGAAGGTGAAGGAGAAGACGTGGGGGGAGGCCTGGCTCACCTGGACCGCGGCCGGTGCGGGGGCGCCCTGTCCCCCCGCCAGGACGAGCGAGGACGGAGGGTTGGGAGCCGCCGGCAGCGTGCAGACGAACTGGTACCGGGCAAGCGTGCAGTCGGGCGTCAACAGGGCCAGCGGCTGCGCGACCCCGCTCGACGAGGCGTAGCTCCCGGCGTAGGCGGCCAGCTGGAAGCTGGTGCTGGAGCCCGACACCGGGGTGATCGCGAACTGGTCGGCCGGGTTGGTGGGATCGAGCCTGGCGTGGCTCCAGCCGTAGCCGCCGTCCCCGACCGGGACGAACTTCGGCATCCCCAGGATCGGGGTCTGGAAAGGGTTCGCGACCGTGATCGACGGCAGCGGGTCGATCGAGAGCAGGTAGGGGCAATGGACGCCGGTGCAGGCGAGCGTGGGGAGCGCCTGGCCGGTTCCGGGGTCCAGGATCTGGAAGGCGCGGGTCAGGTTGGGAGCGGTCTCGATGGCGGTGGCCGCGACGTCGGCCGAGGCCCCGGAGGGTGCCTGCGCAGCCGGGCTCTTCTTCAGCGACATGAAGGCCACCGTGCAGCGGGCCGGGAGCGGGTCGGCGAGGCGAACGAGGAGGTCCACGTGCCCCTTCCGGAGCTGGGTCCCCGCGGAGCGGCTCCCCTTCTGGAGGGTGAAGATCCGGGTTCCGTCGTGGAAGGAGAGGGAGATCTCGGCGAAGCAGGGCTCCTGCTCCTCGAGCCGCATCCGCAGGTCGTGCGACTGGGCGAGGTAGAGCGGGATCTTGTAGGTGCGGGGCGCGGCCTCGGCGCCCGCCGGCAACCTGGACAGGTCGAAGATGACGTGCTGGTGCGGCTGGACGTGGAGGCCGGGATTCGCGGCCAGCTCCTTCAGCGTCACCCAGGGGCGATCGGAGAGGGGAGGTGGGCCCTCCTCCTGCGTGCCCGTGGACCTGCTGCAGCCGGCGAGGGCGAACGCGAGGGCGAGGGCGCCGGACGAGCGGTGGAAGCGGTTCATGGCGCCCGCCTTTCCGGCCGGGCGATGGAGGACGAAGCCGGGGTGGCCCAGTAGGCCGTGGTGATGGTCTGGCTGCACGCGGCCGGGCTCGCCGGGAAGGAGCCCGAGTAGCTCATCACGGTACTGGTGACCCTGGGCAGGAGCACGGCCGTGGGATAGGTCCACTGCGTCGGCGCGCAGTACCCGGGATCGCCATCCGGGCAGGTGGTGTCGGCGTCACTCGTGGGGAAGGCGTACGGGCAGTCGGTGTACGCCGACTGGATGCAGATCGTCTTCCCCGCGAAGGGCGAGCCTGCTTGCGTGAAGTAGGACGGGCCGAGCGCCGCCACCACCCGCCCTCCCGTTCCCGTCTTGCAGGAGGTGGTGTCGAGGTAGGCCTGGTAGAAGTTGGCGCCCGGGAGCCGGGCCGGGCTCAGGTCGGTGCCGAAGAGGAAGGTGTTGGCGAAGTCGATGGGGCTGCCGGTGTCCCCGCCCTGGTGGGAGTAGAGGGCTCCCGCGAACGAGGAGCCGATGATCCAGGCGCCCGAAAAGTCGGGGTCGGGGCCGAGGGTGTCGGAGAGGTCGACGTGGTCGATGTAGGCCCCGGCGAAGCTCGTGCCCAGGAAGGTGGACGCGAGAAGCGACGCGCACCCGTGTGTGTGATGTGCGTTGTCGCTGTCCGCGCAGCTCGTCACGGGCGTGGACGAGGCCAGGATGGCGCCCGCGAAGCTCGTGCCGGACAGGTTGGCCCGGACCAGGTTCGTGTCGACGAGGAGCCCGTGGGCGAAGCTGGCCGAGGTCCCCGCGGCGGACGGGGAGAGGTCGACGCCGTACATCTGGGTCCCGATGAAGCTGGCGCCGGGGGCGCGGAACCCCCGCATCGTCGAGTAGAACAGGTCGAGCCCCGAGAAGTCCTGGTGAACGGCCCGGGCGTCGGTGAGGTTCATCCGGGTCATCGTCGCGCCCTGGAACGAGCAGCCGGAGAAGGTGACGGCCGAGAAGTCCATCCCGTCCAGGGTGGTGTTGTCGAAGGCCACCTGGACCAGCAGGGAGCCCGTGAAGGATGGGTTCAAGGGAGTGAGCCGGTTCCCGCGGAAGCTCGCCCGGGTCATCGTCGCCCCGGAGAAGGTGACGGTCGAGAAGACGGTGCCCTCGAAGATGGCGTCCGTGAAGGTGTTCGCTCCATCGAACACGAGCTGGACGAGCGCGGCGTTCCGGAACGACGTTCCGTTGAAGGTGGCTCCCGAGACCACGAGCGGGGACGGGGTGGACTGGGTGCCGTTCCAGGCCGCGCCGTCCAGGATCGTCCGCGTCAGGTTGGCGCCGTCGAAGACCGTGCCCAGCAGGGTGGCCTTGCGCAGCGTGGAACCGGTGAGGTTGGCCCGCCGGAAGGTGGACCAGGAGAAGTCGCGGCCGTCGAAGTTCCAGTTGGAGAGGTCGGCGTCGTCCAGGTTGCACCACTTGCAGTCGGACGAGAACACGATGTCGATGGCCCGGAAGAGCTTCAAGGACCGGCAATCGCCCGGCGTCCCGGCGCCGTGGTAATCGCCCTGGTAGAGCGCCTGGGTGTAGCACCAGGCCGAGGTGGTCTCCGGGCCGAAGGTCATGGTGCCGGGCGGGAAGGACGCCAGGAACGGGATGGGGTAGCGCTCGTTGAAGAACCAGGTCTTCTGCGAGCCGCCGCTCGTCCCGGTCACGGCGATCTCGCCGGCCAGGGGCGCGATGGACGCGCACGTGCCCGAGCAGCAGCCGGGCGGGCCGCCGCACTGATCGAGCATCCGGTACATCTCGCTCGCGAGCAACCCCCACCCGGGGGTGCCCGTGTTGTTCTGGATGGCGATCAGGAGTTCCTGGTCCTGGTGCGTCTTGAAGAGGTTGATGTTGGCGAAGGTGTACGGGCTGAGGGTCACCCCCTGGGACAGGCCGAAGTCCTGTTCGATCAGGAAGTCGTACCGTGGGTTGGTGTGGTCGTAGAAACTCACTGAACCGAATCTGACCGGCTGCGCCCAGGAGAGGTGGGCCGGATCCGAGCTGAAGGGCAGGGCCTCCGCGGGCATTCCCATCTTGGCCAGGTCGAGGCTGACGCAGCTCCACCAGGATTCCGGGCTGAAGCCCCAGGGGAGGGGGGTGAGGGGGATGCACGCGGGCTCGATGAGGAGCATCCGGGAAGGGGTCATCTTCGACCCCGAGTAGCCTCCGTCGTAGGCGTCGACGAAGAACTCGACGTTGGAGCCGCCCTTGCTGAACGCGAACTGGTCGCGCGGGTTGGTGACGTCGAGGTTGGCGTGGCTCCACGTCGGGTCCCCGAGCCCCACCGGGACGAACTTGGGAAGACCGAAGATGGGGAAGGTGACCAGGTTGGTGGGTGCGGTGTACGGGGAGCCCGTGGTGAAGCCGGACTCGGTGTCGAGGGAGAGCATGAAGTCGCAGTTGACGTCGATCCCGCCGCAGCCCAGCTTCGGCAGGGTCAGGCCGTTGCCCGGGTCGCGGATGGCGAGCGCGCGGACCAGGTTGGGGCCGATGTCGAAGGGCGGGTCGGAGAGGCCCTTCGGGGTGGCCGGTGCCGCTTCCGGCTCCTTCCCCAGGAGCGCCATGAACCCCGCGGAGCAGTGGGCCGGGAGCGGGCTCGCCACCTTCACGATCAGATCCATGTGCCCCGGGCGCACGTGGGACATGGCCACGCGATTCCCCATGTGGATGGTGAACTCGCGGGTGCCGTCGTGGTGGGCGAGCGCGATCTCGGCGAAGCAGGGCTCGGTCTCCTCCAGGTGGAGCCGGAGGTCGTGCTCGTCGGTGAGGTAGAGGGGGACCTTGTAGGTTCGGGGCGCGATCTCGGCGGAGGTGGGGAGCTTCGTGAAGTCGAAGAGGACGTGCTGGTGGATCTGGACGTGGAGGTCGGGCTTCGCGGCCAGCTCGGCGAGGGTGACCCAGGGTTTCGACGAGAGGGGAGGCGGGCCTTCCGGGGCGGCGGCCCGGCACCCCGAGAGGGTCGCCAGGGCAACGGCGGCGAGGAGAACCGCCTCACGCATGGCCGGACACGGTACGGGTGTCCCGGATGGGCCGAGGGGGGCAAGCCGGCGGAGGAGCATCCATCTTCGTGATGCAAGAGGCCGACCACCTCCTGGGACGCTCGAACCACATGAAATGACTGGATGTGTCAGGTTTTCCAGTCCTCTCCAGCCCGGGTTCGATAAACCCCTGTGGCTCCTCCGACCCCCCCTCCCCCCACGAAGTGATTACATGCGTGGACTGGACTGGTCGATCATGGGGTGGACGGGATCCAGTGGCTGATGGACGGCTCGTAGAGCCCGGTCACCGGGTTGTGCAGCGTCTCGTAGTTCCCCGCGTACAGGTTGCGCCAGTAACTCACGGTGAATTTGGCGCCCGGGACGTCGAGCGTCCGGCAGACCCAGTTGCCGCTCGGATCGTAGATGTCGAGCGACTGCAGGGAGGGATTCGAGACCGGGTAGGAGAAGAGGAAGACGTAGCCCCGGTACTCCACCGCGAGGTCCGTGTAGATGCGGATCACGACCCCGTTCGCGTCCGTCGCCGGGTACCGCGCGAGCGGGAACGCGTAGGGGTTCGCGAGACCGGGGAACTTCGGCACCGGGTTGCCCGCGCTGTCGAAGGCCTGCACCTGGTTGGCTCCCCCCTCCAGGATGAGGAGCGTGTCGTCGGCGGTGAGGCCGGAGCAGAGCGGCCCGTCCATGAGCCCGGGTCGCGTCCCGGGTCCGCACGCGGCCGTGGCGAGCGGCGCGTCGGCGTCGGCCACGGCCAGGGAGGGAAGGACGAGGGACTCGATCTTGCTCGCGCCGTGGTTCACCGAGACCACCTTGCCGGCCTTGGTGACGAAGAAGGCGTCCGAGGCGTAGTTGAACCTCCCGAAGGCACGGTTCGACGTGGGCGCGTCGTAGGCGGGGTCGTTCCCGGTGAGCCGGATCTGGCGGATGTACCGCCTGTCGTCCAGGTAGAAGTTCATCACGTTCGACCCGGTGAGCGCGTAGGCGACGCGCACCGGCCCCATGAGGCCGCAGGACGCGGCCAGGTATCCGTTCTGGGGCCGGGCCGTCACGCCGACGTTGGCGAAGCCGTAGAGCTGGCCGCTGCCGCCCGCGGACCCGCACTGGTAGTACTTCGACGGGTCGTTGTAGGACTGCCAGGCGTAGCCCACGCCGCCCGGGCTCGTGTTCAGGTTGGTGAGGCTGGTGATGGCGCAGACCGCCCCCGGGGTGTCGATGCAGCTCGGGGTGCCGCGCGGAGGCGTGGTGGTGCCCACGAGCGAGTGGTTCCCGCCGGCGTCGATGGCGGTCTTCTCCTTGTGCGTGTAGAAGGTCGTCGCGATGAGCGGGACCAGGTTCTCCTGGATGGTGATGGCGAACGAGTCGAGCGTGTTGTCCTGCATGCCGGTCGTGCCCTGGCCGGCCAGCCATCCGGTGTCGGAGTAGAAGCCGACCGTCACCTCGATGCTGCCCCCGTAGGGGACGGTGAGGCCGACCGGGATGGGGTCGGTGACCTGGGTGGCTCCCATCTGCCCCTGGAAGGTGATCGGGGAGGAGCTGTCGATGACGTTGCCGCTGGCGTCGGTCCGCTTGCACTCCGCGGAGACGACGTAGTGGGTGGCCACGGCCGGGAATCCCGCCGGATCGTCGGAGTCCGGCTTGATCGTGACCTCGATGTCGTGGAGGAAGAGACCCGCGTTGTCGTAATTGCGCGGTGACGAGCAGACCTCCCCGATCGTCTGGCCGAGCTGCGCCACCGTGGCGGTGGCCGTGACCGCCTCGATGATCCCGCCGACGAGCGGGCAGGCGTCGGTCGCGTCGCCCGCCACGATGAATCCGCACAGGTCCGCGACGAACGCCGCCATCGACGCCCCGGCCTTCTTCGCGAGCTCGGTGAGGAGCTTCCCCACGATGGCCTTGACGAGCTCGCCCCAGGCGCCGGCGTCGTTGCCGTCGTAGCAGACGTCCACGAACCCCGCGATGGCGTCCTCGAAGCACTCCAGGACCTCGAGGAACATCTTCGGGCCCTGGGTCTTCGCCCAGGCCGAGAACTCCGCGGTCGCGGCCGTGGCCAGGAAGACCATCGGCACCGACAGGTCCAGGACCGACGTGAGGGTCTTGCCGGTGGTGAGCCCGGGGAAGTCGTTCGTCCCCGTGCCGATCCCCTCCGCGACCACCTGGAAGGAGGAGGCGACGGACGGTACCGGGAGGTTCGCCTCGAAGGTGGCGTTGGCGCAGGGGATCCCCAGGAACTCGAACTCGGGTCCCATCATCCCGAAGCGGATGTCGTAGGCGGTCGTCGGGTTCGAGACGAAGGTGCCCGAGTGGCGCTTCAGGAAGTCGGAGAGCGTCGCGAGCGGGATGGGCTTGCAGGCCGCGTCGAGGTAGCGGACGTAGAGCCCGAGGTGGCGGCAGTAGCTGTTGTGGAACTTCACCTCCACCGTGTGGTCGAGGGTGGCCGGGTCCGTCTCCGTCGCTCCGGCCTCGATCTGGTACCCCTTGTGCTTGCCCAGCTCCGGGAAGAACAAGACCGACTCTCCGCTGCCGAGCTTCGCACGCCGCCGCAGGGCCGCGCCGCCCATCGCGGCGGTGGCCGAGGACACCGACTGATCGTCGTGGGTCTGGCCGTCGTCTGCGATCCAGATGGCGCCGGACGGGGCGGCAGTTCCCGAGGAGGAATACCAGCCGAGCTGGGCGTCGCTCTTCACCCCCTTCGTCCCGGTGCTGATGCTCGGACCCAGGAGCGAGTTCGTGTCGTCCGAGTACATCGGCAGCTGGATGACGTTTCCCTGCGTGTCGGTGAAGGGGACCCCGTTGTCGTCGGTGATGACCTGGTTGTCGGCCCAGTCGTCCGGGTTGCCCTGGATGTAGTCGGAGAGCTGCTCGACGTCGGGGTTGTTCCGCTGCAGGTAGGCCTGCGACACGTGGGCGTTCGAGGTGGCGTCGCCGCTCAGGAGCTCGGGGTGGCAGGAGGCCATGTAGGTGGCCTGGGAGGAGGGGTCGATGTAGGAGGCCTCCTCCACGGGGTCGAGGTCCGCCGCCGACCCGAGCAGCCCGGCGCGACGGGCCTTTGCGGTGAGGGTGTTCCGCAGCTTCAGGGGCATGCGCGCATGGGCCGCCCGGACCGACTCGGTGGGGTGGTTCCAGAACATCAGCCCCATCTTCCAGCTCGCCCGGCTCCCGCGCGGATGCACCTTCACGTGGCAGGCGAGCACGTGCTTGGCCGGCAGCTCGAGCCCCTTCACGTGGTGGGTGATCCGCGTCGAGGCGACCTTCCCCAGGAAGGCGTTCGACTTCCGGGCCTCGGAGAGCTCCGTGGCGTCGGTCCGGGAGAGCTGGATCCGGTGCTTCCCCGCGAAGAGGACGAAGTCGTGCTCGTCGGGGCGGAGGTGGGAGAGGTCGAAGTAGAGGCTCCGGGTCTCGGTGGTGGTGGTCGCCGCCGGCGTGGCGGCGCAACCGGTGAGCGAGACGAGCGGGCTCGCCCCCGCCGCGGCGCCGGTGGCGGCCAGGGCCTTCAGCACGTCCCTGCGGGTCACGCCCGCGCGCGTCCTGCTCTTCCCGTTCCCGTTGTTCTTGGCCATGGGTGCGTCGTCCTTCCGTGGGTGATTCGAAGCGTCACTCGCAGCTGAGCCAGACGGGGATGCGTGTCCCGCCGTACCCGCCCTGGACGGAGTCCCTCTGCCCCATCCCGGTACCGGGTCCCAGCGGAACCGGGCCGACCGACAGCGAGCAGGCGGAGGTCCCGCCGGTACCGCAGGTGGAGGAGGAGGGCGAGACGAGCATGCTGACCGCCGCGGAGGGATAGGCCACCGGGATGGTCCAGGAGCAGTTCCGGCTCGCGTCGGGATGGGTCGAGTAGGTCGCGCCCTGGGGCAGGTACATTCCGCAGCTGGCGCTGACCGGGGCGAAATTGGTCCCGTCGGTGACCGAGACGCTGGCCGGATACCCCGCATAGGTTCCGCTGGCGTTCAGCGTGAAGGTGCAGGGGTAGGTCAGGCCATCGCAAGTCGACTGGCTCATCGACAGAGTCGCCCCGCTCCCGGAGAGGGAGACCGGCCCCTGGGCGGCGTTTACACCCACGGTGAAATGGCAGCTGCCGTCGGAGGAGGGCACGTCGGCGAAGCTCGTGGGCCCGGAGAGGATGAGGCGGCTCTCGCAGTCGAAGGAGAGCGGGATCGAGGAGACGCCGTCGGAGACCGTCGTGGTGCCGCTCCGGCCCGGCGGGACGGTGACGGAGGCGGAGCAGGAGGCCTTCTTCGCGCTGCACGTGCCCTGCGAGTAGCTCCAGCCGCTGGGCAGCGCGCCCGAGACCACGACCGGCCCGAAGACGTTCCCCATCGTCACCGGGAAGGTGCAGCCGGACGGGGAGAGCGCGGTGGCGGACGCGCTCCAGGGCAAGGCGGTCATGCCGCAGCTCACCTGGACGGGGATGGAGGTCTCGCCGTCGGTGAGCGTGACCGCGAGGGGGCCGGTGAGGGTGGTGACCGGCGCCCGGAGCATGATCTCGCACTGCGCAGCCATGGGCCACGGGCCGTTGCAGCTGCTGTAGGTCACGGGCCAGGCCCGGTCGATGGAGAGGGGGCCCTGCGCGTTCTTGATCCGGGAGAGGTCGACGGTGCAGCCGGAGGCGTTGGTGGCGATGAGCGACTGGGTGACCGACGCGCCGAGCGAGAGGCTCGACTCGTTCCACAGCGCAAGCTGAACGTCGGCGTTGGGGCTGCAGCCGGCAGCGGGCGAGGCCAGCTTGGCGCCGTTGTAGGCCACGGTGACGTCCGGGAGGTCCTGCAGCTGGGTGTCGCTCGCCGAGGTCCAGGTGGCGCGCGAGCAGGGGCCGCCGCTGCCGTCCGGGCAGGTGGAGTTGGCATCGCTCGGGGGCGGGTTGCTCGGGACGGTGATCTTGGTGGTGAGGCAGAGCTGCTTCCCGGAGTAGGCCGACTGGCGGAAGGTCGTGTAGCGGGTGGGGTCGAGCGAGACCTTGGCGAACCCCGTGTTCGTCGGCGCGGCGGACGATGGATCGAGGAAGGCGTTGTAGAAGTCGGCGAACGCGAGCTGCGTGCCGCTCTGCCCCATGTCGGTGCCGAATAGGTAGGAGTTCCCGAACTCCACCACCCCGCCGGTCTGGTTGGGCTCGTGGGAGTAGGTGGCGCCGGAGAAGTTGCAGCCGATGATCGAGGCGTTCAGGAAGGAGGGGTCCGAACCCTTCGACCCGGTGAAGTTGACGTGCGCCAGGTAGGCGTTGTCGAAGCGGGCTCCCGAGATGAGGCCGTCGTAGAAGTTGGCGCAGGGCGCGCCCGAGGCGCTGGATTCGCACGTCTCGGTCTGGCTCGACGATCCCAGGATCGCGTAGGAGAAGTCGGCGCCGCTCACGTTGGCGCTGTTGAAGTCGGCGTTGATGAGGAGAGAGCCCTGCAGGCTGGTCTGCCGGCCGGTCAAGGGGGAGGCGTTCAGGTAGGCGCTCTGGAACAGGGCCCCGAAGAGGTTCGAGCCCGACATCGCGGCCCCCTGCAGGACGGCCTCCGTGAAGTCGGCCCCCTTGAGCACCGCATAGGGCATGGCGACGTCGACGAGGTTGGCGCGCTGGAAGGAGGTATTGAAGGCCGACAGCCCCGGCATGTTGTTGCCGTGCAGGATGATGCCGTCGAGCTTGGCGCCGTCGAGGCGCACGTAGGGCAGGTTGGTTCCCATGAAGGCGAGATGGCTGGAAGGGTCGGAGAGATCGACGTAGCGGAAGCTCGACTGGTCGAGATTCGCCGTGGAGAAGGTGGCGCCGGTGAGGTCGGCGCTGTCGAAGATGGTCGAGCTGAAGGTGACCGTGGCGTCGAACTGCATCCCCCGGAGCGAGGCCCGCTGGAACGAGGCGCCGGTCAGGTTGCTCCCGAGGAGGCCGTTCAACCCCGTGTAGGTGACACCCCAGGTGGATCCGTCCAGGATCGCGTCGGTCAGGTCGGCGCCGGTCGCATCCACGTCGGTGAAGTTCACGCTGCGGAACGTCGAGCGGGCGAGGTTCGCCTTCCGGAAGGTGGAGGAGGAGAGGTCGCGCCCGTCGAAGACGTTCCCGGAGAGGTCGGCGCCGTCCAGGTTGCAGAATCGGCAGTCGCTCGTGAAGACCACCTGCGAGGCCTGGAAGACCCGCAGCGACTGGCAGGCGACGCCCGGGCCGGGGATCTGGACGTCCCCCTCGAACCCCGGCAGCGCGTAGCAGTGGGCGCTCGTGGTGCCGGGCCCCAGCGCGAGCGTCCAGTTGGAGATCGGCGCGAGGAAGGGCACCGGGGCGTCGGAGTTGAAGACGAAGACGCGGGGGGAGCCGTTCACCCAGGTGGAGAGCGAGATCTCGCCCGCCTGCAGCGTGGGGCCGTTGCAGGTGCCGTTGCAGCAGGTGGGGGCCGCGCTGCACTGGTCGTACATCCGGTAGAGCTCGCGCGCCTGGAAGGTGTAGGAGCCGCTTCCGCCGGACCGCGCGGTGCTGAGGAGCACTTCCTGGCCCTGTGCGGGATCGAGGACCTGCGCGTAGCTCGCGTGGGCCAGGAAGATCGCAGTGGACGTGCCCCCGAGCGGGACGGTGAAGGTGAAGAGGTGGGGCGACGGCTGGGTCAGCTGGACGGCCGCCGCAGCGGGGGCGCCTGCCCCACCGACCAGGACGAGCGACGACGGAGGGGAGCCCGTCGCCCCGGGCAGGTTGCAGACGAACTGGGAGGAGGTGGTGGTGCAATCCGGCGTGATCACGGCCAGGGGTTGCGCGATGCCGCCCGATGAGGAGTAGCTCCCGGCGTAGGCGGCGAGCTGGAAGATGCCGGAGCCGGAGACCGACGTGAGGGCGAACTGGTCGGTCGTCCGGGTCGGGTCGACGAGGGCGTGGCTCCAGTTGTAGCCGCCGTCGCCGACCGGCACGAACTTGGGCATGCCCAGGATCCCCTGCCGTGTCGAGGCGGAGGTCGCGATCGACGTGACCGGATCGATCGAGAGCAGGTACGGGCAGTTGCCCCCGGTGCAGGCGAGGGTGGGAAGGGCCTGGCCGGCGCCGGGATCGACGATCTGGAAGGCGCGGGTGAGGTTGGCGGCCGTCTCGATGGCGGTGGTCGTGACGTCGGCCTTCGCTTCCACGGGAGCCCCGACGGCGCTTCCGGCGTCCGGCGGCTTCTTCAGGGACATGAAGGCGACCTTGCAGTGGGCCGGGAGCGGGTCGGCGATCTTCACGAGCAGGTCGGCGTGCCCCTTGCGGAGCTGCGTTCCCGCCGAACGGTTCCCCCGGTGGAGGGTGAAGATCCGGGTTCCGTCGTGGAACGAGAGCGAGACCTCCGAGAAGCAGGGTTCCGCCTCCTCGATCCGCATCCGCAGGTCGTGCGAGCGGGCGAGGTAGAGCGGGATCCGGTACGTGCGCGGCGCCACCTCGGCGCCGGCGGGAAGGTGCGCCAGGTCGAAGATGACGTGCTGGTGCGGCTCCACGTGGAGTTCGGGCCGGGCGGCCAGCTCCTTCAGCGTCACCCAGGGGCGGTCGGAGAGGGGCGGCGGGCCCTCCTCCTGCGTGGGGGCCGACCTGCTGCACGCGGCGAGGGCGACGCCGAGGACGAGGGCGAGGGCGAGGAGGCCGGAGATGCGATGGAGACGGGTCATGGCGCCCAGTACCCCGTGCTGATGGTCTGGCTGCAGGAGGCCGGGCTCGAGGGGAAGGATCCCGAGTAGCTGAGCAGCGTCCCCGTGACCTTGGGCAGGAGCACGGCCGTGGGATAGGTCCACTGCGACGGTGCGCACGTTCCGGGTTCGCCATCCGGACAGGTGGTGTTGGCGTCGCTCGGGGGGAAGGCGTACGGGCAGGCGGTGTACGCCGACTGGATGCAGATGGTCTTCCCCACGAAGGGCGACGACAGGTAGGTGAAGTAGGAGGAGCCGAGCGCCGTCACCACGCGTCCCCCGGTCCCCGCCTGGCAGGAGGAGGTGTCGAGGAAGGCCTGGTAGAAGTTGGCGCCCGGGAGCTTCGTCGGGCTCAGGTCGGTGCCGAACGCGAAGGCGTTCCCGAAGTCGATGGGGCTGCCGGTGTCGCCGCCCTGGTGGGAGTAGATGGCTCCCACGAAGGTGGAGCCGATGAGCCAGGCGCCCTTGAAGTCGGGGTCGGAGCCGATGGTGTCGCTGAAGTCGACGTGGTCGATGTAGGCGCCGGAGAAGCTCGTGCCCAGGAAGGTGGACGCGAGCAGCGAGGCGCAGCCGTGGGTGTGGTAGGCCGCGTCGGTTGCGGCGCAGCTCGTCACCGGAGTGGACGAGGCCAGGATGGAGAAGGCGAAGCTGACGCCGGACAGGTTGGCCCGGATCAGGTTGGTGTCCACGAGGAGCGCGTGGGAGAGGTTGGAGGAGTTGCCCGCGGCGGATGGGGAGAGGTCTACGCCGTACAGCTGCGTTCCCCGGAAGTTTCCGCCGGGAGCGCGGAACCCGCGCATCGTGGACAGGAAGAGGTCGAGCCCCGAGAAGTCCTGGCGCACGCCGCGGGCGTCGGTGAGGTTGAGCCGGGTCATGGTGGCGCCCTGGAATGTGCAGCCGGTGAAGGTGGTGCCCGAGAAGTCCATCCCGTCCATGGTGGCGCCGTCGAAGGCCACCTGGACCAGCGTGGAGCCGTGGAAGGAAGGGTTCCCGGGAGTGAGGATCTCCCCGCGGAAGCTCGCCCGGGTCATCGTGAGGCCGGAGAAGGTGACGCCGGAGAAGACGGCGCCCTCGAAGACGTTGCCCGTGAAGGTGTTGGCCTGGTCGAAGAGGAGCCCGCGGAGCGTGGCGTTCCGGAACGAGGCGCCGGTGAAGTCGGCGCCCGAGACGGGGAGCGGCGTCGGGGTGGCCCCGGTGCCGTCCCACGTCGCGCCGTCGAGGATCGCGCCGTTCAGCACGGCCCGGTCGAGGACCGTGCCGGCCAGGGTGGCGTTGCGGAGGGTCGAGCCCGAGAGGTTGGTTCCCCGGAAGGTGGACCAGGAGAAGTTGCGCCCGTCGAAGTCCGTGCCGGAGAGGTTCGCATCGTCGAGGTTGCACCACTTGCAGTCGCTCGAGAACACCACGTCGATGGCCCGGAAGAGGCGCAGCGACTTGCAGTCCCCTGCCGTCCCGGCCCCGTGGAAGCTCCCCTGGTAGTTCGGCTGCGTGTAGCACCAGGCCGAGGTGGTCTCCGGGCCGAGGGTGACGGTGCCGGACGGGAAGGCCGCCAGGAAGGGGATGGGGTAGCGCTCGTTGAAGAACCAGGTCTGATGGGCGGTTCCGTTCACGACCGAGACGGCCATCTCGCCGGCGACCGGTGCGATGGTCTCGCAGGTGCCCGAGCAGCAGTTCGGTGGCCCGCCGCACTGATCGAGCATCCGGTACATCTCGGATACGAGCATCGCCCAGGGGTTGCTGCCCTTGCCGCTCTGGATGGCGATCAGGCGTTCCTGGTTCTGGTTGGAGTCGAGGAAGTTCGCGTAGCTGTACGGCGTCAGGGTCGCCCCCTGGCCGACGCCGAGCCCCATGCCCATCAGGAAGTCGTACCGGGGGTTCGTGTTGTCGTAAGTGTCCACGAAGCCGAGCTCGACCGTCTGGGCGTAGGGGGAGAGGGTGGGGTCCGAGGCGAAGGGGAGGGCGTTCGACGGCGCGCCCATCCCCGCCTTGTTGAGGCTCGTGCAGCTCCAGAGCCAGTCCTGGGGAAGGACGACGAACGGGTCGGGGAAGGGGCCGAACGGGGGGATGCAGTTGGGCTGCACCTCGAGCATCCGCGAGGCGGTCTTGCTCGACGCGGCGTACCCTCCGCTGTACGCGTCCAGGTAGAAGTCGCGGTAGTACAAGCCACTCGCAGTGAATGCGAACTGGTCGCGGGAGTTGGTGAGATCGAGGGCGGCATGCGACCAGCTCGACGAGCCTCCCCCCACCGGCACGAACTTGGGCAGCCCGAAGATCGCGAACGAGAGCGTGCCCGGAGGGACGTCGCCGTTGTAGCCCCAGAGCCCCGTCTCCGTGTCGAGGGAGAGCATGAAGTCGCAGCTCGCCCCCCCGCAGGCGACCTGGGGCAGCGTGAGGCCCGTGCCCGGGCTCCGGATCGCGAAGGCCCGGACCAGGTTGGGCGCGGTGTCGAAGGGGAGGGAAATGCCGGCGCGCGGCGCAGGGGCCGCAGCCGTCTCCTTCCCCTGGAGCGCCATGAAGCCGGTGGAGCAGTGTGCCGGCAGCGGGCTCGCCACCTTCACGATGAGGTCGAGGTGTCCGGGGCGGACGTGCGACATGGCCACGCGGCTCCCCGTGTGGATGGTGAACTCGCGGGTGCCGTCGTGGTGGGCGAGGGCGATCTCGGAGAAGCAGGGCTCGGCCTCCTCCAGGTGGAGCCGGAGGTCGTGCTCGTCGGTGAGGTAGAGGGGGACCTTGTAGGTGCGGGGAGCGATCTCGGCGGAGGTGGGGAGCTTCGTGAAGTCGAAGAGGACGTGCTGGTGGATCTGGACGTGGAGGTCGGGCTTCGCGGCCAGCTCGGCGAGGGTGACCCAGGGCTTCGACGAGAGGGGAGGGGGGCCTTCGGGCGCGGCGGCGCCGAGGCAGCCCGGAAGCACCGCCAGGGCCGCGGCGGCCAGGACCGCCATCTCACGCATGGTTCGACACGCCACCGGTGCTCCTCCTCGCGTCCGCCCTCGGAATTCACGTAGCGTAAGGGTTCCGGCCCCGCGGGCCAGCGTCCCAGGTGGGTCGAAGGTGGCAGGACTGCGGGGAGGCATCCACATCCCTGATGCAAGAGGGAGCCCACCCGGATGGACGGCTGAACCGAATGAAATAACTGAACTTCTCGATCCTGCTGGGATGCCCGGAACCCGGGTTCGATAGACCCGTGCGGCTTCTCGGACCCCCCACGTAGTGACTATGTAGGTGGACTGAATGGGTTGATTATGTCGCCGACCGGATCAGCCGCCACCCCGTCGCCGGATGGCCCGGAGAGCGAAGCCGGCACCCCGGCGAGGCAGCCCGGCAGCGACCAGAAGGCGTCGCAGCCAGCCGCCGCGGCTGAGCGCCGCGACCCAGGCGCCGGATGCACCCAGCCCGAGCCGGACCGGCTTCCCGCGCCGCTCCACCGTCACCACACGCCCCAGGATGTCGGCCTCCGGGACGACCCCGTCGGCCGCCGGACAGCCGTCCCCCCGGAGCACCCACCCCGCCGGGTCGCGGCCGACGATGCGGTGCACCGTGAGCCGCCGCGTGCCGGGATGGCGGAAGGCCACGACATCGCCGACGCAGGGCGGTGCGCCCCGGATCGGATCGACGACAACCACGTCGCCGTCGCGGATGAAGGGGGTCATGCTGGTGCCCCGGACCGTGGTGCGCAGCGGGACGCCGGCCTCGGCGAAGGCCTCGACGATCGACAGAAGGCCGATGGTCGTCTGGCTCGGCTCCTCGATCACGCTCGAGCGCCTCCGTCAGTTCCGGGCGGAGAGGAAGCGCAGCTCCGCCATCTCGCGCGCGAAACCGACGACGTCGGCCTCCACCTGGGCCACGGGCACGTCGAACTCGACGGCGATGGCCCGGGCGACGTCACCGATCGTGCGCCTTCCGTCGAGCCGCTTCCAGATGGCCTTGCCGGTCTCGTTCAGCGTGTAGAGCTCGTCGTCCGCGTCGCCGATGCCGGCGACGAGCGGGACGATGACCATGTCCCCCTCGATCTCCCGCGCCACCACGTCCCTCGACGGGGAGCAGATGGTCGTGAGCGAGATCGCTGGCGATCCGTCGGTCAAGCTGCCCTCACCCCGAAACGGGATAGTCCGTGTACCCCTTCGCTCCCGGAGTGTAGAACGTTCCGAAGTCGGGGGCGTTGAGCGGCAATCCCCGTTCCAGCCGCGTCACGAGATCGGGATTGGCGAGGAACGGCCTGCCGAAGGCGATGAGGTCGGCTCGCCCCTCCTGCAGGGCCGCCTCGGCGCTCGCCCGGTCGAAGCCGCCCGCCAGGATGAAGCTGCGCGGCCAGGCCTTGCGCAGCTCCAGCTTCAGCTCCTCGGGCACCTTGGGTGCGCCCATCGCCGAGTGGTCCACCAGGTGGACGTACTGGATGCCGGTGGCCGCCACCGCCGGCACGAGCGCCCGGTAGGTCTCGTCGATCTCGGGGTAGAGCGGCATGCCCGCGTTCACGCCGTACGGGGAGAGGCGCATGCCCACCCGTCCGCCGCCGATGGCCGCCGCGGTGAGCCGCGCCGTCTCGACGAGGAACCGCCCCCGCTTCTCGATCGAGCCGCCCCATTCGTCGGTGCGCTGGTTCGTGGCGGGGCTCAGGAACTGCTCCATGAGGTAGCCGTTCGCGCCGTGCAGCTCCACGCCGTCGAAGCCGGCGGCGATGGCGTTCCGCGATGCCGTCACGTACTCCTCGATGGCGTGGCGGACCTCGGCGCCGGTCATGGCGCGGGGAACCGGGTGGGGCTGCATCCCCTTGGCGTCGGTGTACATCTCGCCGGGGGCGGCCACGGCGCTCGGGGCGAGCAACTCGGCGCCCTCCGGGAGGTTGGCCGGGTGGCCGACGCGGCCGGAGTGCATGAGCTGGGCGAAGATGGCGCCGCCCCGGGCGTGCACCGCGCCGGTGACGAGCTTCCACCCCTCCACCTGCTCCTTCGACCAGAGGCCGGGGATGCGCGCGTAGCCCAGGCCGTTCGGGGAGGGCGAGACCCCCTCGGTGACGATGAGCCCCGCATCGGCGCGCTGCCCGTAGTACTGGGCCATGAGCGCGTTGGGCACGCCGCCCTGGCTGGCGCGGCTGCGGGTCATGGGGGCCATGACGAGGTGGTTGCGGAGTGGGAGGGGGCCGAGGGTGGTCGGGCGGAAGAGCGTGGTGTCGGACATGCCTCTCCTCTAATCACCGTCGGAAGGGGATGCGCTACGACTTCTCGTCCGCCTCGGCGTGGAAGGCGTGGAGCACGTGGGTCATGAACGGCGAGAGGATGACGCCGGTGCTCGCGATGAGGACGAGCCCCGAGTAGAGCGCGAAGACCCCGGCGAAGATCTTGGCCTCGCTGGTCCGCAGCACCTCGGTGGGCCCCATCCCGCTCATGATCATCGAGGCGCTGTAGAAGGAGTCCACCCAGCCCAGCCCGGCGAACCGGTGGTAGCCCAGGATCCCGATGACGAGGGAGGCCAGCACGAGAATGCAGGCGACGAGAGCGGCACGGGCGAGGCCGGAGCGGAAGACGCGCCGCCTGTGCGCCACGCTGTGTCGGTGTTCGGTCATGACAGCGCCTTCCAGTGCGGCTTTCCGAAGCGGGCCAGGCAGCGGTTGCAGGGGAAGTCGTCCCAGCCGGGCGGGATGGGGCTCGCGGCGATCTTCTCCAGCCGCTCCCGCTCCAGGCGGGAGACGAGGTCGAGGAGGCGACGGTGGGCCTCGACGAGGGGGGTGGTCGTGAGGTCGGCCACCACGTCCTCCCGGCCGCCGGGTACGCCGGAGAGGTTGCAGCAGAGGTTCAGCTCGCCCCACGGCGTCACGTGGAGCACCTCGCTGCGGAAGGGCTCGCAGACGTGGAACCGGTCGCCGCGCCGGAACCCCTCGGCGGCCGTGACCTCGACCTTCACGAGCGTGGCGAGCCGCTCGATGCGATCGCGGATGCCGTCCCAGGCGGACGGCGACAGGTAGAGGTCGCGGTCCTCGGGGCGCCCGGTGGCGTTCATCATCGCGAAGCTCATCACCCGGGCGCCGAGCTCGCCGGCGAGCAGTCCCATCTGCTCGAGGTCGCCCTGGTTGCGGGCGTTCAAGGTCATCTGCATCGAGAAGGGGATGTCGCGGGCGCTGCAGCCGGCGATGGCCGCCATCGCGTCCCGGAAGCTCCCCTCGCCGCGGATGGCGTCGTGGCTGGCCTCCGTGGCGCCGTCCACCGAGAAGTCGACGATGCGGAGCGCCTCCCGGCGTGCCGGGTCGGCCTCCAGCAGGTCGGTGATGCGGCGGAACCCCTTGCCGCTCGTCACCACGTGCCAGGTGTAGCCGCGGGCCACGGCGGCATCCACCGCCGCCTCCAGGTGGGGCCAGAGGAGCGGATCACCGCCAGTGAACCCCACGTGCCGGATGGCGTGGAGGGCGGCAGCCTCGCCGAGCACCTTCTCCACGACGGAGAGGGGCAGGTCGGCGGGCTGCTTGCCGGGATCGCGAAGGCAGTGCAGGCAGGTGAGACCGCACCGTTCGGTGACGTGGAAGGCGACCCACTGGGACATGGGGGGAGTCTAGCGCAGGTCGGGCCCTACGCCGCCGGTGACTCGCGCGCGTGCTCCCTGCCGCTCGCCACACTTCACGATCCGGCGCCAGACCTCGGGCACCGTGAACTCGTTCCTCGGACTCCGGACGGCCATGCTGCGTTCCGCTCCTGACGTTGGGGGCGGCGCACCATTAGTTCAGTCGCCGAAGCGAGTCCAGGAAGTTCGTCCTTCGCGGAGGGCGCGAACGGCGAAGAATTCCTCAGGAACCCGCAGGCTTCTTGCCCAGCTTGGCGCGGATGAGCTGCGCCTCCTTCAACCTGCCCTTCTTCTCGAGGACGTCGGCGAGAACGTTCCAGGGAGGGAGCCTGGAGCAGTAGATGGTGGGTCCGTCGTAGAGGCCACCGCCGGGACCGGTGTAGAGGCCGCCGCCCGGCCCGTCGTAGAGGCCACCTCCGGGGCCGGTGTACAGCCCGCCTCCCGGGCCTGCGTAGAGACCGCCGCCAGGCCCGTCGTAGAGTCCGCCTCCGGGTCCCGTGTACATCGCGCCTCCGGGGCCCGCGTAGAGTCCGCCGCCGGGTCCGTTGTACGAACCTCCTCCGGGACCGGTGTAGAGGCCGCCGCCCGGACCGGCGTACGAACCTCCTCCGGGGCCGGCGTACGGGTTCCGCGGCCACGTCCCCGTGGGGCACTCGGCCGCGGTGACGGGGGCGATCCAGAGGGACGCGACGGCGAAGAAGACGGCCCTGATGTCCATGGATGCTCCTCCGCGGAAGATCATGGGCACTCCCGGCAGCGCTGTCCAGCCCTTGTCCAGGGTGCGCCGGCGTCCAGGGCTCGGAATACGCTCGAATTGTCGCCCCAGCGTCAAAATTCGTGGCCACCAGGACGGGTCGGATGGTTATGACTCTGCTCCGGGTTCACCCGTGGAGGAGATGGTACACTATGAGTGAAGTAGGCGCGGGCGAGCACGCCCCGGGGTCGCAGGAGGCGAATCGCATCCGATTCCTCCAGGATGCGATCGGGGTGGTCCTCGACGTCACCGAGCAGCGCAGGGCGGAGCAGGAACTCGCCACCAGCGACGAGTTCCTTCGGACCATCCTCCACACCTCGCTCGACGGGTTCTGGATCGTTGACCCGGCCGGGAGGTTGATGGACGTGAACCCGGCCTACTGCGCCATGTCCGGCTACAGCCGGGAAGAGCTCCTGGCGATGCGGATTCCCGACCTGGAGGCAAACGAGACCCCCGAGGAGACGCGCGCGAACATCCAGCGGTTGATCGCGGCGGGTGGTGGGAGGTTCGAGCGGACCCAGCGCAGGAAGGACGGGAGCCTCTTCCACGTGGACATCAGCGTCACCTTCATCGGGGGCCCCACCGGAGCGATGGTCTGCTTCCTCCGGGACATCACCGAGCGGAAGCGGACCGAGGCCGCCCTGCGGGAGAGCGCTGCCGAGTATCGGGTCCTCGTGGACAACCTGAACGCGGGCGTGATCGTCTACGGGTCGGATCTGAGCGTCCAGATCTGCAATGCGAAGGCCTGCTCCCTCCTCGGGATCACCGAGGAGGAGATCGTCGGAAAGGGGCTGTCCGGGGCGAGATGGAGCCTCGTGGACGAGGACGGGGGGACCATCCCGGAGGAGGAGTACCTGGCCGTCCAGGTAGCGGCCACCGGCGCACCGTTCGTCAACCGGGTGCAGGGCATCCGCCGGGCCGACATGCAGGGGGGCGAGGCGTGGATCCTGGTGGGGGCCAACCCGGTCTACGGCGAGTCGGGGCAGCTCCTCCAGATCGTGATCACCTTCACCGACATCACCCGGCGCAAGGAGGCCGAGGAGGCGCTCCGGAAGACCCAGGAGCAGCTCATCATCGCGTCGCGCCTCGCCGCCATGGGTACGCTCGTGGGGGGGGTGGCGCACGAGATCAACAACCCGCTCGCGGGCACGCTGTCCGGGCAGGCGCTGGCGCTGGATGACGTCCGGTCCATCCGCGCTCGCCTCCTGGAGGAGGGCCCGCTCGACCGCGAGGCGCTGGCCAAGGTCCTGGACGGCGCGGCCGAGGCGCTCGAGGACGCGCAGACGGGCGCCCAGCGCGTGGCGCGCATCGTGAAGGACATGACCACCTACGGACGCCCGGACCCCCGGCGGTCCCGGGTGAAGCTCATCGTTGCGGTGCGGGAAGCGATGCGCTGGCTTCCCGAGTCCGTGGCCAGCCAGACCGAGCTGCACGTGGAGGACCACGGTGCCCCCGACGTCCTCGCGTCCTCGGGGCAGATCGGGCAGGTGGTGGTGAACCTCGTCACCAATGCCGCCAAGGCCATGCCCGGGGGGCGCATCGGACGCATCGCCATCTCCTGCCGATCGGGTCCGGCCGGCAAGGCGTGGCTCGACGTGACCGACGACGGAACGGGGATGTCGCCCGAGACCATGAAGCGAGTCTTCGACCCGTTCTTCACGACCCGGCCGGTGGGGGAGGGCAGGGGAACGGGGCTCGGTCTCTCCATCAGCCACGCCATCGCCACGGCGCACGGCGGGACACTCACGGTGAGGAGCGAGCCCGGGAAGGGATCCACCTTCCGGCTGGAGCTGCCGGGCGTCGCCGGCTGAGGTTCCGCGGCGCCGACTGCTAGCGTGCTCCCCCGTCGATTCCCTGGGCGAGGACTTCGCGCCCGGAATGACCGTGCTCCCGCGTGGGGGTCGCGAGGCCTGCGGACGAGGAGCTGCTCGGTGAGCGAGAGATGGCCAGGCCGATGACTGCGGCCACGGCAACTACTGCGAGTATGGGTCCGAACATCGTGTCCCTCACCTTTCG
>SESG01010701.1_pt1 | contig 27179 bp, 22 predicted proteins | sample 3171421 | NCBI WGS metagenome assembly SESG01 (sample SAMN10866946, study PRJNA518727) | freshwater metagenome | biome: subpolar coniferous forest; feature: holomictic lake; material: water; isolation source: holomictic Lake 227, 6 m and 8 m depth | place: Canada: near Kenora, Ontario | collected...
TATTTACGCTCGAGGGTGGGCTTGTTGATAAGCCGATTGCAGGCGCTCGGCCGAGACATGGGTATAAATCTGAGTCGTCGATAACGAGGAGTGGCCCAAAATCTCTTGAACGGTTCGAAGATCGGCTCCCCCTTCCAACAGATGGGTCGCGGCGGTGTGGCGCAGGCCATGAGGACCCATGGTTGAGCCAACAGCGCTCATGGCTTGGTAGACCACTTCGCGAGCGGTTCGTTGATCCAGCCGCTTTCCTCTGGAACCTAAAAAGATGGCCGAACCTGAACCATTGGCAACCAAATCTGGTCGGGCGCGGACCAGATAGCCATCGAGGGCTCTTTTGGCAGGAAGTCCCAGCGGGACAACACGCTGCTTATTTCCTTTACCGATTACTTGAAGAGTATTTCGATCGGAGTCCAAATCCAGCAAATTCAAACCACACAACTCCGAGACTCGAATTCCGGCGGCATATAAAACTTCGACAATTGCCAGGTCTCGTAGGTGAAGGGCGGTTGGCTCTTCGTTCGCTCTGGTCTGTAGCGATTCCAGCACAGCGGCGGCATCACTTTGGGTGAGAACTTCGGGCAAAGTCTTTAGTGGCTTAGGAATTGCTAATGAGGCGCCAAAATCTTCCTTAATCCAACCTTGGCTAGCAGCCCAGTACGTGAAAGCTCGAATTGAAACTATGCGGCGAGCCAAAGTGGCTCTGGAAGTTCCGGTCGCTTGCTGATTAGCGAGCCAGGATCTGATGTGGGTAAGTTGAAGATCAGAAAATTCTACGATTTCAAGTTTTGCCAAGTGTTTTAAGAACGACTCTAAATCAGAGACATATCCGCGAATCGAATTATCGGCCAGATTGCGAACCAGAGCTAAGTGCTCTTCATACTGTTCGATCAATCCGCTAGCCATAACTAAAGATTACTCGGGTTTGCGACCTTGTCTTAATAAGCCATAGGTAACGGCATCCTCTAACGCCATCGCTGAAGCGGCGATTACATTCTCGTGCACACCGATCGTGCTCCACTCGCCATCGCCATCGCTGGTCTCAACCAATACGCGAGTAATTGCACCCGTGCCCAGGCGACCTTCGAGGATACGAACTTTATAGTCGGTCAGTTCAAGCTTTGAAAGTTCTGGATACAGGCGCTTAAGCCCGGAACGCAAAGCGTTATCAATGGCGTTAACTGGGCCATTGCCCAGACCTTCAGCAACAATCTTCTCATTGCCGGCAGTAATGCTTACAACAGCTTTTGAAGTTACGCCGCCGGCTTCATCGCGAATAACGGTGGACTCCCAATTATCTACGGTGAAGAAGTGAGCGCGCTTACCGTCGATCTCCTCGCGCAACAAAAGTTCAAAGGAGGCATCGGCCGCTTCAAAGGTATAGCCATGCGATTCCATATCTTTAACGCGAGCTACAACGCGACCAACAACTGACTTATCATCTCCCAAGTCGACTCCGAGTTCCAGTGACTTCAATTCAATAGAAGCGCGGCCGGCCATTTCTGAGACCAGCATTCGCATGTCATTGCCAACTGATTCTGGATTTTCGTGTTGGTACATCGCAGGATCTACTTTGATGGCGCTGGCATGCAAGCCCGCTTTATGGGCAAAGGCGGAAACGCCAACATATGGCTGACGCCCGCTGGGGGCAACGTTAGTAACTTCGGCAACGGCATGTGAAATTCGAAAGGCTTCACGAAGCGCACCTTCGGGCAAGACTTTAATTTTCTTCTTTAATTCCAGATTCGCGATGATGCTTACTAGATCGGCATTGCCGGTGCGCTCGCCATAGCCATTAAGGGTTCCTTGAACATGGGTAGCGCCAGCAGCGATTGCAGCAAGTGAGTTTGCGATCGCGCATCCAGTGTCATTGTGGCAATGAATGCCTAAACGTGCCGAAGAGCCAAGTAAGACCTCATGAACAATCTCGGATAGCTCATCTGGCAACATGCCGCCATTGGTGTCACAGAGCGCGATTACATCGGCACCAGCTTCAGCGGCGGTTCGAACTACTTCTAAAGCGTAAGCACGATTAGAAAGATAACCATCGAAGAAATGTTCGGCATCAAGAAAGACTCGCTGCCCGCCGGCTCGCAAGAATTCGATAGATTCGCGAATCATTGCCAAGTTTTCATCAAGATTGGTTTTTAGCGCCAGATCAACATGTCGATCGTGACTCTTAGCGACCAAAGTTACGACTGGCGCTTGCGAATCTTGGAGTGCGCGCAGCAAAAGATCGTCAGCAGCTTTCACGTTGGGGCGACGAGTAGCACCAAACGCTACGAAGGTAGCGTTCTTAAATTTCAATTCGGTTTGGGCACGTTTGAAGAACTCGGTATCCTTCGGATTAGCTCCAGGCCAGCCACCTTCGATAAAACCAACACCAAGGTCATCCAAGTGACGAGCAATCGCCAGCTTGTCATGAACTGAAAGGTTCAAACCTTCTTGCTGCGCGCCATCGCGAAGCGTGGTGTCATAGATATGAAAGGCGTCCGGAGTGCTCATCAAATTACCTTGCGATTCCAACCGTGCGTATCTGGAATGGTTCCATGCTGAATTCCTAATAGCGTTTCGCGAATCTGAACGGTGATTGGACCAGGATTTCCATCGCCAGTTTTCCAATATCCGTGAGCGCTCTTTGCGCCGCCAACAGCCGATACAACTGCTGCAGTTCCACAGGCAAAAATTTCGGTGATCTCGCCGGAGAGCACGCCATCGCGCCAGTCATTAACGGAGATCATCTCTTCTGATACGGCATAGCCAAGATCGGCAGCCACGGTAAGGATCGAATCTCGAGTAATGCCTGGCAGCAAAGTTCCAGTCAGTTTTGGCGTCACAACGCGAGCGTTAGCGCCACTGCCTTTAACAAAGTAAAGGTTCATGCCGCCCATCTCTTCGACCCATTTTCGTTCAATCGCATCAATCCAAACGACCTGATCGCAGCCTTCTGTGGCCGCCTGCTTTTGGGCAACAAGAGATGCTGCGTAATTTCCACCGCACTTAGCTTCGCCAGTGCCACCTGGAGCGGCCCGTACATATTCGGTCGAAATCCAAACCGTAACAGCAACCGAGGCATTGAAATAGGCACCTGCTGGGGTCGCAATTAAGAGGTAGGTAGCTTTATTAGATGGGCGAACGCCTAAACCTACTTCAGTGGCGATCATAAATGGGCGAAGATAAAGGGATTCGCCAACTTTTGACGGAACCCAATTCTGATCTTGTGTCACCAATTGTTCGATAGTTTCGACAAAGAAATCGGTCGGCATTTCTGGCAACGCCAAACGTGCCGCACTTCGAGCAAAGCGGGCGGCATTTGCTTCGGGACGAAAGAGCGAGATTGAACCATCTAGGTGGCGATAAGCCTTGAGGCCCTCGAAGATTTCTTGGCCGTAATGAAATACCGCAGTTGCTGGATCAAGTGAAATCGGACCGTATGGGATTAACTCCGCATCGCTCCAGCCTTCAGCTTCTGACCACTGGGCTACCACCATATTGTCGGTGTAATACTTGCCAAAACCTGGAGCGGCTACGCGTTCTTCTCTTTCGGCATCCGGTACCGGTTGTTGATTTGGTTTAAGTTGTACCTTCATCGGACCGCCTCAACTAACGCGGTACCAATTTCAACTGTGCTTCGCTTTGAGTCGTCCCGCGTTAACAAATCTGCGGCGACCGCATCTTCAACTTCCTTCGCGGCATCGGCCATGCCCAAATGGCTCAACATCATCGCAACCGACATGATTGTTGCTGTCGGGTCAGCGATCCCCTTGCCAGCAATATCTGGGGCGGAGCCGTGCACTGGTTCAAACATCGAAGGAAAAGCTCCGGTTGGATTGATATTTCCGGATGCTGCCAAACCAATGCCACCACAGATTGCCGCTGCGATATCAGTCAGAATGTCACCAAAAAGATTATCTGTTACAACAACATCAAAACGCTCTGGGTTGGTAACGAAGAACATCGAAGCTGCATCGGCATGTAGATATTCGGTCTCGATATCTGGAAAGTCCTTGGCAACCTCGTTGAAGGTTCTGGTCCAAAGCCCACCTGCACGAGTCAGAACATTGTTTTTGTGCACCATCGTTAATTTCTTGCGAGGTCTGGCGGCGGCGCGTACAAAGGCATCGCGAATAACGCGCTCAGCTCCTCTTCGCGAATTCATGCTCTCCTCGGTCACGATTTCAAATGGCGTGCCATATTGCAAAGTTCCGCCCGCGCCAACATATGGGCCTTCGGTACCTTCGCGAACCACGATGAAATCTATGGATTTGGAGTTAACCAAAGGCGATTTCACACCAGGAAATAACTTTGCCGGCCGGAGATTTACATAGTGATCAAAAGCGAATCGCAATTTAAGCAGTAGTCCGCGCTCGAGCACGCCGCTGGGCACCGTGGGATCTCCCACTGCGCCCAACAGAATTACATCGGCTTTCGCCAATTCCGCCATAGTTTCATCTGGCAGCGCTTCGCCAGTTCGATGCCAGAACTTTGCTCCTAAGTCGTAATCAGTTTTGGTAAAGGTGGTGTCGTACTTTGCGGCCACTGCATCTAATACGCGAAGCCCCTCTGCTACGACATCTGGTCCGATACCGTCGCCGCCAATTACTGCAAGGTTAAAGTTCTTGGACATTAAGACCCCAATACGACAGTGCGGACAGTAGTTGCGCCAGTTTCGGCTTTTACGATTTCAAGAATCTCGGCTGGTAAAACAGAATCGACTGTAATCGCCATCAAAGCCTCGCCACCTAAGTGATTGCGTCCAACTTGCATGCCGCCGATATTGATTCCGGCTTTGCCAAGGGCATTACCAACGGCGCCAACAATTCCCGGCTGATCGGCATAGCGGAGGAAGAGCAAATTATCGCTAAGTGGTAGATCTAGATCATGGTTATCAATTGCCACAATCTTTTGAACTTGGCGAATCCCCATCAGCGTTCCACTAACCAACAATTGGGTTCCGTCGCTAAATGCTGCGTGTACCGAGACCATATTTCGATGGTCTGGACTGACTGGATCGGAATGAACTGAGGCGCTCATACCGCGTTCTGCTGCCAAGGCAGGTGCATTTACGTAAGTAACATCTTCGGCACCGCAACCAACCAAAGCTCCCAATAGTGCAGATGATCCCAATACGGAACAGTCATGCTCGGAAATCTCGCCACGAACTTCGACGATGATTCCAACAGGTAACTCCCCAGCTAGACCAGTCGCTACCTGAGCCAAATGTTCAACTAATGAGAGAGCTGGTCGAACATCCTCGTGAATCATTCCGCCCTTGACGTTTACTGCATCAGGAACTAATTCACCAGCAAGTGCTTTGCGAACTGAAACTGCTACCGCAATTCCAGCACGTTCTTGAGCTTCATCGGTTGAAGCACCCAAATGTGGGGTGGCAACGACGTTATCCAATTGGAAGAGCGGCGAATCGGTACAAGGTTCCGTTACATAAACATCGAGCCCTGCGCCACCAACGCGACCTTCAACAAGTGCGTCATACAACGCGCTTTCATCCAAAACGCCGCCACGCGCCGCATTAACAATGCGAACTGCTGGCTTTACCTTCTTTAGCGCTTCGACCCCAATGAGGTTTGCGGTCTCTTTGGTCTTTGGTAAATGAATGGTGATGAAATCGCTAATGCGAAGAAGTTCATCGAGTTCAACTAGTCGAACACCGAGCTGCGCCGCGCGCGCTGGCTGAAGATAGGGATCAAAGGCCACTACATCCATTCCAAAGGCCTGCATGCGAGCCGCAACAAGCTGACCGATTCGCCCGAAGCCAACAATGCCTAGAGTTTTTTCGAAAAGTTCGGCACCGGTGTATTTGGAACGAGCCCACTTGCCATTTCGAAGGGCGGCATTAGCAGGGGAGATAAAACGAGCCGACGCCAAAAGCAAGGAAATTGCGAGCTCGGCCGCACTGACAATATTTGATGTCGGTGCATTAACAACCATTACGCCGGCAGCAGTCGAGGCTGGGATATCAACGTTATCCAAACCAACACCAGCACGTGCAATGACCTTAAGTCCCTTGGCAGCGCCGATTGCTTCGGCATCCATCTTGGTTGCCGAGCGAATCAGAACGGCATCGACACCAGCGGCAAGTGCCGCCAGCAACTCGTCGCGGTTAGCGCCATCACAATGACGGACTTCAAAGTCTGGACCCAGCGCATCGAGTGTGGCTGGGCTTAACTCTTCAGCAATTAGGACGACCGGTTTAGCCACGTGTTGCCAGGCCTTCTTGGTAATCATCTTTGGAATCTCCCCGAACCCAAGACATCATCTTTCGAAGCTCTCGGCCAACCGCTTCGATTGGATGGGCTTCGCCCTTGGCACGGAGCTGCTTGAACTCAGGTGCGCCGGCATCTTGATCCTTGATGAAGCGATCCGCGAAGGCCCCGCTTTGAATGTCAGCAAGTACTGCCTTCATGTTCTCCTTAACGCGTGGATCAATAACGCGAGGACCGGAGATGTAATCACCATATTCGGCGGTGTCAGAAACCGACCAGCGCTGCTTTGCGATTCCGCCTTCGTACATCAAGTCGACGATCAACTTGAGTTCGTGCAGACATTCGAAGTAAGCAACTTCTGGTTGGTAACCAGCTTCAACCAAAGTTTCAAAGCCATACTGGACGAGCTGTGAAGCGCCGCCACAAAGAACGGATTGCTCGCCAAAAAGATCGGTCTCGCACTCTTCGGTGAAGGTCGTCAAAATTCCACCAGCGCGAAGTCCACCGATGGCCTTTGCATAAGAGAGTGTTAAAGGCCAAGCGCTGCCGCTCGCATCCTGTTCAACTGCGACAAGCACTGGAACGCCTCGACCGGCTGAGTACTCACGACGTACTAAGTGGCCTGGACCCTTCGGGGCAACCATTGCAACATCGATGTTGGATTCGGGCTTGATGTAGCCAAAGCGAATATTGAACCCATGTCCGAAGAACAAGGCTGAACCTGGCTTGAGGTTTGGCAAAATGGAATCGGTGTAAATATGGCGCTGCACGTGATCAGGAGCCAAGAGCATTACGACATCGGCTTCCTTAACGGCGTCGGCGACTGAGAGAACGCGCAAGCCTTCAGATTCAGCTTTCTCGCGTGACTTTGAACCTTCAGCTAACCCAACTCGAACATCGACTCCGCTATCGCGCAGACTCAGTGCGTGGGCATGTCCTTGAGAGCCGTAACCAATCACCGCTACTTTCTTGGATTGAATGATGGATAGATCGGCATCTTCGTCGTGATACTGGGTTGCCACTGTTTTTACCTTTCCCTAAATGGAATTACCTGGAGTAGTTAGTGCTGGTGGTACTGGTAAAGCCTATTTTCTAACGCTTTTCTTCCGAAATTGAGCCTGGTTTTAAGCCTCGCGACATCGCTACTAGCCCCGATTGGACCAATTCTTTGATGCCGTAGGGCTCTAAAACCCGTAGCAGCGCTTGAATCTTCTCGGCGTTGCCGGTGGCCTCAATTGTGACCGCATCCTGAGCCACATCGACCACTTTGGCTCGAAAGAGCTGCACGGTCTCCAAAACTTGAGAGCGGGTAACCGGCGTAGTTGCAACCTTGACCAACAAGAGTTCACGTTGAACCGATGTAACGGGATCCAATTGCGTGATGCTGATGACGTTGATCAACTTATCTAGTTGTTGAATAACTTGTTCAAGGGCGTGACCGTCGACATTGATGACGATCGTCATTCGCGAAATATTCTCATCTTCCGTTGGGCCAACAGCCAAGGAATCAATGTTGTAACCGCGACGAGAGAAGAGCGAGGCGACTCTAGCAAGAACGCCAGGGCTGTTTTCAACGAGAACGGAGAGGGTATGTGTATTTGCGGTATTCATCACAACTCCTGTGAGTCCCAGATTGGCGCCATCGAACGCGCAACCACGATGTCATCATTTGAAGTACCGGCAGCAACCATCGGCCAGACCATCGCATCGCGATGAACGCTGAAATCGACAACTACTGGACGGTCGTTGATCGCCATGGCTTCGGCGATCGTGCGATCAACATCTTCGCGGCTTTCGCAACGAAGCCCAACGCAACCCATGGCATCAGCCAATTTTGCAAAATCCGGGATGCGCTTTGAATGCAGATCGGTATTTGAGTAACGCTGGTTGTAGAACAAGGTCTGCCACTGGCGAACCATGCCCAAACTTTCATTATTAATGATGGCAACTTTGATCGGGATGTTGTTGATCGCACAAGTTACTAACTCTTGATTGGTCATCTGGAAACACCCATCGCCATCAATTGCCCAAACGACTTTGTCAGGTGCACCAACCTTTGCTCCCATGGCCGCGGGAACTGCATAACCCATGGTTCCCAAACCACCTGAGTTCAACCAGGTTCGTGGATTTTCGTAGGAGATGAATTGGGAGGCCCACATTTGATGTTGACCTACACCAGCGACATAAATCGCATCTGGACCAGCGATCTTGCCCAGACGTTCAATTACATATTGTGGTGAGACCGAACCATCGGTTGGATGGTCATAGCCCAGCGGAAACTTAGCCCGCCAGGAATTTACTTGGAGCCACCAAGCAGTTAGATCAGGTTGGCTCTTCTTATATTCCGCCGCAATGGCTGGCAGCAAAGCGGCAATTGTGTTCACCAGATCGCCGATAAGGGCGACATCGGCGCGACGATTCTTGCCAATTTCGGCAGGATCGATATCAGCGTGAATAATTTTGGCTAGCGGTGCAAATGATGAAAGCTTGCCAGTGACTCGATCGTCAAAGCGCGCCCCCAAAGTGATTAGCAAATCGGCTTTCTGGAGTGCCGTCACCGCCGCAACCGTGCCATGCATTCCGGGCATTCCAAGGTGTTGATGGTGGCCATCCGGGAAAGCGCCTCTTGCCATCAGCGTCGTAACAACTGGCGCGCCAGTTAACTCCGCTAGTTTCATAAGTTCTTTATGAGCATTGGCTTTAATGATGCCACCGCCAACATATAGAACGGGGTTGCGCGATTGTGCAATCAATCGAGCGGCATCGCGAACTGCCGTGGCATCAGGAGTTAGTACTGGGTTATATCCCGCAAGATTAACCGAACCTGGCCACTGAAAAACTGTTTGATGCTGCAAGGCATCTTTTGCAATATCAACGAGTACCGCACCTGGGCGACCGGTGCTCGCGATGTGAAAGGCTTCCGCAATCGCACGAGGAATATCGTCGGCATTGGTGATCAAATAATTATGTTTTGTAACGGGCATCGTGATGCCACGAATATCCGCTTCTTGGAAGGCATCGGTCCCGATCGCAGCTGATGCAACCTGACCTGTGATCGCAACCAATGGCACTGAGTCCATTTGAGCATCGGCCAACGGGGTAACTAAGTTTGTAGCGCCTGGTCCTGAAGTGGCTATGCAAACACCGACGCGACCAGTAGCTTGCGCATAGCCTGTGGCGGCATGACCTGCGCCTTGTTCATGACGAACCAAAATATGTCGGATCGGACTGTCGAAAATCGGGTCGTAGGCTGGCAGAATTGCGCCACCGGGGATTCCGAACATGACATCGACGCCGGCATGCTCTAAAGATTTCACGAGGGAACTGGCCCCCGTCATCTTCTTACCGTTTTCACTACTCATCTTCATCTCCCCTCAGTTGCCTAGATATTTTCAACTGTCCTGTGAAACACGAAACCCCCCAGTTTTCACTGAGGGGTAGCGCACGATCGATGTTGCTAGATCGCGCGCTTTCGGATTACCACGGCTGTTGCCATGTGCGAATTCTCGCGCGATGTATCTTCTTCGTCAACCCCTGAGATTAAGATCTCATATATTGGATAGGTAATTTAGCCGCAGACCGCGCCCTTGGAGGCGGAGCCAACAACCTTTGAATACTTGGCTAAAACGCCGCGTCGGTACTTATGTGCCAGCGGTACAAAATGTTTTCGGCGTTCTGTCATTTCCGCATCGGCTACCAGTAAATCCAAAGTGCGCTCGATCACATTGATTCGAATCAGATCGCCATCTTTGATGAAGGCGATTGGACCGCCATCAACCGCTTCGGGAGAAACGTGTCCGACGCAAAGTCCAGTGCTGCCCCCTGAGAAACGACCGTCCGTTAGGAGCAGAGTTGATTTGCCCAAACCAGCACCTTTTATCGCGCCAGTAATCATGAGCATCTCGCGCATACCTGGACCGCCCTTTGGACCTTCGTAGCGAATGACAACGACATCGCCTGCTTTGATTTCGCCATTCTCCAACGCATCCATGGCGGCCTGCTCTCGTTCAAAAACTCGAGCTGGACCTTCAAAGTGGTCGACGCCAACGCCAGCAGTCTTGGAAACCGCGCCTTCAGGTGCAAGGGAGCCGCCCAAGATTGTGATTCCGCCACCAACAGCCAATGGACTCTTGATTGAGTGAAGAACTTCGCCATCAGCATCAAGTGGTGTGATGTCCGCCAAATTCTCGGCCATAGTTTTTCCAGTTACGGTCAAACAATCCCCGTGCAATAAGCCAGCATCTAACAAGGCACGAAGCACGACTGGGATGCCGCCGACGCGATCGATATCGGTCATGACATATTTGCCGAATGGCTTTAGGTCACCAAGCAATGGAACTTTGGAACCAATGCGATGGAAATCTTCAAGAGTTAGTTCTACTTCAGCCTCGTTTGCAATCGCCAAAATATGAAGCACTGCGTTCGTTGAACCACCGAGCGCCATCACAACGGTGATCGCATTCTCAAAGGCCTTTTTGGTCAAGATGTCGCGAGTTGTAATTCCCTTGCGAATTAATTCCACAACTGCAGCACCAGCCTTGACGGCATAGTCATCGCGACGACGATCGACTGCTGGTGGTGAAGCCGAACCAGGAAGGGAAAGTCCAATTGCTTCGCCAACGGCCGCCATGGTGTTAGCGGTGTACATGCCGCCGCAAGCACCTTCGCCCGGACAGATTGCGCGTTCAATTTTATCAACCTGCTCTTGGGATATTAAGCCGCGGGCACAGGCGCCAACCGCTTCGAAGGCATCAATGATCGTTACATCTTTGCCATCTACATTTCCGGCCAACGTGCTTCCGGCATAGACAAAAACACTGGCAACATCAATTCGAGCAGCTGCCATCATCATTCCTGGAAGTGATTTATCGCAACCAGCGAAAGTCACCATGCCATCAAGGCGTTCAGCCTGCATTACGGTTTCTACGGAATCGGCGATAACTTCGCGCGATACCAAAGAGAAGTGCATGCCCTCGTGTCCCATCGAAATGCCATCCGATACTGAGATGGTGCCAAATTGCATTGGGAAGCCACCAGCATCGATTACCCCTTTTTTGGAGGCCTTCGCCAGTCGATCCAAGGAGAGATTGCAGGGCGTAATTTCATTCCATGATGAGGCGATTCCGATCTGGGGCTTGGCGAAATCCTCATCTTTCATACCAACTGCACGCAACATGCCGCGCGCGGGAGCACGCTCCATGCCATCAGTCACTAGACCTGAACGTGGCTTCATGGAATTGCTCATCGATTTGCTCCCCTGATTAACCTTGACCTAAGTGCTTTAACAATAATTCTCGAACCTTTGCGGCATCGGCTTGCCCGCCGGTTGCCTTCATGACGGCGCCAATAAGGGCACCAGCTGCCGGAATATTTCCACCCCGGATTCGTTCTGCCGTATCAGGCTGTGAAGCAATTGCAGCTTCAATCGCAACCATCAGAGCGGAATCATCTGAAACTACCTTTAAGCCGCGAGAATCGATCACTTGCTGCGGTGTTCCTTCGCTATTGATAACGCCTTCAACTACCTGGCGTGCCAACTTATCGGTTAAGTCGCCAGATGAAATTAGCGCAATAACTTCAGCCACTTGAACCGGGGTAATGAGAGAAGTTGGTGCAACTTCTTTTTCATTTGCTAACCGCGAAATCTCACCAAGCCACCAACTACGTGCTTTTGTCGGATCGGCGCCAAGTAAGACCGTCTCTTCGACGGTATCAAGTAGTTCGGCATTGACCATAGAGGCCATCTCTTTATCGGGAACAGCCCATTCGATCTTTAACCGCTTTCGTCTGATCGATGGTTTTTCCGGAAGTGTTGCTCGAAGTTCTTCAATCCATTTGGCATCAGGAGCAACTGGAACTAAATCTGGTTCCGGGAAGTAGCGATAGTCCTCGGCTTGTTCCTTTGAACGTCCCGGTCGGGTTTCTCCGCTCTCTTCCAAGAAGTGCCTGGTCTCTTGAACAATTCGTTCACCATTTTGTAACCGATTTGCTTGGCGGACAATCTCACCAGAGACGGCGCGTTCTACGGACCGCAACGAGTTAACATTCTTCGTTTCGCTACGAGTTCCGAGTTGGCCGGATGCAGCAGGCGCCAATGAAACGTTGGCATCACATCGAAGTGAACCTTGCTCCATCTTTACATCGCTAACACCAAGTGAGCGCAAGATGTCGCGAAGTTCCGTTACATATGCTCGAGCGACCTGCGGCGCATACTTGCCGGTGTTAGGAATAATCTTGGTAACAATTTCAACCAACGGAATACCAGCTCGGTTGTAATCCAAGAGCGAATATTCGGCACCGTGAATTCGTCCAGTGGAGCCACCGACATGAAGCGACTTACCGGTGTCCTCTTCCATGTGCACGCGTTCGATATCTACTCGAAAAACTTTGGTTCCTTCATCGGTTTCGATTTCGACATCTAAGTAACCGTTGATGCAGATTGGCTCATCGAACTGTGAGGTCTGAAAATTCTTGGGCATATCTGGGTAGAAATAATTCTTACGGGCGAAGCGGCTAAATGGTGCGATAGAACAGTTAAGCGCTAAACCAATCAGAATGCTGCTCTCGATTGCCTTGCCATTTACTGCTGGCAGGGAACCTGGCAAACCTAAACAAACTGGGCAGGTCTGGGTATTTGGTTCGGCACCAAACTCGGTGGCACAGCCACAAAACATTTTAGAGTTGGTATTTAGTTCAACGTGAACTTCCAAACCCAAAGTTGGGTCATAGGCAGCGATCGCTTGATCGTAGTTAAGTGCCATTAGTTGGCTCCAAGTGCTGGTGCGTTAGACAAGATTGGGTGACCCCATTTGCGAAGAAGAGCTGCTTCTAGCGTGCCACCGACCTGATACATCAGATCATCTTTCATCGCAGGTGACATGATTTGGAAGCCAACAGGAAGGCCATCTTCCGGAGCAAGACCAACAGGCAGACTCATTCCACCAATTCCGGCCATATTTACCGGAATAGTTGCGATGTCATTTAGGTACATTGCCAGTGGGTCATCACTCTTTTCGCCAATTTTAAAGGCCGTAGTTGGACAGGTTGGCGAGACCAAGACGTCGACCTTTGAGAAAGCTGCAGCAAAATCTTGGGTGATAAGAGTTCGCACCTTCTGTGCCGAACCGTAGTAAGCATCGTAATAGCCAGATGAGAGAGCATAAGTACCCAAAATAATTCGGCGCTTTACTTCTTTTCCAAAGCCAACTTCGCGCGTCATCTTCATGACTTCTTCAGCGCCACGAATGCCATCATCGCCGACCCGAATTCCATAACGCATCGAATCAAAGCGAGCCAAGTTTGAGGAGGCTTCCGATGGGGCAATTAAATAATAAGCAGCCAAGGCATATTCAAAGTTGGGACAAGAGACCTCAACAATTTCGGCACCCGCGTGTACCAATTCTTCGATCGCTTCATCAAAGCGAGATCGAACTCCGGCTTGGTAGCCATCGCCTGATAACTCTTTAACGATGCCGATCTTCATACCTTTTACATCTAATTTCTTTGCTGCCGCAACAACCGCAGGTACTGGCGCATTGATGCTGGTGGAATCGCGTGGGTCATAGCCGGCGATCGCCTCGTGTAAAAGTGCGGCATCCAATACCGTACGAGCGCAAGGTCCGGCTTGATCCAAACTGGAAGAGAAAGCAACCAGGCCATAGCGTGAGACGCCACCATATGTAGGTTTAACTCCTACGGTTCCTGTAACAGCGGCGGGTTGACGAATCGAACCACCAGTATCGGTTCCCATTGCAAGTGGTGCTTCAAATGCCGCCAGCGAAGCTGCGGAGCCGCCGCCAGAACCGCCGGGGATGCGAGTCAAATCCCAAGGATTATGACTTGGCCCGTAGGCAGAATTCTCGGTGGAGGAACCCATTGCAAATTCATCCATATTGGTCTTACCCAAAATTACAATACCTGCGCTCTTCAATTTTGAAACAACTGTTGAGTCGTATGGCGGACGCCAACCTTCAAGGATTTTAGAACCGCAAGTCGTGGGGATTCCTTTTTGGGTTAGAACATCCTTGAGCGCCAATGGCACGCCAGCAAGCGGTGAAAGTTTTTCACCAGCTGCGCGCTTAGCATCTATGGCGGCGGCTTGCGCGAGCGCCCCATCAGTATCAACATAAAGAAAGGCATGGACTTGGCCATCTACGGCCGAAATTCGATTTAGATGTTGTTGGGTAAGTTCAACCGAGCTGATTTCGCCAGCGGCAAGCTTTGCTGCCATTTCGGCGGCCGAGGAGTGAATCATTCAGCATCTCCCAAAATTTGTGGCACTTTGAAACGTTGTTCCGCGGATGCTGGCGCACCTGAGAGCGATTCGGCGGCAGTAAGGCTAGGAGCAACTACATCCGCGCGAAAGACATTCTGCAGCGCCAATGGATGAGAGGTTGGTGGCACATCGGCACCAGCAACTTCTTGCACTCGTGCAACCGCCCCAAGGATCAGGTCGAGTTCGGATGCCAGGTGGTCAAGCTCGGAATCGGTCATTTCAATGCGGGCTAGCCGCGACAAATGGGCGACCTCGTCCCGGGAAATTGCGCTCATGTCCTCACCTTATCGGTTAAAAAGTAGCGGGAAAAATGTCAGCTACGGATCTGCCCGTTGCCGCTGACAATCCACGTCGTTGTGGTCATCTGCTCTAGTCCCATTGGACCCCGAGCATGTAATTTCTGATTTGAGATCCCAATCTCGGCGCCAAAGCCCATCTGCTCACCATCGGTGAATCTAGTAGAGGCGTTGATCATGACCGCGGCGCAATCGGAAAGGGCAACAAACTGAGCGGCATTTACATCAGATTCGGTAACGATCGCTTCAGTGTGATTGGTGCCGTATTTATGAATATGGTCGGCGGCGCTTAAAAGGTCTGGGACCACGGCCACATTCATTTCCAAGGCGTTGTATTCGGTATGCCAATCTTCCTCAGTGGCTGCCACAGCTGGAATTCCTAGTTTCGCGGCGAATTCTAGGACTTGGTGATCGCCATGAATTAGAACGCCGGCCTCAGAGAGCGCTGAAAGCGCGATTGGTAAAAATTCTTCGGCAACAAAAGTGTGAATCAACAAGGTCTCAGCGGCATTGCAAACACTTGGCCGATGAGTTTTAGAGTTAATCAAAATTGGTAACGCTTTTGCCAAATCAGCTTCGGCATCAATGTAAACGTGACAGACCCCAGCGCCGGTTTCAATGGTAGGAACCGTGGAATCATCTACCACTGTTCGAATGAGTGCCGCGCTCCCCCGTGGAATAACCAAATCAACTTGGCCTCTGGCATGAAGTAACGCGTGCACAGTACTTCGATCATCCGAAGGTACAAGTTGAATTATCTCGGGTGAAATTGAAGTAGTCGCGAGCGCTCTGCGCATCACCGAGACCAAAACCTCATTGCTCGCCGCGGCTGAAGCCGAACCGCGTAGCAAAGCAGCGTTACCGGACATAATTAAAATTACCGCGGCATCGACCGTCACATTTGGTCGAGCTTCATAAACCATTCCGACAACTCCAAATGGCACACTCAACTGTTTGAGGTGAAGCCCATTGGGCAGAGTGCTTTCGCGCAAGGTCTTTCCAAGTGGATCCGGCAAGGCCGCAACTTGGCGCGCCCCAGCCGCGATACCTTTAATTCGTTCGGGGGTAAGAAGTAACCGATCCCGCATTGAAGTAGCCATGCCGGCAGCATCAGCGCGGGCCAAATCGAGCGCGTTAGCAGCAATGATCTCGGCCGAACTCGTCTCGATAGTTTGGGCAATTTTCTCTAAAGCACCAGCCCGCTCTTCAGAGCTTGCGGCGACCAAAGTCCGAGCGGCCAACCGCGCCTTTTCAGCTAATTCCGAAATCATTGCGGCGGCATCCATGTACTAAGCCTACGGGTGAATAGGCTCTGCTCATGAAACGTTTATTTCGAGTGGTTCGCACCGTTGCAATTGGCATCTTGGCTATCGCCTTCTTGCTCACCGCATTTACTCGATTTATCCACTATCCCAACCCCATCGATTCAGTGCGGTTGGCGCTGGCCCCAGCCTCAAAGACCCCGACCTTGATGCCGGCTCACATTATTGCCCCGGCGAGCACCCCGATTGCTTGGCCAACGGCAACGGAGACCATGCCCAAAACCGTTCCATGGGGAACAAGCACATTGGGCTGGCAAGAATTCTTGGATAAAACCAATACCAACGCCTTCTTGGTAATCCGAAATGGCGTCATCACCTACGAGTACTACAAGCCTGGGATATCAAAAAGTACGGAACTTCCTTCGTACTCTGTGGCAAAAACCATGACCTCCATTTTGATTGGTCAACTTATCCATCAAGGCAAGATCAAAGAGAGCGAGACCTTCGTTCATTATTTCCCAGAATATAAAACCGGAACTACCTTCGATCAGGTAACGATTCAATCGCTCTTGGATATGGAGAGCGGTGTTGGCGTTTCCGACAACTACCCAACCGGCCCAGCTGGTTGGGGCGTGGGAATCGCACAAATGTATGCCACTACCGATCTGAATTTTTTCATAAAGCACAATCGAAAGATGTTTGAAGCGCCCGATACCAAGCCAGATTATCGAAGTGTTAACACCCAGTTGTTGGGGTTAATTGTTCACCGCGTTACCGGAATGAAGGTGGCGGACTACTTCAGCGAAAATGTGTGGCAACCCGTCGGTGCGCAATATCGAGCCACTTGGAATGTGGATCATATCGGCGGACAAGAGAAAACTTTCTGTTGTTTTAACGCGACCGCTCGCGATTACGCCCGAGTTGGTTTAGCAATGATCAATGGTGGTTACGCCGCATCGCACTCGATAATTGACGCTACTTGGCTGACTCGCATCAGCACCACGGCAGTAACGCTCGATCATGGTTGGGGCTATAGCGCTCAGGTTTGGCATCCGTACCCTGGCATTAATTTGGCGCTGGGACTTCACGGTCAATATATCTTTACCGACCCGGCAACCAGAACGGTTATTGTTAAATTAAGTGACAATCCAACTGATGGCGATCCCGAAGTCGAAACGGCAAAAGTCTTGATGACGATAGCGGCACCTTAAAGAAGTACTAGATCATCCCGGTGCACGAGTTCGCGCTCGTATTCCGCTCCAAGTTCGGTGGCAAGTTCCTTCATTGACTTACCCAGCAGTCGAGGGATTTCTTCGGAATCAAATGCCACGAGTCCGCGTGCAATGACCAGGCCATCCTTGTCAGCAATCTCAACTGTGTCCCCGGCGATGAAATGCCCTTCTACCCCCGTGACTCCGACAGCTAACAGTGAAACCCCGCGTTCTTTAAGAGCTTTAACCGCGCCGTAGTCCAAGATCAGACGGCCACGAGGCGTAGAGGCGTGTTGTAGCCAAAGTAATCGAGACGGCTTGCGATCGCTCACTGGATGGAAGAAGGTTCCCAGATCATCTCCTTGAAGGGCATCGCCGAGATCGGAGAGAGTGGTCAGCAACATTGAAATTCCAGCGCCCGTTGCAATACGTGCTGCTTCGATCTTGGTGACCATACCGCCGCTTCCAACGCCGGATGATCCGACGCCGCCAACTTCAATATCGCTGACATCACGTAAGGTTTTAATCTCAGATATTCTGGTTGAGCCACCATTAGAAGGTGGAGCATCGTAGAGACCATCAATATCGGTCACTAGGACCAATAGATCGGCGCCTATTAAGTGCGAAACCAATGCAGCTAATCGATCATTGTCACCGAATCGAATCTCGGAAGTACCGACTGAATCGTTTTCATTAATTATCGCCACGACCCCAAGTTGAATTAATTTAAAGAGTGTTCGCTGCGCATTTTGATAATGGGAGCGGCGAACCACATCTTCGATCGTCAAAAGTACTTGTGATGCCGTTACCGAGTAACGGTGAAAAGATTGGGTGTAGCGAGCAATCAATAAGCCCTGGCCAACCGATGCGGCTGCTTGTTGGGTGGCCAAATCTTTTGGTCTGGCTGAAAGTCCCAGTGGTGCCAGACCTGCGGCAATTGCACCAGAAGAAACGACAACAACTTCCTTGCCATCGCGCTTCAAGGCGGCAACACAATCAACCAACGCGTCGACGGCAGCGCTGTCGAGTTCTGAACCTGCAGACCCAGTCAGCGTTGATGAGCCAACCTTGATGACTATCCGCTTCGCGGCGGAAATTAATTCACGGCTCATTTTTCGCCTTCGATCCTCGGATCTTTAGGATCTTCAATGTTGTATTCCCATTGCATGGAAATCTCATCATCATTTAGTTGATCAACTGGATCCTCGATGTAATCGCCAGCCCATGGTGATTCCAAGCGACGATCTTGACCGCGAATACCCGCCAAAAGCTCAGCGCCGGCTTCAATCGTTGGCTCCCAATCGAAGATAACTGCCATTTCGCCTTCGCCAATTTGAACTTCGCTCTTGGCCTTTGCACCCTTCTTAAAGAGTTCGCGTTCAACTCCGAGCATGGCAAGGCGATCGGCCAAGTATCCGATCGCTTCCTGATTACCGAAATCTGTTTGCTTAACCCAACGCACTGGTTTTTCGCCCAGAACGGTGAAGGTGCCATCTTCATTTGCAGTGACCGTGAAGCCGGAGTCATTGACTGCAACTGGACGTAGAATAATTCGCGATTTAACTTTTGTGGCTTCGACCTTGCGTTGCTCTTGAATAATGCGCGCCATTGCGTAATTGAGTTCCGTTAAACCAATATGGCTCGCGGCCGAAATTTGGAAAACGGTATAGCCACGGGCTTCAAGAGTTGGCTGAACCATATCCGCCATCACCTTGCCATCTGGAAGATCAACTTTATTCAGCGCGATGATTCGTGGTCGCTCGGAGAGACCGCCATAGTAGGAAAGCTCTTCTTCAATGATGTCGAAATCTCGAATTGGGTCACGATCACTTTCTAAAGTTCCGCAGTCCAAGACATGAACCAGCGCAGCACAACGTTCGACATGGCGTAGAAACTCCAGCCCCAAACCTTTGCCTTCACTGGCGCCAGGTATCAGCCCTGGAACATCGGCCACGGTGAAGCGAGTATCGCCAGCTTGCACGACGCCCAAGTTTGGAACCAATGTTGTAAATGGATAATCAGCGATCTTTGGCTTGGCCGAGGAAATTGCTGCAATCAAAGAGGACTTACCCGCGCTTGGGAAGCCAATTAAACCGATATCGGCAACGCTTTTGAGTTCAAGAGTCAACGTTCGTTCTTCGCCGCCTTCGCCCTTAAGCGCAAAACCTGGCGCGCGACGTTTTGATGAAGCCAGACCAGCATTTCCTAATCCGCCTTTGCCGCCTTGAGCTGCAATAAAACGTAGACCTTCGCCGATTAAATCTGCCAAAACATTTCCTTCGGCATCTTTAACAACAGTTCCATTAGGTACTGGGAGAACTAAATCTTTTCCTTCAGCGCCATTGCAGTAATCGCCATAACCCAATTTTCCATTGGTAGCTTTACGGTGAGGTGAATGGTGAAAATCAAGGAGGGTAGTTGTTCCAGAGTCAACAACTAAAACAATGTCGCCACCGCGACCACCGTTGCCGCCATCTGGGCCACCCAAAGGCTTGAACTTTTCGCGGTGCACGGAAACACAACCATCGCCACCAGAGCCGGCACTTGCATGGAGCGTCACACGATCGACAAAAGATGCCATTGGTGCGACCTCCTTCCTTTAACTTGCGCTAAAAATAAAAAACGGGCCCGCAAACGCGGACCCGTCCAAAAATATCCGCTATTTAGGCGACTGGTACCGGAACAACGATGTTAACTACCTTGCGACCACGAGCACGGCCGAACTCAACCGAACCTGCCTGAAGTGCGAATAGCGTGTCATCTTTTCCGATGCCAACGTTCTGTCCTGGGTGGAAGACGGTGCCGCGTTGACGGACCAAGATCTCACCACTCTTTACAACTTGACCGGCATAACGCTTGATACCCAAATACTTAGCATTTGAATCGCGACCGTTGCGCGTAGACGAGACACCCTTTTTACTGGCCATTAGTCGCCACCCCCTACAGGTTGATCGCGGTGATTTTTACCCGCGTTAGTTGTGAACGGAAACCCTGACGACGGCGATAGCCGGTCTTATTCTTGTAACGAAGGATGTCGATCTTTGGACCCTTTTCGGCCGAAAGAATCTCGCCTGTTACTTTGACACCAGAAAGTGTCTTTGAATCTGAAGTGATTGTGGTTCCATCAACAAGCAGAAGCGCAGGGAAAGAGACCGAGTCGCCAATGGCAGCATCGATACGATCGACTACAACTGTGTCGCCAACGGCAACCTTCTCTTGACGGCCGCCAGCTTTAACGATCGCGTACACGGTGACACCTTCCTGAACTTTTAAACCTACTTATGGAACTGCAGAAAACTAGCCACTTTTAGGAAGTGGGCAGAGGGTAAGGGTACGGATTCCAGCCCCATACGGTCAAACTGGCTGGATTGCTCCCAATTTTGCTAAGACGGGGTAATTATCCCCGTGCTTACGGCTCGGCGACGGCGACGCTCAGGGCGAGGGGTTTCGACCTCAGTTTCGACCTCAGTTTCGACCTCAATTTGAACTTCCGAACTCGCAGAAAGTGGGGTCAGCGACTCTGGGGCCGAGACCTCGATCTCTTCCTCTTCCTCGGCAACTGGGTGGACATAACGCTGATCCATATCCTTATCGAGGGCGACCTTTCGGACTGGCTCGCTATGAATGTGAATTCCGCGTCCACCGCAACTCTCGCAGGTAGTTGAGAAAGCTTCGATGAGCCCTTGGCCAACGCGCTTTCGCGTCATTTGAACCAAACCTAAGGAGGTCACTTCCGCGACCTGATGCTTGGTGCGATCCCGACCTAGACATTCAACCAGACGGCGTAGTACTTGATCGCGGTTGGTTTCTAAAGACATATCGATGAAGTCGATGACGATAATGCCGCCCATATCGCGTAAGCGAAGTTGGCGGGCGATCTCTTCTGCCGCCTCCAAGTTGTTCTTAGTAACGGTCTCTTCGAGATTTCCACCTTTGCCGATGAACTTTCCGGTATTCACGTCGATAACAATCATCGCTTCCGTGCGATCGATTACCAGCGAACCACCAGAAGGAAGATAGACCTTGCGATCAAATGCCTTGGCTAGCTGCTCTTCTACGCGGTTCTCCGTGAAGAGATCACGAGTTCCGGTCCATCGTTCGATCTTGGCCGTGAGTTCTGGAGCAATGTGTCCCAAATAATTATTGATGTCATCCCAAGCTTCATCGCCTTGAACAATTAATCGACGGAAATCTTCATTGAAGATATCTCGAATAACTCGAACCGTTAGATCTGGTTCGCTGTATAGAAGTGATGGCGCTGAAGTGCTGCTGGAAGCTGCTTTCTTTTCGATGTCATCCCATTGAGACTTCAATCGAATTACATCGCGCTCTAACTCTTCTTCACTCGCTCCTTCGGAAGCGGTACGAACAATCACACCAGCTTCTTCTGGAATCAAGTTCTTTAAAATTGTTTTGAGACGAGAACGTTCTTGCTCCGGTAAACGACGACTAATACCGCTCATCTCGCCACCCGGTACGTAAACCAAATAACGACCAGGAAGGGAGATCTGGCTAGTTAACCGCGCACCTTTTTGGCCGATTGGATCTTTGGTTACCTGAACTAGAACTGGCTGGCCAGTCTTTAATACATGTTCAATCTTTCGTGGGTGACCATCTGCAAGTCCAGCAGCATCCCAGTTAACTTCACCGGCATAAAGAACTGCGTTACGGCCCTTACCAATATCAATAAATGCCGCTTCCATTGATGGCAGCACATTTTGGACTCGACCTAAGTAGACGTTTCCGACATAAGAAATATTGCTATTTCGGTTGACGTAGTGCTCAACCATGATCTTGTCTTCCATGACAGCAATCTGAGTACGATCGCCCATTTGGCGGACCAACATTTCGCGGTCAACAGATTCTCGGCGAGCAAGAAATTCTGATTCGGTAATAATCGTGCCACGACGACGAGTGAAATCACGTGGTTCGCGTTCGCGACGATTGTTGCGCCGATCAAATTTATCGCGACCACGATCGTTGCGATCATTGCTACGACTTGGTCGGTCGGTACGAGTAGGAGAATCTTCGCGAGTGCGCGGTTCCCGCACCTTTACAACAACCGGAACGCCATCTTCATCGACAGTTTCACCTGGAGTTATGCCATCGCTCTGTGAACGGCGGCGTCGGCGTCGTCGATGCGTTCCACCTTCAGTTGAATCTTCGCCATCGCCACCTTCGGCAGAGTCGAGACTTCCTGGATCTAGCTCTTCATCACTGTCGGAATCTCGAGAATCTGAACTCGCCTCACCAGTGGTATCTCGACCACTTCGGCGACGGCCACGACCACCGCGGCGACGGCGACGACGTTCTTGCGCAGCTTCATCGGTTGCAGAATCTTCAGCGCCAGATTCTGAAGTTGTTGCCGGAGCTTCATCGTTATTTGCTCGGGTTGGGCGGGAGTTCGTTGACTTCTTTACTGGGAGCTCACTCTTTGCCACTTTTGGCGCAACTTTGAGTTCTGGCGCCTGGAAAAGGGGAACTGGAACGGGAGCGCTGGTTTTAGCGACCTTTTTTACCGGTACTTTCTCGGTTTGCGGGACCGCAACGACCTCTTTTTTCGCTCGCTTGGCCACGGTTTTGGCGGCAACTGGGAGTACTTCGGTTGATTCGCTGCTTGGTTTTACTGCAGCGGTTTTCTTTACTGCGCGCTTGCGCGCTGCTTTTGGCTCAATAGCCATAACACCAAATCCTCATCTGGGTACCAGCTCGCCAGCGGCGAAAAGGTACTTCACTAGGCCCGATTAGGGGCAATTCCTTAAAAACTTACGGATACCAACTGTCACTTGATTAAAGCTTTAGCCTTCGCTGCGATGGCGAGAAATTAAGGTCCTAACAGAACCGCTCGACGCGCTGAATGCTGGTCAAAGTATAGCCCCATCACTAGGTGAAACCCGATTCCGATCAAATCCCGCGCTATCTTGAGCGTAAATGGACATTCTGAAGCAGTCCCAGGCCAATTAAGTTGGCAAACATCGAGGAGCCGCCATAGGACATAAAGGGCAGGGGTACCCCGGTCATCGGCATCAGGCCCATAGTCATTCCAATATTTTCAAAGGTCTGGAAGGCGAACCAGGCGATTACGCCGACGCAGACCAGCCGGCCAAATAAGTCATTGGTCCGCCTAGCAATCATGAAGGCGCGGAAGAAGAAGAGCCCGAAGCAGAGCAAGATAAAACCAGAGCCCAAGAAGCCAAGTTCCTCCCCCGCCACTGTAAAAATGAAGTCAGTCTGCTGCTCTGGTACGAAGCGACCGTTGGTCTGCGGGCCGTTAAATAACCCTTTACCTAAAACGCCACCAGAGCCAATCGTGATTCGCGATTGGCGAAGTTGGTAGCCGCTCTGTTGCGGGTCAGCCGTTGGATCAACAAAAGATTGCAAGCGCTTCAATTGGTATTGATGAATTACGCCAGATTTCACGGCCACGAAACTTCCAAGTACTCCGAGCAAGAGCAAGCCCACAACCCAGCGCGAAGGCGCACCAGAGATTGCAATAATCGAAATTACCGCCGCAGAAATAATTAACACTTCTCCGAGATCCGGCTGCAAAATAATTAGCAGCATCGGAATTGCAGCAATGGCAAGAGCACGAAGTACATCGATATCCGTGGGGGCCGAATCTGCACCTCGCCCCTCCGCCAAAATCATTGCCATCCCCACGATGACCGAAATCTTTGCAAGCTCCGCAGGTTGTAATTGGAAGCCACCGGGAAGTGCAATCCATGATTTGGCCCCGTTAACGGTACTTCCAACACCTGGTACCAGCACTGCTAACAGTGAAAGAGTTCCAAGACCCCAAAGTATTGGGGTGTAAGCGCGCAGCAATCGGTAATCAATTAATGTTGTTCCCCATGTCAGAAGAACTCCAATGAAAATATTTAAGATGTGGCGCTTCAAATAATATTGCGGGTCAAGACCCTGCGTTTGAAACCATTGTTTGGTTGCCGCATAAACCAAGAGGGTACCCATAACTAGCAATAGGAAAACTGAAAGCGTTAGCCACTTATCGAAAGCTCTAAAGTTACTTCGAAGGTTGCCCGTGACTTTTCTCATGGTTTGGCCTTCTTGCCTTTTATTGTTGGGCTAGCCGAAATTGAAACCTTTGGAGTGGACAACACTTTCGGGAGTTTCGCATTTTTAACATCGAGTGATGGCAAGGCGTAACTCAAACCATTTGGATAGACCGAATTAGCAGGATCAATAGTGCTTCCTGAAACGCCATAAAGAGCGGAGTAAATTTCGCGAACGCCAACGGCGCTGACATCTGAACCGAAGCCACCTTGGCTCACCATCATCACTACAGCATATTGCGGACTTTCAACAGGTGCGAAGGAGGAAAACCAAGAGGTATCGCCCATATTGCTGCCATCTGGATTCTTACCAACCACTTGGGCAGTACCCGTCTTACCAGCAACATGTACCGGGAAATTGGCGAAGACGCCGGCAGCAGTGCCCGCGGTCGCCACTTGTCGAAGCGCAGCGTGCAAAAACGCGATATCTGCCTTCGTTGATGGCGCCTTTCCTTCCACAACGGGTGCGAAACTCTTAACCACAGTTCCATCAGCCTTAACCACCGCTCTGGCAATCTCTGGCTTAAACAAGGTGCCACCGTTGGCAATTGCGGCATAAATTTGCAACATTTGAATTGGAGTTACCAAGGTATCGCCTTGACCAATCGCAAAGTTAACGGCATCTCCGGCACGAACTTTATTTCCATCTACGCAGTTCTCTTTGGCGATCGCAATCAGATACGGCGTTAAATCCGCTTTTCGTGCCCGCGATTGAAAGTTGCAGAAGAAGTCTTTATTAGCTTTGTACCAGCGCTCTTTCCAATCGCGATCGGGCAACCTTCCAGTTGCTTCCCCAGGAAGATCGATGCCAGTGGTCTGTCCCAATCTGAATTGTTTTGCAGTATTGAAGAAATAGTCATGCAGTCCGGACTTTGGAAAAAGGCCACCATCTCTGACCCATTCGTCATATGCAATCTGATACCAGATAGTGTCGCAAGAGACTGCAATCGCAGTTTGCATATTGATTCGGCCCTGAGCTTTAGATTCAAAGTTCTTAAAAACGTGGTTACCAATTTTTACTTGCGCTGGGCAGTCATAAACCGCATTCATGTTGTATCCGGCTTTAGCAGCCGAAATAATCGAAAGTGATTTAAAAGTAGAGGCCGGTGCATACATACCTTGGAGTGGTCGAGTCAGAGCAGGTACCCCTGTTGTCGCGCTGTAAAGATCGGATGCTTGCTTAACCGTCAAACCCTTTTCCCAAATATTCGGATCGTAAGTTGGATATGAGGCAAGCGCCAAAATTCGGCCAGTTTTCACATCCATCACCATTGCCGCACCGCCGTCGGCCTTGTTGCCCAAGTTATGCGCTCTGACTACTGAATCAGCTAGCGCCTTTTCAGTTGCAGCTTGAAGTTTGGCATTGATATTTGTTACTAAATTATCGCCAGGTATAGAAGGGGTATTTCGCGCCTGATGGGTAATAGCCTCTTTGCGGTCAACGATTACCGTTTTGATTCCTGGCGTTCCCCGAAGATATTGGTTGTACTGATACTCCAAGCCACTTTTGCCGATGATTTCACTTCGGAAATAGTTGTATTTCGGGTTGGTCAGATCCGATTCGGAAACGGTTCCGACATAACCCAGAAGGTGCGCCGCATTTTCGCCAGCGATTGTTGGATAACTGCGAATTGGAACCGAAGAGGCGTCAATTCCCGGGAAGAGATCCCCGTTCTCTAGGATCTTTAACGCCTGTTGCTGAGTGGCTTGTTTGGTCACAGGTATTGGTTGATAGCGGGTTCCGTTCCAACAGCCGGTTCGAGCTCCGATTGGTAGCTCACCGCATAGTCTGGTTCGGTTGTAAAGGTCGGGATATTTAATGGTCAGTAACTGCGCCAGTTTTACGATCACTGCTTTGCCTTTATCTGGCATCTTGTCAATGATACTTCGATCAACGGTGATTTCCAGACCCGGTCGATCCATCGCTAAGGGCAAGCCGGTGCTATCGGTAATCGCCCCGCGAACAGCAGGGGTGACAATGTCTCGGCTTTGAATACTTAACGCTGCATTTTGATACCGCAATCCGTTAGCAACTTGAAGATAGAAAAGTCGGCCCATCAAAGCCAAGAGAAGAGAGGCAATCAGCGTTTGGAAAACAATTAAATTTAGCCGCGAACGTTGGTTCATGCTCGATCCCTGGAGGAAAGACTGATTGCTCGCAACCTTGAAAGTACGGGCAAAATGAGGGGCGAAAATAGAACCGTCCAAAGACTATTGCCTGCCACGATGAGCGCTATTTTGCTGATCGCCCCATTGTTCTCGCCGAGCATCAACCCACTAAGCAAAAATAGAAATAGGGAGGTAGCCGCTCCCAAGGCAACGAAGAAAATTAAAGCAGCAGGGCGAGTTGCAAAATCACCAATCGTTTCGCGATTAACCGAAAATAAATATCCCATCACGGTCATAACCAGCGCCCATTGTCCAAGCGGGGCGTCAATCGTTGGCGAAAGATCCAAAATAAGCCCGCCAATGAATCCCGTAACAATGGCGCCGGCCCGATCCTCGAGCGAAATCAGACCCATTAAAACTGCGATATAGAGCGAAAACCCAGAAACCGGAAAGTTTATTCGCGAAATCAAACTCTCTTGAACTACAAAAACTAAAACTAGAAATGCAGTTGTAGAAATTATTCGGGCGGATCTCATTTCTTGGTCACAGAAGCTGATGGCATTGGTGATGGCGAACCGAAAGTACTTACTCCTGGGCTAGGAACAGGGACTATCGGTGCCGGAGTTACATATACCGTCACGGTTGGCTGCGGTGTTGGAACAAGCGCGTTTTTGGGGTCTTGCTTGGCATTCTTAGTGATTACCGAAACGAGAGCAACATTATCCAAATTTGTTA
>SESG01015789.1_pt1 | contig 27170 bp, 18 predicted proteins | sample 3171421 | NCBI WGS metagenome assembly SESG01 (sample SAMN10866946, study PRJNA518727) | freshwater metagenome | biome: subpolar coniferous forest; feature: holomictic lake; material: water; isolation source: holomictic Lake 227, 6 m and 8 m depth | place: Canada: near Kenora, Ontario | collected...
TTGAAATAAATAGATATCTTTGTTCATTATATTCGTTTAAAGAAATTATATTTTAAAATCTGGATTCTAAAAACACAGTATTGAATGATTAAAATACTAATACTTATTGACAATTCAAGTGAGTTTAGCAGACACTTATTAAAAGGTCTGATTCAGTATTCCAAAAAAAATGGACCCTGGATTTTTCATCGATTGCCATCATATTATAAAGCATTATATGGTAATGACGGTATTATACAGTGGGCAAAAGAATGGAAAGCAGATGCCATTATTGCTCAATGGGATTATGATGAAACGGATCTTTTAAAAATACTGGACATTCCGGTAATTTTGCAAAATTATAAAGATAGAAGTACCTACTTTTCAAATTTGACTGGTAATTATATTGCAACAGGTGAAATGGCTGCCCGTTATTTTATTCATAAGAGATTTCAAAATTTTGCTTTTTATGGCAATAAAGGAGTGGTTTGGTCTCGGGAGAGGGCCGAGGGATATAGACGCGAAGTTGAAAAAATAGGTGCAAATTATTATTACTTTGAAACTGAAAATCTGAGTGAGGAGCAATGGAGTAAAAGTCATATAGAATTGGATGAATGGTTGATCACATTACCAAAACCAATAGCACTTTTTGCTTGCGATGACAGTTTTGCTTTACAAGTATCCGAACTTTGTAAAATAAACAATATTAATATTCCTAATGAAATTGCTCTATTAGGTGTAGATAATGATGAGATATTATGTAATTTATCTGATCCACCCATTTCTTCCATTGTATTAGATTTGGTAAAAGGTGGATATGAAGCAGGTAGGTTAATTCATCAATTAATAAAAAAAGAAAAAAATGATCCATTCAATATCATTATAAATCCAATTCGAATTGAAGGGCGGCTTTCAACCGAGAAATACGATATTGGGAATAATTATATATTAGAAGTTGTAAAATATATCGAAAATAATTTCAGCTCGGAAATCCCAATAGAATCATTAACACATTTAGTGCCATTATCCAGAAGAAATCTTGAAACAAAATTCAAGCATGAATTGGGTGTATCAATTTATCAATTCATTCTGAATTGCAGGGTTGAGCAACTTGCTTTTCTTTTATTGACAACAGCCCGACCTTTATCTGATTTGGCTTTCGAGGTGGGATTAAATGACAGTAAAAATGTTTCACGTATTTTTAAAAAGTATAAAAACTACACTCCTATTGAATATCGCATTAAATTTAAGACGTCCTCTCAAAAATAACGTTTTTTGAGGATTTATTTGCGTTTTAATGTCGAATCTTTATTATAGCTTAGCCTATTTTTGTACCAAAATGTAACAGATTTTAATGGTCTGTTAATAATCACAATCCCGATAATTAAAAATTCTATATTCTATGTTTAAATTCAAGTTCAACTTAATTGTGCTTTTGCTTACCACTGCATTAATAATTCCGGCACAGATTCGTGTAACGGGAGTTGTTACTGACAATAACGAAGAACCACTTATTGGAGTTTCAGTACAGGTAAAGGGAGTAAATACCGGCACTCTTACCGACCTAAAAGGAAAATTCAGCATCTCTATACCTTCCGAGAAAAGTTCATTGACATTTTCTTACATCGGATATCGTCCACAAACAATTGTTATTGAGAATCAAAAAGCATTAAAAGTAGTGCTTATTGAAACAATCAAAGAACTTGAAGAAGTTACAGTCGTAGGCTATGGTTCTATGAAAAAACGGGACATAACAGGTGCTGTTGGATCTATTTCGGCGAAAAGTATTGAAGAAAAGACACCTATCAATATTTTTGATGCACTTCAGGGACAAACAGCCGGAGTACAAATCGTTAGTGGGAGCGGAGCACCCGGCGAAGGAGCTGAGATAAAAATTCGCGGTGTATCTACTTTTGATGAAGGAGCAAAACCTCTTTTTGTTGTTGATGGTGTACCGCTGGATAATGTAGATAATATTAATCCGAATGATATTGAAACCATAGAAATATTGAAAGATGCCGCATCTGCAGCCATTTATGGTTCGCGTTCGGCCAACGGTGTAATACTGGTAACAACCAAAAAAGGAGAAAAAGCAAAACCACGTATTGATGCACGGTATGTGAGGAGTTATAGTACTTTATCCCGAAGTATGCCACGAGCCAATGGTGCCGAACGCCGTTATTATGATAATGTCCGAAAAAAATACCTGGTTGGAGGGGACTATCTGATAAATATTACCGATACGCTCGCTTACATCACAAATCAGGATTTGGATTTAATAAACCTGATCTTCCGTCCAGCCACCCGGGATCAGTTGGACTTTACCGTTTCAGGAGCTTCGGATGTTTTCAACTATTACATGAGTACTTCTTATCTGAAAGACAAGGGAATTATTGTTAACAGCGATTACGACCGCATCACTTCACGCATAAATACTGAATATAAACCCACTAAAACAGTAACATTGGGAAGTAAGATACAACTTGGCTATTCTTCAAAAAACGGAATTGACGAAGATGGTGTTTTAAATTCACTTTTAGTAAAACCGGCCTATCTGGCTATTTTAAATCCTGATGGAAGTTATGTGCCTAATATCAGCGCACGACGGAATCCTTTGGCAGTGGCAATGACTGATGTCAACAAAACACAAATTTATACCGGTTCAATGTATGAATACCTCGACTGGAAAATATTGAATAAGCTAAAACTTAATTCATCTATTCAGATTAATTTCAGCGACCAACGATATCAACGCCGTCGAGCTTCCACACAGTTAAGTACAGAAGAAGCCGGTACACCCAGTAGCGGTGACCGCGATCAAACGCTAATGAATTACGATCTAGCTAACGAAAACTATTTAACTTATACCGATACGTGGGGCGATTTTCATGATGTTACTTTCATGGTTGGTAACAGTATACAGTATTGGGGAATTGAACGAATAAATTTATTGGGAATGAACATGACTTCCGATATTATTTATACGTTGAATGCAGCTTCATCATTTGATTCACGTAATACGTTTACCAATAAATCCGCCAGTTCAATGCTTTCGTATTTTGGACGTGCAACTTACGGGTATAAAGGACGTTATTTAGCTAATTTTAATTTGCGTTACGATGGTTCGTCACGGTTTGGTGTGGATAATCGTTGGGGTGCTTTCCCTTCCGGTTCATTGGGATGGCGTTTCTCCGACGAAAAATTCATGCGTTTTGCCAAACAGGTTCTAAGCGATGGGAAATTCCGTGCCAGCATTGGTGTTACAGGGAATCAACGTATTGGTGATTATGATGCTCTACAACTTTATAGTCCGAATTTTATTTACGAAGGAGTTTCGGGTATAGCGCCAAGTAATTTGTCTGATAATAATTTAGGTTGGGAAAACACTACTCAATACAATTTTGGGCTTGATTTACGGCTTTTCAAAAACAGAGTACGGATTTCGGCTGATTATTACAAAAAACTAACAGACAGGCTTTTGGCTAAGGTTGAGCTTCCAAAGGAAACTGGCTTTCAGACAACCCGCCGGAATGTCGGTTCAATGTCAAACGAAGGTCTCGAAGGATCCATTGAAATTGACATTATAAGAAAAACAGACTGGAAATGGAGTATCAATTTCAATATTGCCAACAACACCACAATAATTACAAAAGTTGCAGATAATATCCCATTTTACAGGGGTTTAGATGATGCCATTTATGTGCAACCAAATGCGAGACTCGGTGAGTTTTACGGATATAAATACCTGGGAATTTTTGCTTATGATCAATCCAATGCTTTTACAGAAGATGGAAAACGGTTAATTCCAGTGTTCTCGAATGGTGTTTTTCAAAAAGCTTACTATCTTAACAATGAACCGTACTCTGGAGTAGTAAAACAAAAAACTGCTGCCAACGGCACAATATTAAAAGGAGGAGACGTTGACTTGGCCGACACTAATGGTGACTGGCTGATTGATCTGAAAGACAAACAAGTAATCGGTTGTGCGCAACCAATTCTGTACGGTGGATTCAGCAGTAATTTTTCCTACAAAAGCTTTACATTGAATGTCATGTTTTATTATTCTTTAGGCGGTAAAATTTACAATTATGCGATGGCTCACCAAAATTCGTTTGAGTTTGATGGTGTAACTCCAACCCCTTATGCCATAAGTAATATGTGGACAAAAGCAGGTGATAATGCCATCTATCCGGTACCTATGAAAAGCGAAAACAACCGATTAGCACCATCTGATTTTTTCCTCGAAGATGCTTCATATATTAAATTAAAAACACTCAAACTGGCTTATAACTTTTCAACCAAAATATTACAAAAGATGTTTCTGAAGGGAGCAAGTGTTTATATTTATGGTAACAACTTAATCACTTTCACCAATTATCAGGGATATGATCCAGAATTTTCGATCGGAACATCGGATGCACTGACGATTGGAATAGATCAAAACAGTTACCCCCGCAAACGTGAATATGGATTTGGAATTAATTTAAGTTTCTAATTGCCTGTATATTATAAATTAAAAATATGAAAAGAGTTCAATATATGAAAAAATGTGTTCTTCTATTCTCAATCGCATTCGTTTTTGTAGCCTGTGATTTTTTAAAACAAGAACCCATAAGCGATCTGACGGGCGACAGTTTCTGGAAATCACAAACCGATGCGGAAGTCGGAGTTGCAGCTATTTATTCGTCCATGTCGGTGGCAGCTAACCCTGGACTATGGGACTGGGGTGAATTACGTGGTGACAGTTATGAACCTCATGAAAAGGAAGCATATGATCAGGGAGAACTTATCTATAATAATATTTTGACCGATAATCAGGCTACGCTTTGGACTAAACTTTATCAGGTTATTGGACAGGCAAACACAGCGATAAAATATATTCCTAAAATCACAATGACACCATCGGTAAAGAATAATTTACTTGCCCAAGCTTATACACTTCGTGCCTGGGCATATTTTTATGCTGTCAGGGTTTGGGGCGATGTACCGCTTTTTATTGAACCGGTGGAAAAAATCGGACCAGATATGTATCATGCCAGAACGAGTAAAGAAGAAATACTCGAGAATGTGATTTTGGTTGATTTGGAAAAAGCATATTTGCTGGTTGACAGAACATCAACCGTAAGAACCCATGTCAATGTTGCCACAATTTGTACCATTTTGATGGATGTAAATGCCTGGATGCATCGGTATGATAAAGTTGTAAGTATTATGAAAGAACGGGTTTCAATTTTAAGATCAGCCGATTGGGATTTAATAACTACTTCAGCAACAACCTTTAAAAGCGACTGGCGTGGAATGTTTATTGAAGATCCTGTTCTGGCAATACCGCGTGAAGTGCTGTTTAAGATGTCGTATCAGGTTTTAGGAAATGGCATCAATAACGCTGTCACTTATTTTGCTAATTCTCAACCAAAGGTCTGGCTTTCAACGTATGTAAAAACAAACCTTTACAATACAACTGATTTTCGCTTTGGAAGTACACAATGGGAAAATGTGGATTCGCAACACTCCAAACTGGATCGCAAGTTCTGGAAAGACAATACAACTTTTACAGGAACAACCGGAAGAGATGTGGATTTGGTGCTTTACCGGTATGCTGACATTGTATTACTCTATGCAGAAGCATTAGCCATGACCGATAATTTCAGTGAAGCGGTTTATCAGTTAAATAAAATCACGACCCGTGCCGGCAATACGCCTTATTATACATCTGATTTTATAAGTCAGGATGAATTAATTGATGCTATTTTGCTGGAGCGCCATCGCGAATTTTTAGGAGAAGGAAAACGTTGGTTCGATGTAGTCAGGTGCAACCGCATCAATTTGGTTGAAACCCGGAATAAAATTGTGATTGGTTCAAATCAGATTTATTTTCCAATTCACCGTGATCATATTAACCAGAATCCATTGTTGGTACAAAATCCTTATTAATTAAAAAATTATTTACACGATGAAATATTTAATCAGCATATCATTTGCCTGTATACTTTTCCTGACAAGCTGTTTAGGGATTCAAGAAAACTATGAATACACTCCTGTGAATTGCAGCACTGAAGTAAAAATGAACGTCTGGGATTTTATAAAATCCCGCCCTGATGCATTTTCACAGTTTGAAGATGCTATCCGAAGTTCAGGAATGGATACAACACTTTATTCTTCCGGTTCAACGAAATACACTTATTTATTACTGGATAATACAGCCATGAGCAGTTTGACAACACTAATCGGGAATGTCAGTTCTTCAACAAAATCAAAATGGATAAATGTACTTTCCTATCACATTGCTGATGGTTATTACCATGGACTTGGCACACTCAATTTTGATCCAACCTATGTGGTGACACTTTGGCGTTCACAGGATGCAATTATGACATTACAACTGGAAAGCCGAAACACATTCAATTATTCGCGTTTAATAGTCAATGGCCTTGATCCTGCATGGACAAGTTTAATCAACACTTATAAATATGCTGTTACATCAAATTTAATGTGTACCAACGGAGTTTGTCACGTATTGAATCGCCATGCAAGACCGCAAACAAATGCTACTTTCAATTAATATAAAGTAATAAAAAACTACTAATCATGAAGATAAAAGAATTCATATTACTATTTATCATTCTGTTTGCAGGATGTAAAGCTGATGATGTTGATTTTTCAAAAATTGCGGTACCAAGAGTTATTTTTATGGTCGACAGTCTAAAAGTGGATCTTAATTCATCTTTGTTGCCCGAAATTGTCTCAGTTATTCAGGCTGATGCGGGATTGTCGGAAGTGAAGCAATATTTGATTAAATCGGGAGATGCCGAGTCGATTTACGATGAAGTTGTTACCACTTTTCCCAACCCCAAGAGTTATTCTATTTCCCAACTTCTGCCTTTTACCGAGGACATTGTAGGTTTCCGTGTAGAAGCAAAAGATAAGGGTGGTAGAATTATAAAAGCTACTTTACCAATTACAGTGATTCCACTTCGTGATGCACCCAATGTAATATTTACGATTAATGGACTCGACACTGTACTTGTGAATTATCGTGAAGGAGAAAAAATGCCCATTATAAAAATTAAAACATCCAGTCAGGAAAATCTGTTGAAATTTGCAGTTTCGAAAATCATTAACCGCGTTGAAACATCAATCCCAATTAATGGACTGGACACCGTTAAATTTTTAAATCAAGAAAAACAGTTTCAGATTGACTTGAGCGATGACAGCTATCAGTTTGTACCAAAAACTACAGCATTAAAAGTCTATGTATCTGCCGGTGATCCCCAAAAACCAAAAATTAAAGTTGCAACTCTTAAAGTTAATTATACGGAAATTCCGGGACCAGAAGTCGTTTTTACCGATGGAACATCAAAACTAGTAAACGAATTTTCAGATGTATCTATAGCCGGAACGGTAAGTGCACAGGCAAAAATAAATCACGTTAAATTTTCACGGAAATTAAGTACAGGAAATCAGTTATTATCGGAAGTTAATTTATCGCCATCACAAGCTTCGTACGGATTTAGTATACCAATAACTCGTGTTACTATGCAGGACTCCGGTTTAATTGTGGAAGCAACCGATGATAACAATAAAACCACAAGCTTTACTTTTGTGCTTAATATAAATGAGTTAGCTCCTTCGCCTACCGTCTTGATTAACCAGACAAATGATGCTTTCAATGGAGCGGATGCAGGTCAAAACCTCACATTGACGGGCGAAATAAATACGTTAAGTAATTTCCAAACAGTGAACTTCGTCGTATTCAATAATGCTGGTGATAAAATTTCCAGTACACCAATTTCATTTAGCGGAAAAAACATAACACTTAATGCATCAAATGCATCGTATGTTGCCTCAAAATCAACCCGCAGGTTTGGTGTGGAAGTGACAGATATAAATGGAAAATCGACCAATGTCTACAGAGATGTTCACGTGGGGTATTATTTTGTTAAAGTTTATATGTCGTTAGCCGGTGAAGACGGAAAGACAACTTCGACAACGGGTCCGTTGCCGGGTCCTTTCTTCTCTGCAAAATATCGTAAAGCTGTTAGTTACATTGATGGAAAAACCATGCCAATGGATTGTGATGTGGCTTTCCATGCGCAGTCGACTTATGGCGCCATTCGCTGTGGAAATATGTCTTATGCTAAAAGTTCTTCTAAATTTACCGGACATACCAAAACAGGAGCTGGCCTCGATACATGGGGAGCAACTACCAATTATATAGTGGGAACAGCCGCCGGAATTAACCTAAGTAGCTTTGATGCAACAACAGTAGATAACCTCACAGCACAAACATTTACAGGAGCAGCACAAAGTCCGGTAATTGCCACAGGAGCTTTTCCGGCAGTAGTTCCTGTAGATATAGTGATTGCATATCAGGCTCAAATTGATGGAGTTGCTAAAACAGTAATCTTTGCGTACGATTCATTCGGAACTGTAACTACCGATAAATCGGCTTCATCGTTCTATATTAAAGTGAAAATTCAAAAATAAAAACAAATAGATTTCTTTTATTAGATATTTGTTTCTGATTATTAAACAATTCAAAATCAATTTATAAACAATTTAAAATTTGGGTGTATGAAAAAAAATTTATTCTCTATGGCATTAATAATGCTATTTAACGTAACGGGGCTTAGAGCAGCCGATGTATTAACCTTGGGAAATGCAAACTTTGAAACTGCATGGACTAATCTTACCGATTATGGTACGCCAACTGTAATCCTCAAAAAAGCATCAACAATAGCCTCTGATGTAACCGGTTGGACTGGGGATGTAGGAAATGGTTCTCTGGCTATTTATCAGGGATCCGGACATACGGGAAATAATGCAGCTGTGCTAATAAACATATCACCAACCGGAGGATGTCGCTTTTATAACAATTCTGTAATGACATTGACAAAAGGTGGTCAATATAAATTAACTTTTTATGCACGAGGTTCGGCTACAATTGGCAACGTAAGTTTATTCCAGTCGGGGGCAAGACCAACTATTGGTCAGGCAACATCCGGAAATGCAGGCGGGGTTTATGATGCAACCAAAACTATAAACAGCGCAGTTTCATTTGGTAGTATCTGGACTAAACAAGAATATTATTTCACTGTTCCTATCAGTTCGGCATATACTGACTATAAATTGTATTTTACTTTTTATGGTTGCATTGCTCCTGCATTAGATGGCAGCAATTTGAGCAGTGCTTTTATGATTGATGATATTACCTTTGAGCCGTACGTAGATAACACTGTTTGCACTTTAACAGGTATTACCGTGGGAGGAAAAGCTGTTAATAATTTTAATGCCAATACAATTTCCTATACTGTATTAACAAATAATTCATCTATTTCCACAGTTGCCGCAATACCCACAGATGCTCGTGCTACTGTTGTAGTCAGTGATCCGGTAACGGTTGGAAACACCTCAACTGTGAATATTACTGTAACAGCTGCTGATAATACAACTAACAAAATTTATACATTAGTTTTTACAATCACGAATGACGGGATTATTGAAGGATTTGGTTCGGATGTAGTGCCAACAGGATGGACAATGAGCCAAACCATGACCGGAGGTGATTGGTTGATTGACACCGGTTCTTCTTACAACAATGGTTTATATCTCGGAATTAATTCTCTTCGTATCAAAGGTGGTGGAACTCCAAGTCTGACTTCCGGTTGGTTACTAATTCCGAATGTAGATTTACCAGATGTGATGACTTTCTATATGAAAGCAAGAGATGTTGCAACCTGTACTTTGTCTGTTTACAAGAGACCTACAAGTGCAGAAGCTTTTACCGGTCTTACCGGTTGGACTTTGTGTAGTACATTCACCGCTCCTTTTGATGCATTATTCACGCAAAAAACAGTCAGTATTAGTAACAGTGAACGAACTGACATTCTGCTGTATGTTGAAAAAGATGACACCAAAATACCATTTGCTCTTGATGATATGCGAATTACAAAGAAAGATACAGCAACCGGTACTTATATTCCAAAATTATCAAATTTAAAATTTTACACATCCAAGGGTAAATTAAGTTTCCAGAGCGAAGAATCAGTAAACTACTCTGTTAAATCTCTTACTGGTTCAACATTAAAAATAGGACGTGGCAATAATGTATCAGTTACATTGCCACAGGGTTGCTACATATTGGAAACTAATGGAGTTATCAATAAATTTCTTATTCCTTAAAGAGTTGAATTTACAGGGGCGGTATAATTATCTGCCCCTGATAAATAATCAAAGATAATAACACCATACCCATATTTCATATTACGACAAAGAAATTTGTCTAATTAACGGCTATCAAATTAACATTAAATCCAACTTTTTAGAAATTATATTATGAAAATCAAAAATTCAAAAGTATCGGTTTTCAAACTTAATGCTATTTGCATCATGCTATTTGTTACGAGTTCTTTATTTGCTCAGAATCTTATTACAAATGGTGATTTTGAAAGTTGGGGAACTCTAGGCAGCACTGATGGATCAGGATTAAAACCAAGTGTACCTATAGGTTGGACTGCAGCTGCTGGTAGTGGATCTTTAGTAACCTATCAATCTCCGGTTACTGCATCGGGTACTGGTTCATCAATTTTTTTATGTAATGTTTCAACTGGCGTCAGTCGCTTTTTTTCTCCAAATACTTCTACTCTTGCAGCTGGGAGTTATAAACTCTCTTTTAAAAGCAGAGGAAGCGTAACGTGGGGAAGTATTACTTTGACACAAAGTACAGTTACACTTAACGCTGCAGTTGCAACAACACCAGCAGCGAACAATCTTTTTCCTAATTCAGGGCAAGTAACTACAATTGTACCTGATGGAAGTACCACATGGACGACTAATGAATATATTTTTAATGTCACTGTTTCCGGTCTATACAGAATTATATTCTGGCCTACTAAAACAAAAGGGGCTAATAGTGCGAGTGCTGAAGATTTTCTGCTGATTGATGATGTGAGTTTAAGTCCTAATGTTGACAATACAATCTCTACATTAAGTGAATTAAGGGTCAAAGGTTCGTTGGTCGATAATTTCAGTTCATCCAATTTGAATTATACACTTACACTACCAAAAACTGTGACCATTCCTGCTTTAACGGGTGTAGCTACAGACAACAGATGTGCAGTTGTAACTTCTAATGCTACAAATCTTTCAGGAACCGAGGCAGAACGAACAGCTACCATTACCGTAACAGCTGCTGATGGAATCACTCAAAAAGTGTATAAAATGATTTACAACATGACAACTGACATTATAAGGGAAGGATTTGCTTCTACTGATTTACCGTCTTCTCTTTATACCTTTAGCACTGCCGGTGCTGACTGGCGTATAGATGGGATTGCAATAAACAATAACGGTATTCTATGGGGTGCTAATTCATTGAGGGCAAATGGTGGTACAATAAGTGCGGCCAATTTTACTATTAATAATATAGCAAATATTGGAACCCTGAGTTTTTACCTTAAAAAAAGGGATACAGATGCTGTAGGGAAATTAACTGTATCCTATCAATATACAACTGATCCGGTTGGTCAATGGACAGAATTAGCAAACTATACTACTTTCCCTGCAACCTACGAAAAACAATCGTTCGTTTTAAATAAAAATGCAGCTGTAAATTTTAAATTTGATGTAGTCAAAACATCCGGATTGTCTCCTTTTAATATGGATGATTTAATGCTTACCTTAAAACCTATAGATGCACCAACTGATGTAACTGCTACTGCTGGAAATGGTCAGGCATCGGTTGTATTTACATCTCCATCAAACAATGTTGGTTCAGCAATAATAGATTACACAATAACTTCAAATCCGGAAGGTAAATCAGCGACCGGTACTTCAAGCCCTATCATTGTGCCTGGTTTAACGAACGGAATACCATATACCTTTATGGCTATAGTCAGGAATGGTAATGGAAGTAGTGCTGCAAGTGTTTATTCGAATACAGTAACTCCAGTAGCAGGAAATTTAACAGGGATATCTAATACTTCTGCTTTAGGGTTATCCCCAACTAGTGATATAACAGTAACCAGTACAGGAAAATTAAATGTGGATGCAAGCACAACAGTAAATAGCGTAACGGTGGAAGCCGGTGGAAAACTTAATCTAACAAATCCGTTGGTTGTAAAAGATGTAATTTTGAAAGCCGATGAAAGTGGTTCGTTTAGCGCCAATATTGGAGCAGTAAGCACAGTAACCGGTACTGTTCTTTTTCAAAGAACCATGCTCGATACAAAATGGTATTTTATGTCGTTCCCCTGCGATGTAAATGTAGCTGAAATAATTGGTGGCGGTACAATTGATGTCGATTGGTTTATACAGGAATACAATGGCGCCCATCGAGCTACAGCAGGTGCCGGTGGTAACTGGTCACATATTACCGGTGGAACACTTACTGCAAAAAAAGGATATATCTTTGGTCTGAAAACCGGTATTGGAACTAAAACTCTTTCATTCCCCTTGGACAAAGCACTTATACAAAGTGAAGCTGTTTCTACAATTCCTGCCACATTCTATGATGGTTCTATAGGAGTGAATCACAAAGGTTGGAACTTAGTTGGGCAGCCTTATTTGAGCAAATTTGCTGGGACAAATGTGGGTCTCAGCTATTTGACCACATGGACAGGCACTTCTTACGATGGAAGAGCCAATACTGCAGTAGCAAGTATCAATCCGTTTGAATCTTTCTTTGTTCAAGTGGCTGACAATAATCCTATCAGTTTTGCTATCGAAGGTCGTCAACCTGTTCGGAGTATGGTCGATTCCGATTTATCAGATAGGGTTCAACTAAATTTTGCAAGTGCAACCGGTTCGGATGAGACAAATTTGATACTAGATAATAATCAAAGCACCGCGTATGAAATTAATCAGGATTTGGAAAAATGGATAACAACTGGAACAGATAAACCACAGATTTATACGCGGCTAGATGGTATTAATTATGCTTATAATGCATTGCCAATTGATAATGTTATAAATTTACCAGTTGGTTTCTATACCAAAAACGCAGGTTCCACCACTATCAGCGTAATTGCTTCACAAGCACCAAGTTTGTCTAAATTGTTATTGTCCGATAATAGCACAAATCCGGCAATTGTTACTGATTTATTGACTTCGGATTACACCTTTGATGCCACTACAGGAACAGATAATTCACGCTTTGTTATTACAGCGCAACGTATTTCTACTGAAACTATTCATAGAAAGGAAGCGGGTACTCCCGAAATTTCTTTGGTAAATGGAAAACTGGAGATTACTGACATCACCATAAATGATAGAATCCGTGTTTTCAATTCCATTGGACAATTGGTATTCAACAATATTGCAAATAAAAGTTCATTAGAAATTCTGTTACCGACTATTGGTATGTATGTAAATCAAATTGAATCGGGCACAAAAAGCAAGACAAGAAAGATCGTTAACCCAAAACAATTGTAAACAGTATGAATACAAAAATTGAAAAGCGTATTTACAAGACGCCCAAAATAGAAATGGTTTCGCTCGATAATGAGATTTCGCTTGTATTGGTTTCTTGTGATCCGGGTGATCCGGGTGCATCTTTAACTCCAGAATACTTTAAAAATGATCCCTTCAAAACAGTCTATAGCTAATCAAGTAAATATTAATAAAGATATAAACTTCCCTTATGACAAAAACTTCCTCATCAAGAAGAAATTATTTTATCTCCATGATTATTCTCGGGGGGTTATTCTTTATTTTCGGGTTGGTTTCCTGGGTAAACACCATTTTAATTCCGTATTTTAAATTTACCTGTGAACTTACCATTGTTCAATCGTATCTGGTAACCTTTGCTTTCTTTATAGCTTATTTGATTATGTCCATTCCGGCATCAGTTTTACTCAATAAAATAGGTTATAAACGGGGAATGATGATTGGTTTATGGATTATGTCCATCGGAGCTTTGTTGTTTGTTCCCGCTGCCTATTTCAGGGCATACTGGCTTTTCTTGACAGGGCTCTTTTCATTGGGAATTGGAATGGCTATATTGCAATCGGCCGCTAATCCATATGTAACAATTATAGGAGACAAAGAAAGTGCAGCAAGCAGATTAAGTATTGTGGGTACTTTCAATAAACTTGCAGGTATTCTGGCCAATCTTATATTTGCAGCGGTGGTTATCGGGGAATCAGATAAGAAAATCATGGAGGCTATTAAGAGCGGTATTTTTGTTGGTGCCGCAAGAACTGAAGCTTTAGACCAATTGATTCGAAGCGTGATGATGCCTTATGCAATTTTGGCCGTTGTTCTTTTTATTTTTGGGTTTGTAATCCGGTACTCGGTTTTACCTGAAATTGATACCAAAACTAAAAATGCTGATTCTAAAAATCCAAATGATACTCGGACTTCAATTTTTCAATATCCACATTTAATTTTGGGAGTTATAGCCATTTTCTTTCATGTGGGTTCGCAAATGATTTCGCTGGCTACCATTATCAATTATGCAGGAACGATGGGAATGAGCCTCGAAGGACAAGCAAAGAACTTCCCATCATTTACCATGAGTTTTACATTCATTGGTTATCTGTTAGGAATTTTCCTGATTCCCAAAGTTATTTCCCAAAAAAACGCGTTGATTGTAAGTACAATTTTGGGATTTATTCTTTCGTTGTTAGTGATTTTTACACACATGCACGTTACTGTATTTGGTCTGGATTCAGATATTTCCATCTGGTTTTTAGTTCTGATGGGTCTGCCAAATGCACTGATATACGCGGGCATCTGGCCGTTAGCAATTAACGGATTAGGACGATTTACAAATTTAGGATCATCGATGCTAGTGATGGGACTTTGCGGAAGTGCCATTATTCCACTAATATACAGTGGCATTGCCGAACAGTTCACCATGCGGGTTGCCTATTGGGTATTAATTCCCTGTTTTATCTATCTGATTTTTTATGCAACAGTGGGACATAAAATAAAATCGTGGCGTAAACCAACTTCACAATCAATCAATTAAGAATATGAAATCATTGATTATTAAAAACGTCATAATTTTAACCCCTTTCCACGATTTGGGATTAGGTTCAATTCTGATTGAAGAAGGGAAAATTAAAGCTATAGAAAAAGGGACGGTTGATGTGGAAGGTGCTGAGATAATTGATGCCTCTGGAAATTTCATTTCTCCGGGATTTATTGACCTTCACACCCACGGAGCGGGGAATCATGATTTTATGGATGGAACGGTAGAAGCTTTTATAGGTTCTGCTGAAATGCATGCCAAACACGGAACCACCTATTTATTACCTACCACACTGACCAGTACCAACGAGTTGTTGTTTGAAACGTTCGATTTGTTTCGTAAGGCACAATCAATGAATACTAAAGGAGCAATTATGGGTGGCTTGCATTTGGAAGGACCTTATTTTGCCTACAATCAACGGGGAGCGCAAGACCCACGATATTTGAGAAATCCTGACCCAACGGAATATTTAGAAATTCTGGAACGTGGAAAAGGAATAATCAGTCGCTGGAGTTTAGCCCCTGAACTTCCGGGATCGTTGGCTTTCGGAGCTGAATTGACAAAGCGTGGAATTATGATTTCCATGGCGCATACCGATGCAACTTTTGAAGAAGCCATGGAAGCCTACGAATATGGATTTCATCATATTACCCATTTTTATTCATGTACAGCAGGAATAACCCGCCGGAATACCTTTCGTTATGCCGGTGTTATTGAAGCAGGTTATTATCACGATGGTATAACACTGGAAGTTATTGCCGATGGAATCCATGTTCCGGCACCTTTGATGAAATTACTGTATAAATTGAAAGGTTCCGAAAAAATCATGCTGGTGACTGATTCCATGCGAGCTGCCGGAATGGGCGAAGGTGAAAGTATTCTGGGTAGTTTAAAAGGTGGTCAGAAAGTAATTGTGGAGGATGGTGTGGCTAAGTTGTTGGATAAAACTGCTTTTGCAGGAAGTGTTACAACCGCAGATATCTGTGTAAGAACTTTTTACCAACAGGCAGAAGTTCCACTTATTGAGGCTGTACGGATGATGACCGAAACGCCTGCAAAAGTACTGGGAATAGACAATCACAAAGGTTCAATTGAAATAGGAAAAGATGCCGATCTGGTCATCTTCGATAAAGATATTCAGGTTAAGAAAGTTTTTATAAACGGAGAATTAATTCATGAAAATAAATAACAACATATTGAAGGCGTATTTAGCTGTTCTGATAATGATTTCAACAAGTGTTTATGCATCTTCCGCCAAAGAAATAGGCTTGATTCCATTGCCTCAAAAATATGAACCCGGGAAAGGTGTTTTTGAAATCAATTCCAAAACAAAGGTAGTGCTGGAGCCGGATAATGTTGAAATGCGTGATGCTGCAGGACTATTGGTTGGGTTATTTCAAAAGGCTGCTGGATTCTCTCTGAATATTTCATCAAAAAAAGAAGCAAAGAATGTAATTACCTGCCGAATTGTAAATGGTATTGATAATAAAGAAGGGTACAGAATCAAGGTAAGCCCCAATACGATTGTAATTGAAGGTGCAACGGCTATAGGTATTTTCTATGGATTACAAACGATACGTCAATTGCTTCCTTCAGAAATTGAAAATGCTGTTTCCGTCGGTTCTTCCGCAAAATGGATTGTTCCCTGCATGTCAGTAAGCGATTATCCGGAATTTGGATACAGAGGAATGATGTTGGATGTGTGCCGTCATTTTATGCCCAAAGAATTTGTCATGAAATTTATCGATATGATGGCACTTCACAAGCTGAATATATTTCACTGGCATTTAACAGATGATCAGGGATGGAGGATTGAGATAAAAAAATATCCCAAACTAATAGAAATTGGTGCTTTCAGGAGAATGGAAATAGCAGGCCACAAAAACTCACCCGACTGGACTTGGAAAGTGGGGAAATATGGAGGATTTTATACACAGGAAGATATTCGTGAAGTTGTGGTTTACGCAAAGAAAAGAAATGTAACCATTATTCCTGAAATTGAATTACCCGGACATGCTATGGCAGCCCTGTCGGCTTATCCCGAACTTTCCTGTTCCGGTGGTCCCTTCGAAGTGGTAGGACGTTGGGGTGTTTTCCAAGATATTTATTGTTCACGTGAGGAAACCATTCTTTTTTTACAGGATGTTTTAAATGAAATCGCAGATCTTTTTCCTGGTGATTATATTCATTTGGGTGGTGATGAAGCTCCCAAAACAAGATGGCAACGCTGTAAAGCCTGTCAGGAAATAATGGCTAAAGAAGGATTGAAAAATGAAATCCAATTGCAAACCTACTTCATGGGCAGAATGGAAAAATTACTGAATAAAAAAGGCAAGAAAGTAATTTGCTGGGATGAAGTAGTTGAAGGTGGTATGTCGAAAACCGTAACCATTATGTCTTGGCGTGGGGAAGAAGGTGGAATTCAGGCCGCAAGGAATGGAAACGATGTTATCATGACACCAAACAAACTGGTTTACTTTGATTATTATCAAGGCGATAAGATTAGTGAACCTCCTGCAATCGGTGGTTTCCTACCCTTGGAGAAAGTCTATGAATATTCTCCGGTACCCAAAGAATTGACATCCGAAGAAGCTAAACACATCAAAGGTGTTCAGGCCAATGTCTGGACCGAGTATATGCCCGACGAAAAACAGGTTGAATATATGGTTTTTCCACGCATTGCGGCGTTAGCAGAAGTAGCCTGGTCTTCGCAGGATACTAAAAACTTAGAGAATTTTAAAATCCGTTTGGCAAACCTGATTGAACATTACAGTTCATTGAAGATAAACTATAGGAAATCAGGTGACTAACAATTGAAAAGTACAATAAAAAGAGAAATTATATTTTTAAATAATAAAGGTATGATAAAAGAATTTAAAGCAGATAATCTGAAGGTAAAAATTTTTGAAACGCGGTTGGATATGGGTGTTCAAGCTGCTAATGAAGCAATTGATTGTATAAAAATGTTGTTGTCTGAAAAAGAGAGCATTAATATTGTTTTTGCGGCTGCACCTTCGCAAAACGATTTTCTGGCATCACTGTCAGGTCATCATGAAATTGACTGGAGGCGGGTGAATGCATTTCACATGGATGAATATATAGGATTATCAAAAGATGCTCCACAAGGATTTGGTAACTTCCTGAAAAACGCTATCTTTGAACATTTACCTTTCCGGAATGTCTTTTATTTGAAATCGGATGAATTTCCGGTGAAAGAGAATTGTGAGCGCTATGAGGATTTACTGAAAAAATATCCAATTGACATCGTATTTATGGGCATTGGCGAAAACGGTCATATAGCGTTTAATGATCCGCACGTTGCATCATTTACGGATACAAACAGTGTCAAAATTGTTGATCTGGATATTAAATGTCGCCAACAGCAGGTAAACGATGGTTGCTTTGATTCGCTGGATGCTGTGCCTACACATGCCATAACACTGACTATTCCAGCATTGATGAGTGCGAAATATTTGTTCTGTATGGTACCTACCGAAAGGAAAGCCATGGCTATCAAAGCAACGATTGAAGGAGCTATAAATGAAAAGTGTCCTGCCTCCATATTACGGAATCATACTTTTTCAACTTTGTATATTGACAAACCAAGCGCCAGTCTTCTGACAATCTGATTTTAAAAACTGAAGAATGAATATCCTGATGAAAAAGCAACTATTCCAAATTATTCTCATGTTAGCATTCGGTCTGTTTCAGGTTGCAACTGTCTTTTCCCAAAAGCAGGAATTCGCAATAAGAGGGTTTCATCTTGATTTGAGATCCGAGGTAATGACAATGCCCGCTTTAAAAGTCTTTGCAAAAGAATTGGCAGATTTTAAAATAAATACATTGGTAATGGAATGGGAAGCCACATTTCCTTACGAAAAAAATGCAACTATTACCAATAAATATGCTTATAAACCGGAGGAAATAAAAGATTTTATTCAATACTGCACTAGTCTCGGCATTGATGTTATTCCGATTCATCATTGTTTTGGCCATGTGGAGTGGATTTTGCGACACGATCGTTACCGTTTCCTGAGTGAGGACAAAAAAGAAGTTTCACAGGTTTGTCCGGTAAAAATTGAAGAAGCAAAAACCGTGTTCAGAAGCCTTTTTAAAGAAATGGCAGCTTATCATCCTTCCAAATATTTCCATATCGGTGGCGACGAAACATATTTGTTAGGATCGTGCGATAAATGTAAGGAAAAGGTTGCAAAAGAGGGAAAGTCAAAATTATTTGTGGATTACATAAAAGCAATGTGTGAAATCGTTACTGAAATGGGTAAAACGCCAGTACTTTGGGCTGATGTAATACTGAAATATCCGGAAGCCATTAATGAAATGCCAAAAAACGTAATCTACGTGGACTGGAATTATGGTTGGAAAACAAATTATTTCGGTGATATGCAGAAATTATTCGATGCAGGCGTTACATTCTGGGGAGCTCCCTCGTTGCGATCGAGTCCCGACAATGTTTATTTGACTTCATGGAAAACTCATTTTGACAATCAGAAGGATTTTATTCCCTATGCCCGTCAATCTAACTATAAAGGATTGATTATGACTTCGTGGTCAACATCCGGACTCTATGGGTTTACATACGATCAAAATTGGGAAATTCAGGACATGGAACAAGTAAGAAATGTTTACCCACTGAATGGATTTAGAATGCTGTTGGCAGCTTATTCCAGATCATTAAACCAACAAGAGCCTCTCAATCCTGAACAGTTTGTCATTGAGTACTCACAATCACGCTTTGGATTGACCAAAGATGAATCCAAAATACTATTGCATCTACTCATGGAGCCTCAAGAAGTCATTCGAAAAGGGAAAAGCATTTCAGGTATTCCAATAAATAAAGTTTTAGAACTAACAAAAAACGCCCAGAACCAACTTTATTTATTAAATCCGAAAAAGAATTTTACTGAATTTGCTCATTTAAAACTGATGTTTGATATACGACAAAATTATCTTGAGTTTAAAAAAATTGAAGCCATTTATCAATCTGAAGTTTATGAACGGTCAAAGGCAGGAGACCTTCTGGACAAACTGAAAATGGTTATTTCCGAAGAAAAAAAAATAGATAAACGATTTGCACTTCTTCAACATGACTTTTTGACTAAACGTGGAATTATGGAAATGAATGATATCCGTAAACGGAAAATGAATGTTTTAAGAGATTTTTTGAGTGCGCAATTATGATAAGCAACAACTAAAATAAGTATATGAAAAAAGTTTTTATATTTACAATTTTGTTATTTTGTTTTGGATTTGTTCAAGCACAAAATCTTGAAGATATTGCAAATGTAAACCCAACAATGCTTGAACGTGCCAAACAATTCAAAAAAGCATTAGGAACTTCAAACGGATTCAGAAGTGGAGTTTACATTTATCAAAAACGATCGATAAAAGAATATGAAAAAAATCCGTCACAATTGGCAGCCCGTTTAGCTCTATTGGGCTTTACAGATGTATATTTGGGTGCCGGGCGAATGATTGAAGATGAAAATATAGACGAAATAAAGTGGGTATGCGAGTTTAATATCTATGCTCATAAATATGGTATGAAAGTTCACATTGAATCATTGAGCAGTTCAAGACTTTGGGTAGATAACAAACCGATTTTTAAAAATTGCAATGATATTATTAATTTCAATTACTCCAATAAAAAAGAGATTCGCTTTGATGGTATTACAGCCGATCTTGAACCCCATATACAGAAAAAAGGATTCATTGAACGTCCCAAAGAACTTATGCTTGAATGGCATGGGACTGATAACTTTGGGATAGGGAAAGATAATGATTTGTTGTGCAAACGAATGGTTGAGGTAATGGCTAAAGCTAAAAAAGAAATTGGAACGGAACTAACATTAAGTCAGGCACAAGGATTTTTTCTTCAAAGTCGCTACGATAAGGGAGAACTAGCTTGGGGCAGTGCACATCAGCTTCTAAAGAGTTGCAACTGGCTCATAATTATGACCTACAATTTTAGACCAGAGCGCGTTCTTGAGATGGCAAAACCATCACTGGAAAACGCCAAGGATTATCCAAAAAGTGTGAGTATGGCTATTAAAACCAGCCTCGACACATACGGCAGCGAAGGCCCGGTTACATCTTTTCAACCTCAGGGTTGGAATTATCTGATTAATGGACTAAATTATCTTATTGAAAATTGTTCAAAATATGATGCCTTTAGGGGAATAGATATATTTGAATTTCAGGGCCTTGAAAAAATGTGGAATGGAACAGCCGTTGAAGATAAGCGAACAGACTATCAAAAATCAAAAGATTAAGAAAACCAATATTCATTAATGAAACAATTTATATTACATATTTCAACCATTTTTTTCATGTTGATCGCAGCTGTATCCTGTAAAGGAGAAGAACCTAAACCCATCTGGCCGATTTTCATTGAAATCAAGACCACTCCGGGTAAACAAGACACTCTGTTAGCCAATGTAGCTGGTGTATCCTATAAAATGATGGATGCAGCCATTAAATTACGTGCATCGCTTCGGAGCGATTTGAATTATCGTTCAGGCATTTATGTGTATGATTCAAAATCGGTTACCACATACCTTGATAATCCGGGAAAACTGGCTGCACGAATTACATTATTAGGATTAAAGGATGTTTACTTGAGCGCATCCAAAGGTTCAATCGATGGTTCGGATGTCGTCAGACGTAACTGGATCCGAGATTTTAACAAAGCGGCACATCTTTATGGATTAACGGTTTGGGCATTGCGGTTGTTTTCGACATCGGCTTATGTAAGCGACGCAGCTGTAACTGACGAATGTGCAAAAATACTTGCTTATAATCAGGCTGTTACCAGCAATGAAAAATTTGACGCAGTTTCTGCTGACTGGGAACCTCATGTTTTAAAAGAAGGTGGAGCCGATACACCTGCCGGCCTTCTATATTTCTGGGATAGCAATACTAATTACGGAATCGGAAAATCTAATGACCTATTACTGAAACGTACGCTGGATATGTTTGCAATTGCCAAACAAAATCTAGGTAATTTGATGATAAATGAAGCCATTCATTATATGTATCAGAATAATTATAATTCCGGCTTACTCTCATATGGCAATACGCTCCAGTTTCTTATCAATTGTGAATATGTAACAGTTATGTGTTACACAGATACAAAAGAAAAAGTCTGGTCACGAGGGTTATCTCCGGTAGAGGCCGCAACGGGTAAAACCAAAAAAGTAAGTATCTGCGTTAAAACTAGCTTGAACACTTATGGTGATGGTGGCGATACTTCTACTTCGCTCTACCCAAAAGGCTGGGATTACCTGATTGAATCGATGAATTATTTTTACAGTCAGGGAGCTGTAAAACCTGCTTTTCGTGGAATTGACTTTTTCGAGTTTGAAGGATTGGAACAAATGTGGAATACAACCGATGCCTCTACTAAAATTTCGGGACAATCGATTTCAAAAGGGAGTATAAGCTATGATAGTCAGAAAGAAACTTTACAAATTGACAATTTTTCATCTCCTGTTTTGGTTCTACTTTATTCAGTGAATGGAAACTTAATTCTAAAAAAGGAAATAACTAATTTAGAAAAAATCTCTATTAATCAGTTGCCTAGGGGCAATTATTTAGTCAAATATATTTGTGCAACGGACTCATCACGCACATTAAAACTTATTAAAAAATAAAATCATGATAAAATCAACAAAAGTTGCAACTTCCCGTCTTCTCTCTCTCGATGTATTTCGTGGTATTACAATAGCCGGCATGATACTCGTTAATAATCCGGGTAATTGGGGTCATGTTTATGCTCCACTACTACATGCCGAATGGAATGGATTAACACCAACCGACTTGGTTTATCCATTTTTTATGTTTATTATGGGTATTTCAATGTATATTTCGTATAAAAAGTTTGATTTTAAATTCTCCAATCAAACTTTTATCAAGCTGTTAAGACGTTCAATACTATTATTTCTGATTGGACTTTTCTTAGGGTGGTTTGGACTTTTTTTCCGAGGATTGAATGCATTAAGTAATGAACAAATAAGTTTATTTCAAAAAATAGGACAAGCTGCCACAAACTTTGAACACCTACGTATTCTTGGAGTTTTACAGCGATTGGCAATTGTCTCATTTATTGGTTCTTTAATTGTATTATTAGTACGTCCCAAATACATTCCTTGGATTATCGGGTTTAGTTTACTTTCATATTGGCTGATAATTTCAATAAAAGATAGTTTTGCTATAACCGACAATAATATTATTGCAACTATTGATCGTTCGTTAATAGGATTAACTCATATGTATTCCGAGCATTTACCGGACGGTTCAATTCGTATTTTTGAACCTGAAGGAATATTAAGCACTTTACCATGTATTGCGCATGTATTAATTGGTTTTTTAGTTGGTAAAATAATATCAGAATCAAAGGATAATAATGAAAGGATTCAAAAGATATTCATTAGTGGAACAATAATTTTATTCTTAGGTTTTTTGCTTCAATACGGATTTCCTATCAATAAAAAAATATGGAGTTCAAGTTTTGTATTAGTTACCTGTGGATTGGGTTCACTCCTATTTAGTTTACTTATTTGGATTATCGATATAAAAGGGAATAAACGTTGGAGCGTTTTTTTCGAGTCATTTGGGGTTAACCCCTTGATTATTTACGCTCTTGCAGGTATTTTAAGTGTACTGTTAAATAATTTAGGCTTTATGTATTTTAATGAATGGATTTCCACAAAATCATTTATTTATAAAATTTTGATAAATCCTCTTTTTGGTGATTATTTTGGTGCTTTAGTTTACGCATTGCTTTTTGTAGCCGTAAACTGGCTGATCGGACACATCCTATATAAAAAGAAAATTTATATCAAGTTATAGTTAAATATTGATATACTCCAACTTGCACAATACAAATAAAAATTCAGATGCGCGTAATCATACAGTTAGACTTATCAGGTATTTCGGGATGGGTGGCCAATTATATTGCCACAAGAATAAAGGATTTTTCTCCAAGTGCTGAACGACCTTTTGTATTGGGCTTACCAACGGGTTCAACTCCACTTGGTACTTATAAAAGACTGATAGAGTTATACAAAGAAGGAAAAGTGTCTTTCAAAAATGTGCTAACTTTTAATATGGATGAGTATGTCGGTATTCCAAAAGAACATCCTCTAAGCTATCATAGTTTTATGTGGAATAATTTTTTCAGTCATATTGATATACAACCAGAGAATGTGAACATACTAAACGGAAATGCAACAGATATGGAGTCAGAATGTCAGCGATATGAAAACAAAATAAAAGCCATAGGTGGCATCAACTTGTTCTTGGGTGGCATCGGAGCTGATGGACATATCGCATTCAACGAACCAGGCTCATCGCTTCATTCGCGTACGCGTGTAAAAACACTGACTCAAGATACCATTATTGCCAACTCACGCTTTTTCGATAATGATGTAAACCAGGTACCGAAACTTGCACTTACTGTTGGAGTAGGTACAGTAATGGATGCACATGAAGTTTTGATTATGGTCAATGGTCATAACAAAGCAAGGGCATTACATCAAGCCGTGGAAGGTTCTGTAAATCATATGTGGACGATAACGGCTTTGCAATTACATCCAAAAGGTATTGTGGTTTGTGACGAAGCTTCTACTGTGGAATTAAAAGTTGGAACCTACCGCTATTTTAAAGAAATAGAAGGATTGTGAGAACTGAGAAATTAATCCCAATATGCAATTATTTAATTCTAAATTAGCATTTAAAGAATTATCGAATTAACCAACCACGACCATGCAATATGATTTAAGTTCCAAAATAACATTAGAACGTACTCCTGAACGCTATTACCGTTCTACCGATATGATAGAAAGTCTCCGTCAGACCCGCTACGAAAAACTACGAACAAACATCTTTGCCGATGCAAACGAAGGAGCAATTGCCATTGCTCAGAAAGTAGCCACACTCATCCGCGAAAAAGAAAAGCAGGGAGAGCAATGCATTCTCGGTATGTCAGGTGGCTTTTCTCCACTGGGTGTATACGATGAATTAGTAAGAATGCACCAGGAAGAAGATTTGAGCTTTGCAGATGTAGTGGTATTTAATGTTTCTGAGTTTTTTCCGGTTTATTCAGGTGAACGGCATTCAAATGCTAAACTGCTTCGCACTTATTTGTTAGATAAAGTGGATATTAAACCCGAAAACTTTTATACTCCCGATTCCACCATTAATCGCTCCAATGTGTATGACTTTTGTCGCCATTATGAAGAACTGATAGAAAAATACGAAGGACTTGATCTAGTATTGGTCAGTGTCGGATTGGTGGGGAATATAGCTTACAACGAACCTGGTTCACAAATCAGCACCCTTACCCGCCTGATGCTGTTGGATAATGAGTCACAAAGGGATTTGAAACGCTATTACAGTTCTGTTTCTGAAGTTCCATCGAGTGCAATCACCATGGGACTGGCTACCCTTCTGAATGCCAAACAGGTTATTATCTTGGCATGGGGAGAAAACAAATCCGGCATTCTAAAAGAAATTATCGAAGGAAAAACGGATGATAATATACCGGCTTCCTTTCTGCAGTTGCACAAAAATGCAATGGCAGCAATTGATCTGAATGCCGCCCAACAACTCACCCGTATTAGTCATCCCTGGTTGGTAGGTCCTTGTGAATGGACTGATATGCTTATTCGCCGTGCTATTGTATGGCTTTGTAATGAAACAGACAAACCCATACTGAAACTAACCAACAAAGATTATAACCAACATGGTCTGGATGAATTGTTGGCACAGTATGGTTCTGCCTATAATGTGAATATCAAGATTTTCAATGATTTGCAGCATACCATTACCGGTTGGCCGGGTGGAAAGCCCAATGCCGAGGATACAAACCGTCCGGAAAGAGCGAACCCATATCCAAAACGGGTTGTGGTATTCAGTCCACACCCGGATGATGATGTTATTTCTATGGGAGGAACATTTCAACGGCTTGTAGATCAGCATCACGATGTGCATATCGCCTATCAGACTTCAGGGAATATTGCAGTAGGCGATGAAGAAGTAATCCGGTATGTATCGTTAATGCTCAATGTACTGGATCGTTTTGATAAAGCAAATGATGACATGAGGATAAAATATGGTAACATTCTGCGTTTTTTGAATAAAGAGAAACAAGCTGGTGACTCCGATAATGCCGATGTGCTTTATATCAAAGCTCAAATCCGTAGAGAGGAAGCTCGTACCGCCTGTCGCTATATATGTGTAAAACCGGAAAATGTTCACTTTTTGGATCTTCCGTTTTACGAAACAGGCAAAGTTCAAAAAGGAAAGCTTACGGATAAAGACATTCTGAAAGTGATAGAATTAATGGATGAAGTTCAGCCACATCAGATATTTGTTGCCGGTGACCTTGCCGATCCGCATGGAACACATAAGGTTTGTTTAAATGCCGCTTTGGGAGCTATTCATGAACTGAAAGTCAAAGAGTGGATGAAAGAATGTCGCGTATGGATGTATCGTGGTGCGTGGGCCGAATGGGAAATAGATCATATTGAAATGGCTGTCCCGATCAGCCCCGAACAACTTCGCAGAAAACGACATTCTATTCTGAAACATCAGTCGCAAATGGAAAGTGCTCCATTTTTAGGTAACGATGAACGATTGTTCTGGCAACGTGCCGAGGAACGCAACCAGGCAACTGCCAATTTATACAATAAGCTGGGACTTGCCTCTTATGAAGCAATTGAAGCTTTTGTGGAATATAAAATAGTTTATGAACATAAAACTATAGACGATATTTAAATACTATGTAGATCAACAGTGATTTTGTAAGTATTTTAGTTTGTTGATTATTAAAGGTGTTTTTGTTTGTTTAGTTCTCTCTGATTCAGGAAGGAAGTTTGATTTATCGAGCTTCTTTATTTAACTTTTCTATCGCTCGTTTTAAATATTATTTTCATTGTGTATTTGTATGTTTAACGCATTATTATTTTGATAAGGAATATCTATTTAGATATTTTTTAGAGATACAAAACTAAAAAATAAGTTTGTTTCCAGTACGAAAACAAGCCTCTGCATTATTTCCAGTTATCTTTGGATTTTTCTATGCAATCTTAGCATTGACTGTTCTTGTCATTTCATTTTCGGGTATATTATGGTGAGACATTACTTTTAAACGAAAGTTCCGCAAACCCATACACTTCGTGTACGGATGGGCAATAAT
>SESG01002964.1_pt1 | contig 27036 bp, 22 predicted proteins | sample 3171421 | NCBI WGS metagenome assembly SESG01 (sample SAMN10866946, study PRJNA518727) | freshwater metagenome | biome: subpolar coniferous forest; feature: holomictic lake; material: water; isolation source: holomictic Lake 227, 6 m and 8 m depth | place: Canada: near Kenora, Ontario | collected...
ATGCCGGTTTCGTTCATAACGTCAGCCAAACCCCAACGCCAATTCAATTTAAACTGTTGAGAGTGACCTTGCCGCAAATGCCGCAGGATGAATTCGTGTCTGAGTTTATCACAGCGTTCCGTTCCTGTGATTGGACAAAAGCCACCCATTGTGGAAGTTGGCCCAGAGGCGGCTGATCGCCTGCCGAGCAGTGCCTGCGACAACAGGCCCCGTCGTCCCGCTGTCCCGTGGTCCATGGTCCGTGGTCAGTAATCAATGGACAGCACCGGCCAGGCGGAAGCGAAGGTGACTTTCAGCGGTAAGGACTTCAGCATACCGCTGATGGTCTGAAGCCGGGCTGGCTCCTCGTCTGGGAGCGCCACGACCACCTCATCGAGCTTGTCGAGCCATTCCGGGTTCAGGAGGCACTCGGGCATCCCCACGACTGGAATGTCGTAGGGCCTCTTGTTCCAGGCATGAGGATTGTCGTCGAAGAACGCGACGACTCGCCTGGTGGCTTTGCCACTCCGGGCGAAGTCGAGCGCCAGATTGGTTGCGAGTTCGCCCGTGCCAATGATGGCCACGCGCCAGACCCGTGACGGGGAACCGGATTTGGGTTCATGGGTGTGCTCTCGCAACAGTCGAAAAGCCATGCGAACCCCGCAGAGCGCAAAGAACGAAAGGATGAAATCTATGAGGAAAATGTTTCGCCCTGGTGCCCGGTGGCCCTGGGACAAGTAGCACAACCCGACCTGGAGCAGGAGGGCGACTCCGAGGGCTAGAGCCGTCCGCTGCATCTCAGGGATGCTGAAGTAACTGATCAAGCCCCGGATCTGTCCCCGCCAAAACAGGAGAATGAGTTGCGGGACCACCATCCAGGGCAGGCAACGCCTGAATTCCTCATAATGCTGCGGCGTCATGGCGAAGTCAGAGCGCAACTGGTAGGATAGCCACAGGCTGGCCACCAGGGAGATTCCATAAATTGCCAATACTCCAAGCCAATAGGGGCACAAGGTCTGCAGGATGATCCAAATGTCCCGAAGGAGACTGGCGCGTTCCGCATGTTCCCGGTTCAGCTCGATCTTCTTCGGCAGACAGTAGCGCAAATAGAAACCCTCCACGTCCACCGTCCCCCGAAGGAGAGCCTCCTCATCACGGAAAAGCAGGGTGGCCATGTCCGTGATGCCAGGCTTGTATTTCAATATCTCGCGCTGTTCGGGAGTGTAGCGCTCGACATAGCGGGACACCTCGGGTCGCGGCCCCACAAAGCTCATATCGCCGACCAGCACGTTCCAAAGTTGCGGGAGTTCATCGAGCTTTGTCTTGCGCAGGAAGCGGCCGATCCGGGTGATCCGCGGGTCTTCGTCCTTCGTCAGTGACACGCCGATTTTGTCGGCGTTGACCACCATGGATCGGAATTTCCAGATGCGAAACGGCTTTCCGAATTGGCCGATGCGAGTTTGCCGATAGAAGACGGGGCCGCCATCCAAGAGCTTGATCAACAGCGCGATCAGCAGCCCCGCCGGCACCAGCACCAGCAGTCCGACGCTGGCGCAAACCATATCAAACAAACGTTTGGACGTTACGTACCACATTGCAAAATGACCGATCACTGATTACTGATCACTGATTACCGATTACTGGCCTCCTGCCCTTAAGATTCGTTGCGATGATCTCTTTGATGGAATCGCACACGTAAGCCAACTCTCCCTCGCTCATGTCCGGATAAAGCGGCAGGGTGATGATCTCAGGATAGAGGGAACACGCCATCGGCAGATCCTGTGGTGCGTAGCCGTAAGTCTCCCGGTAATAGGGATGCATGTGCAGCGGCAGCCAGTGAACGGAGGCGCTGATGCCGCGCTGCTGGAGCTCGGTTATGAACTGCCCGCGATCTATTTTGAGGCGGTCAAGTTTGAGGCGCAGCACGTACAGATGCCAGGAATGAATCCGGTCGGGCATCGTTTGTGGAAGGGTCAGTTCTTCAACCTCCTTTAGGACCCGGTTGTAAGCCTCGACGATTTCCGTGCGGCGATGGTGGAAACGCTCAGCCTTGCGCAACTGGTGAATGCCGATGGCTGAGGCGATATCGGTGAGATTGTACTTGTAGCCTGGGGCGATGATCTCGTAGTACCACGAACCCTCAACCGTAAAGCGCTTCCAAGCGTCCTTTGAAATACCGTGCAACGACATGATGCGCATGCGGTCGGCATATTCATCATTGTTGGTGCATGCCATCCCCCCCTCGCCCGTCGTGATGGTCTTGTTAGCGTAGAACGAATAGCACGAGATGTCGGCGGATGCACCGACCGGCTTCCATACACCCTCTCCGCCCCGCCCGGGGAGAGGGTAGGGTGAGGTGTCGCTCTCTGCCGCCCTCTCCGCCTCGTCCGGGGAGAAGGCTGGGTGAGGTGTCGCCCCCCCCTTCCCGCAGTCCCCCGGTCTTGTCGTTCCGCAGTCCCGTGGTCCCGTAGTCCCGTAGTCCCGTAGTCCCTATAATAGGCCGGACAACAATGCGCCGCGTCTTCAATAATCTTTAGGCCGTAACGCCGAGCCAGCGCCTGCACGCCAGCGACGTCTCCGATCTGGCCGCCGTAGTGGACTGGCATAATCGCTACAACCTCCCCCTTTTGCCGTCGTCCTGTTGTCCTGTCGTCCCGTGGTCCCGTGGTCTGCCAGTCGTCAATCTTCCGCTCCGCATCCGCCACATCGAGATTGAAATCCTCGACCCGGCAATCGGCGAGGATTGGCCGTCCGCCCAGGTAGCGGACCACCTCGGCGGTGGCGGCGAAAGTCATCGTGGGCACAATGACACCCTGCCCGGCCTTCAGGCCGATGGCTTCGAGCGCAAGGTGCAAAGCCGCCGTGCAGGAATTGACCGCGACGGCATGTTTCTGATGCATGTAGTCCGCGAACTCCTTCTCGAACTGCTTTGTCCTTGGGCCTGTGGTAAGCCAACCACCCTTGAGAGTCTGCACGACCTCGTCAATTTCCTCGGCGCCGATGCTGGGCTTATAAAAGGGAATTTTCATGATAGAGACCACCGACCACCGACCACCTTCTGGTTGCTGGTCTTTGGTCCGTCGTCCGTCGTCCGCTCCTCCGTCGCTACATCCACCCGCGGAGCCTGTAATAGGCCATCCCCAGGTACTCGTGCATGGTTTCGGAAAACTGAAGGTAGCTGCTCGGGGTGGGGATCAGGTTGACCATCTCTCGGTACCATGGCAGATCAAGGTCAACGACGCGGAAATCGGTGGGTGCAGGAATGAACTCGACGCCGGGGCACGACCGCTTGAACACCCCCATGGACCTGGGCATATGCAAGGCGGACGTAACCAACAGGATGCGTTTGAATCCACGATCCCGGAGCAACGGGTACAGGTTCACGGCATGTTGGTGTGTGTTCTCGGCCTTCGTCTCAGTGATGATGGCATCTTTCGGCACGCCGAGCATTACGAGAAGCTCCGCCATATCGTCGGCCGCCGGGCGCGGAGCGATCCCGCCGGTGCCTACGTTCCCCGTGCAGATAATGCGCGGAACTCGCCCCTGGCGATACAAGTAAGCCCCATAAAGAACGCGGTCACCGGCTTCCGCGACCTCGACCGTTGGTCGCGGCGGGAGTTTGGGCAACGTGCCACCGCTGAGCACCAATATGCAGTCAGCAATAGGAGGGCCTTTAACCACAGGAGCAGGACCACCGACCTCTGATGGCTGGTCCCGGGTCCATGGTCCTCGATCTTTGGTCCCGGGTCCTTGGTCCTGTAGCACCGGATACTTCCGTTCCAGATGTCGCGTGAGGCCCTCAACGCCCCACCCGTTCCCGCAGATTAAGAGAACGGCCAGAGCCGACCAGAAGCCGGTTTTGGCGAGTCTCTCGCGTTTGATTCTCCACAACGCCGCTGCGGCGAGCAGCAGGAGGATGCTAACCGAGGTAGGGTAGAGGAGCTTGAGGATGATCGAGTAGAGGAAGCTCACGGTAGAAGCCAGTAGTCAGAGGTCCCTGGTCAGTAGTCCATGGTCTATGGTCCACGGTCCTTGGTCCACGGTCGTTGGTCCCTGGTTCTTCGTTCGTAGTCTGTAGTCCCTTATCCATTTCTGTTTTCTGCTTTGCCTCAGATGTGGTCCGTAGTCCGTCCTTGGTCCTTAATCCTTGGTTGGTGACTCTGAGGACGGTCGTGTCAGCTTGCTGAATGAGGAGGCGGCGCCTTTCCGGAGCACGACGAAGTCCCATACTCCACGTAAAAACCCGTAGCCGTAGCCGAAGTGATAGCAGGGGAAGACGATGGGCAAAAGAGGCAAAAGCCTCCATTCAGTTTGCGCCGCCGTTATCACCGAGGCGGCCATAACGCAGAGACCGTACAGGGCAAGCAGAGATCCCAGGATAACGGAGGACAGAAGACAGAGGACGGAAGTCAGAGCAGGGGCTTCGGACCGCTCACCACTGACCATGTGAGAGTTGAAAGCGGAAAGTACAAAGCAGAAAGCAGAAAGCAGAAATAACATCAACAGGGCCAGGACAAACGCCCCAGGGACCAGATGCCGCCACGAGGCTGGAAGTTTGTGCTTTTGGATCACCCGCACCTTCCAGTAACCGTACTGCATATACTGGTTGAACAGCGTGCCCAGCGAGTTGCGGGGACGATACCAGCTCTTGATCTTGGGTGAGTGCCAAATCCTGCCACCCGCCCGAGTCAGCCGCAGGTTGAGTTCGTCATCCTGGTTTCGGACGAACGCTTCGTCGAACAGGCCAATCCTGTCAAACGCCTCGCGCCGATAGAACCCCCCGAAAACCGTATCGGCGGGCCCCTCGTAATCGGGGTTGTGCCATTTCGCGCCACCCACGGCGAGCGGACTATGGTGGGCCGCCGCAATGGCCTGCTGAGTCACAGTTTTTCCCTCGCAAACCATGGCCCCACCCACATTGTCCACTCCGGTAGCCTGCGCCACTTCCAGGCACCGGACCAGGTAGTCCGGAGCATAGCGGTTGTGGGAGCCCATGATGGCAACCCAGCGGCCGCGAGCAGCGCGAATTCCGCAATTCATGCCGCACGGGGTGATGCCTAGAGGGTTATCTACAACCCGTAACCGGACATCCTCGCTGGCCAGGCGCCGAAGCACCTCACGGGTGCCATCATCGGACATGCCATCAACGATGATGATCTCGAAACCTCCCGGGGGAGTTTCTTGCGCCAGCAACGACCGCACGCACTCCTCGATACGATGGAGTTCGTTACGGCACGGAACAACGGCGCTTATGGCTGGAGTGCCTTCTGCTGACACACAATTCTCGAAAGACTGGAGGCGGGCATCGCCTAAGCCTTGACTGCGCGACAGACTACCCGTGTTAAACCAAATCGGATGTGCCGCTTTATCGGCAGCGCCGTCGCCTTTGGGCTACATTCTTCTGCAACATCCCTCAGAATTCACGCCGTATCCAGGACCGCCCGATTCGTTCCCTATCACTCTTGGTCCGTTAAATGCTGTTGGTTTTCAGACTCGCCGTTTTCCCGCATATTCAGCATGACACACAGCACACCGATGAGTTTCCGTAGAGAGCGCGAGCGAGGGAAGTGCTTTTGCAGCGCCCGGAATGCCGGGTACGTAGCCCGGTTAACCAACGGACGGAGCAACGGGTGCAGCACGAACGTCCGATGCACTTGGTTGGCCTCAAAGCCCGCCGATACTTTGAACGCATGCAGCCCGGATTTCGTCCCAAGCTGGAGAGAGCTGAGGCCGATCGAGAGGATCGCCCGCTTCATCCGATTCACGCTGAAATCAGTCAGATGATGATAGAGCCCATTGTTCAAATTGGTCCGGAAAAATCGACTCGCTGAACAGTGCATCACCGCTTCCGCGAAATGGTCGAACAGCAAAAAAATGAGAAAACCGGCGAGCGAACCGTCTTCGCCCCAGCAACCGATCACATTGATGCCGTAAGTCTCACGCAAGGGGGTCATCGTCGTCAAAAAACCTTCGCGGGAACAATCGGAGAAACCTGCCCGTCCCCGGGTGTCGTGGTACGCTTCAAACCCGTGTTCGATCAAGGTGTCCATATCGATGAAGTCGAACCTCGTCATCGCCAGCGCGCGACGGATGCTGGCGCGTTCCTTTTTGTCGAGCTTCTCGTGGTCGTATTGCTCGCATGTGTAAAGACATGAGTTGGCGGGATGCGTTTCATCCGGCTCGATAATGAAACTCACCAACGCTACTTGGTGTCTCCAGAACACTGCATTCAAGTCGCTACCGGATGGCAAGTCCGTGATGAACGTCGGGAGCCGCACAACAGAAAAGCGCTCGTGCTGGATCCAATACCACTTCCCTTCCGGAGAGGGGATGAAGCGAAAGCCGAGCCTCCGGTTGTCGTCTGCATAGCGGTCAAGCGTTGTAATTTGGGGCTCGTAGTTTTCAATCGGTAATCTCATAATAGGTAATCGGGCTATGCTGTTGACGACAGTACTCGCAGCCGATGCCGTGCTGGGCGTTGTTTCAGTGGCCCCACACCACAACCGGCAGTGGGTACTGTCGTCAACAGCATAGCCCTAATAGGTAATTACGAGGCAGGCTCGGCACATTCCTTCTGAAGGACCGTCTGACGGTCGGGTAACTTTCCCGACAGATCAGCACCGATGTCCCTACACATCTGAACAATGTTTTGAAAAAGCGGCCAGGCGCGGGAGTCGATCAAGAACGTCTCAGGGTGAAAAACCAGGCACACGCAGCCTTGGACGGCTTTGACGTGCATCAAGGCATCACGGAGTTCAACGAGAATTTCCTCCGGACTGCGGTATGGCAGGACTGTGTCCATGAAAAGCTGCGGCACGGAAAAGACGCTCGACGGGCGGCGCTTTTGCAGGTCAAAGGCGCGGTGGCTACGCGCGCAGCCCGCCCGGAACCCGATGCGCGAAACAAACCCTACGCTGAGATCGAACCGGATAGCCGCAATTTCGAGTTGGCTATAGAGAGCGGCGGGGTCAAACCGCAGATAATGGTTGCGGTGGGTGGTGACCGCGCAACCGAGCGCCTGCTCCAGCCGATCCTTTTCTTCTCGGTACCCACTGCGCTCCCTGGCGGCAAAACTGCCATGCAGGCCGACCGGCATGCCGGCCTGCAGAATCAGCCGGCCAATCTCGCGTGCCGACGACCAGCAGATGTCGGTTCGGCTCGCATTCCTGCCAAAACCGTAGGGACCGGACAGCATGAAATAGTGGGCACCAATTCCCTGAGACCGCTCAAACTCAAGCAGGCGTTCAATATTCCGGACCAACGACCGCGGTGAAAGTGCGGTTGCCAACGACCACCAGTTGCCGCGGCGCAACCTGAGTGTGCCAAGCAGTGAGTTGAGGATCGAAAATGGTTCCGAAGCCGTCGTCCGATCTACATCGTGCGCAATGAGGACTGAGAACGAAGAACTGTGCGGTATCCCCGTAAATCCCCGGCCGATCCCGCGCCGAGCGACGTCCCGTGCCCGAAGGTCCACCCAGGGCCGAGCAACATCCCACGCAACAGCCGCTTCATCAAAACGCCCGCAGAAATCCTCTTTTTCGGTGTCGAGTTCTCGTTGGAGGCTGACGCTGCCAAAGACCTCCAGGAGTTCGTCCTCATCAATCCGGAGATCTTCAGGCAAGACCGGTCCATGCAGGTCGCCGCCTGAAGCCTGACAGCACTGGCTTGGGAACTGCAGTCCCATCGAGTCGCTGAGCAACCGCGCGGCGTACTGCAATTGCTCTTTTCGGAAAGCAATGGTTATTTCAATGGTTATTTCGGAGCCCGCTTTGATCTTGTGCGAGACGCTCTGACCGCGTCGTATCCATGGAGCGTTCAAACGAGTTGCCATTCCCCGATCACTCTGACGACCGCCTCAATTTCAGTAGCCCGGCCAATTGCTCGAGGTATCATAGCCCTGTTGGCGGCAGCAGAATCGTCGAGGATTCAAATTCGTAAGCGCCAATGTCCCAGGCGGGACCGACCTTTTGTTCAGGTCCACTGGGCAGCGCTGGATAACTCGTTCCGTTGATCGTGAACGGCACCGTCACATCAATCGCAGCATCAATGGCCTTAGAGCCAGACGACGAGGCAAAAGTCATCCCTTCCACGTTAGTCCATTCTGGCGTCGCTGACTGAATGTTGTTCGTGCCGTACCAGTCCGGGGCCGGGCTGAGAGTCGGCGTCAAGTTGTAGTCACATAGCCCAATCATGTTTGTGGTGAACCAGCCATTATATACACCAGTATGGAAACCAAAAGGATACGTTACGTCACAGAAGTCGTTGTTCAAAAGTCTTATGCCGGGACAACCACCACGGCCCACGGCCCAGCCACTTGGGTTAATTCCATAGTACCCCCCGGAAAACGAGTTATAGAAAAACCAGTAATTTATATTGTCACAAATCGGCCCGCTTTGATTGGAGTAATAGATGTAAACCTGATCATCAGCGCGAGTCGGAGTCGATGGAAGCCAAAACAGGTTGCGATAGACATATACCAGCCTGTTCGTTTCCCCAACGTAATCCATTGGTATGATTCGGATGTTGCTGGCATTATCTATCAGGACATTGTGGTGAACCCGCGTGTTGATTTGCCCTTGGCCCAGAGCCATCCCACAACTTGAATGGTGAGTAATAGTGTTGTTGTAAATCTCAGTATTCAGAGCCGGTGTCTTCACCGCTGTGTTCTGAATACTAATTCCCTCGCCCATACCATTATGACAATAGTTGTAGCAGACAGTATTGTTATCACCTGGGTTGTATAAAAATATACCGTAATCGCTGGAGGAAGCCTGGCCCATAATATATTTGCCTATTTCATAGACATTCTTCCGAATGACGTTCAGCCGGTTCGTATCCGCTGATTTGTGGGCTCCCATGTTTGTCCAGCCGTAATAGTTACCGAATACTTCGTTGCCTTGGATTATATTATCGTGCGGACCTATCCAGATAGTTAATGGCTGTGTCCCCCCAGCGAAATAGTTGCTTTGAATGACATTATGGTGAGAGCCAGAGCCTTTCATATACAATCCCGAATAAGCTCCTTGAAACTTGAAGTTGCTCCAGGTAACATAGCTATACCCATACATATAGACACAGGGCAATACCACACCACCAACGATGTTCCCGTTTTCTGCACCACGCACGTTCTTCATATTTGGATCATCCCCGTTCTTAAAGCGAAGATAAGTCACACTTCCGGTACTACAATAGATCGCTCCAAGATCATCCCAGTATGGGAATAATTGACTTGTTCCAGCATCCTGGATTTGAGCATCAGCAGCGACGGTCAATAGTTGCAGGCCATTGGTAAAGCCTGAGTTGGCATAAACAATTCCAAGGTATGTCTTGTTCAGCGTCGTGTTGGTATAAACCCAAGCCAACCGTTGACCGTTTACGGTCATTTCCTGCACGAAAAATGGGCAGTTGGTCATTTTGTAAACTCCCGCGCCAACCTCTGTCGCAGGTATCCAGTTGGTCAGTTCTGTGCTTGGATCAATAATGGTCAACCATTCACCGGCACTTCCCCGCATGCCAACAAACGTGATTGGATTACCGGCGGTGCCACTGACATGATTGGTCACGTATTCATTAAACGTACCGGCCCCAACACTCACAATGTCGCCTGGACCAGCCACGTTTGCCGCATACCAGATGTTGCGCCACGCGGTGTTGGTTGCCGCTCCATTATTGGCATTGTTGCCGTCCAGTCGGACGTAATATATGTTTGCCCGGGTAACAAAGCACCCAAACAGGACAAATATTATCAGCACTCGAGCCATGCGGGAATTCAAGCAACCCACCCAAATCTATTGGTCACAAGTGAGGCGAAGGTTGCGGTGTCAGGCAGTAGCAGGCTGGAGACTCTGATCTGCTTTGCGCCTGGGCCGTTTTGCGTGATTCTGTGCATTTCTAGTATCGGCATAGCAGAATGTGTGCCGCACGAGGAGAGGGCGCTGGTTAGCCCAGCGTCACACATCTGGCGGCACTCGACCTTCAGTGTCTCAAAGCGAGACACTTCGTGTCCTGAATCTAGGTTGGAATTTCAAACCTTTAGACGCTGGCTGTGTCCAACAATTATTGTTCCCCTCAAAACAGCTCTCGCTTGAAGAACTTCAGGCCAATTTCGAGCGGCAACCACGCCTTGTTGACAGCAAAGTAAGGAGTGAGCCGCCCGCCAAAACCACGGAAATATCTCTCGATGGCGGGGATCATGGAGCCTTCGAAGTCGAAGGTCTTTAGACCTATTACTTTAGCGTGCTTGATGGCCTCGAAAACGGCCAGAGCTCCTGCACCATGATGCTTCTCAGCGGCTTTGTATCCAGCCAAAAGATTATATGCCGTTTTGGAATCGTGGACAATGAAACAGCCAGCAATAGGCGAATCCCCCCGATACGTCGTGAACATGAAACGGTTGTCTGGATTGGAGAATCGGAACAGAATCGCATCGAGGTGCTGGGCGTCCGTGTGGACATGCTGCCGGGCAAACGTCTCCCGCACAAGGTCGCGAATCACCATCGGATCGGTGGTCTGCCGGACGACCAGCCCGTCCCGTGTGGCTTTCGAGATATCGTTTCGTGTGGCCGGGGACATATTTGCCTGAACGTCCTCCAACGAAGAGGCGAGATCGAGGACATAGGTGTACCTCGGAACGACCTTGAATTTTCTCCACACAAACGGCAAAGTATCCTGAATTCTCGGATCGAGGCCCACCGAGACTAAAGCGCAGGATCTCCTGTCCAGAAACTCAGCCACAGCATCGAGGATTTCGCGTCGGGCCTCCAGGACTGCCACCGGCTTCTGCGCCTTGATGCGAAAGAAGGGGCCGCACTGCGGGGTGAAGGGCGGAGTGCGGAAAACCTCCATGCCCAGGACAACGATCCTGCGAAGGCAGAATCCTGCGATGAGGTCGCCATTCTTCTGGAACACACCGTATCTCACCAACCCGTCCCCAAACAATGCCGTCCAAGCTGCGGAGTGGAATACGGTTCCGTGTTCGCGGGCAAGCCCGTCATAGGAAGCCGACTCCGTATCGGATATCTCCCGGATGTTCATCATTCGATCAGCCGACCACTCGAGTTCTATAGCATCAGCAGCGTCATGATCGTATCACGCGCTGAACAATGGACACCAGTCTTGCCTGTTGCTCGGAAAATGAGAACAGGCTTTTGCCTTCGTAAGTGGCGATCCTCCTGCGGACGTCATCCGCCGCTACATTTCCGTCGCGTATCTGACTCAGCAGACGTCCGATATCCCCGCCTGGGTAATAGAAACACTTGTCAGCAAGGGAACTGTCAACGGGGAAATCCGTCGATGATGCCCCTGCCTTCCTGAACCCCTTCATCAGGGTTGACGTACCGGATATCTTGTAATGGTTGTAATGCTTCGTATTCCTCACCTCACGGTCTATCAGGAACAGCACTATGTCTACCTCCGCCAACAAGGCGAACATCGCCCGGAAAGGGACAAACTCCGTGTAGTACTGAACAACGCTCTGGAGGTTGTGTTCCCTAATGTAGGCTTGAATCTCTTGTGGTGCCTTCCCAACAAGGTAAACACGAAAAGCGGCCTTGTCTCGACTCACCCCCAGTCTTCTTACGGCATCCAGGAGCCCCAAGTAGTTCCGGCGGTCGTTTTCGATGGAACCGAACACCCCCAGCTTGAGTTGCGGACACGCTGGAGCAGGCACATCCATACAGCCGACGCCACCGGAAAGGAAGCTGTCGAAGAATATCGGAAGGAAGTATTCGAGATCGGCGAATTCCGGGTGGTGACCGGTAACATACGCATGAACCTGTTCCGATATCACCAGGTTACCGTCAAAGGCCCGGTAGAGCCATCGAGACAATGGTCCGAGGAACTTCTGGAAGTTGTGAATGATTTGAATTTTCTTGTAGTCCCGGAACAGCCAGCGGATCAAGGCTATGTCAATGCTCGTGTAGGTAGAATTGAATATAATAACACTTGGCTTCATCTCCCGGATGACCTTGCGAATCGCCACGTAATTCCAAGGCTTGTCCAACACTCGCCTTGTGCGGTTCTTCGCAAGGGCAGCGGTGAAAGCCCTCGCGTGGTAAAGGTGTGAGGTCTCGTAAAGCAGGTCAATGTTCAGAAGTGATCGAGGCGCAACGACGGAAAGATCGAAGTGCGCCCTCAGCAGCTCAATCTGAGGAAGTACTACTTCCTCATGACTGTGGCAGGGTTCAACGATCGCAACTCGCTCCATTATTCCCTTGAACTCAGGAGCTGCGTGCAGAGCCGCCGTGTGTTGAGGTATGGGCAGGCTGGCGCATGGACTCCATATAGTCCAAGATGCGTCGCGCCCGTCGATCAATATCGAAGTGCGGCGCCCAAGCAAGAGCCGCACGACTCATTTTCTGGCGTAATCCTGGGTCATCTCGAAGACGGACGATCGCCTCACGAATCGCGGACACATCAAGCGGATCAACGCGAATCGAGACATTGTCATTAAGAATATCATCATTGAAATCACCGGTCGAACTTACCACCGGTAAGCCGCAAGCCATCGCCTCAAGGATTGCATTGCAGGAACCCTCGTAAGTACTGGGTAAAACAAAGACGTCCGCTGCCGACAGCCACTCTGGGACTTGGTCATGCGGAACGGACCCATTTTGAATAATATTATCGGCCTGTGGTGGATGAATGCCGGAGCCAAGGAAGACGCCACTTACTCCTTCCAGTTTCTGGATGGCTTCTCCAACCCGCGAAGGTCCCTTCTGCAGATCCTGCTTGGCGACGCAGATCACGATAAAGCCTTCTTGCGGCAATCCAAGCTTCTTTCTCATCGCATTCCTATCACGTGAGTAGAACTTCCGGTGGTCGATGCCGTTAGGGAAAATACCAATCCGCTCATGAGCAATGCCGAGGTGTTGCTGCAGAAGCCTTCCTAAGCATTTCGAGTTGGCCATGAAACCTGTTGCGGTCGAGAAATGACGCCGCGCTCGTTCGAACCCGAAAGACTGGACTGATACCAGTTGGTGTTCTCCAACCATTGGAAAGGCAGGAAGGTGCAGTTCCTTCCCAAGTCGGACGGCAGCCTGTCCGCCCCGGTATAAAAAGTGCCCGTAAATTACATCGGAAATCACGGCGGGAGTCGTCCTCAAAACACGCTTCGTCGCTCGGTAGAAGGACCGGAGGCCCAACTGCTCCGTGTTCCAACACAGAAACTGTTTGCAGGATAAGGAAAGACATTTGGGCCGGTACACGTCAACATGGGCGCCAGCACTAATGGCTTCTGTACTATGCCAGGAGTCGCGTCCTTGTATTGCGAGGTGAAAGGGAAGTGGTGCAATAACCGAGACTCGAACACCCTGACGCGCAACAGCATGAGCAAACTGCTGCACAAATGGAAACCAGGTTCCGTCTTTATTACAGGGGTAACCATGCGAGACTATAATGAGGGAGCGGATACTCATAATGCACTCAATACTTGGGAGGAACTCGTTAGTGTGACAAGAAGTCCGCCAAATGCTGGTTTTGTGGCAGCAAAGGCTACGGCGTAAAATCGATTTCGCGCCTTATATTGCGATAATGATTCTGCATGCATTCGAGCATTAACAGACACAATAGCTCGCAATGGTCTTTTGGGTCTGGCCTTTTCGCCTTGAGCGTGGTGGGGTACTCATAGAAGGGATCGGTCAGATCCAGGCGGTCCTCCCAGGACTTCGGCAGGAGGGTGACCTTCGTGGTCTGTCCACCCTTTTGCGTGAGGAGTTTTCCCCTGATCATCCGCGCCAGTTCTTTCAGGTAGTACTCCATGTGAGTGCCTATAGACCGCACTGTAAGCGGCTGAAGAATAGCGCCACGGTCAGTCGGGATGGCGCCAAGCCGTTCGTCCGCAGCGCAAATCAAACCCGAAACAAATTGGTTGAACATTCTCGACCCCACACTGAGTGAAACAGCGGTCGCGTATGCCCGGTCAGTTGTATTGGGTAATATGGTGCGTCGAAACGCCGCAAACGCCCAGTTGTCGCGCCTTTTCTGTGTTGCTCGCAGCGCTGCGAGACCGTTCAACTTGTCGGCAAGAGGGCCATCGACATCACCCCACCATTGCCTGTAAGTGGTCAAATACACTTCGTCGTGGCTACTGATCGTAAAAGCGCCTCGCGAGATACGGGTCACTTCAATTTCGTTGGTCGGCCGAGCTCTTGTCATGAAATAGCCGCTGACATCCTTGGTAACGCCCATGATCCTAAGGGCGTATTCGGGCAGGAAGAAGTGATCCCTGAAGAACTCACCTCCCCAGGATCCAACAAGGACAGGGAAGCGCTCGCACAGTTTCGCTTCGCGAAACAAGCGCTGCAGTGAGACCTCATCTGGGAGGGTCGAGCCGTCAAGAAGTAGGCAGCAAAGTCGGAACCTGTCCCAGTCGTAATCAGTAGCGGAGTTCCTCGAAATGACGAGATGGTTCCATCCGTACAGTCGAGCGATTTTGCGGGCCAGCATGACATCGAGATCATCCTCTTCCCCGACGGTCTTAAAGGTTAACCCATATTCTGGGATATTCCAAGTGTGCTGACTCAAGATTGCCGCCGTTACCCTCGTGTTCTGGCCGCCAGTCAAATCGACTAAAGTGCCAGGATCACTGCACGAAGCAACCACGATTTGCGCTATTTCATCGCGCGCGCGCGCCGGACCACAGCCGCCCGCTGTGGACTCCGGTTTGACCAAAGGGCGTCTTAGGGACGTGATGGTCTGCGACCCTGCATGAATCAGGAGGCATTCTCCAGGCAATCGGTTTCTCACACCGGTAAACAATGTTCTTTCTGGTGGGAGCGGCAGGCTTCTCAGTAGAGAAAGGTAAGCGATCCCATCTATGGAACATCCAAAGATATCTGCAATGACTGCCGAACGGTTTGAGACTGCGACGCATTTGGAGCTGGAGTCGTAGTAAAAACCATACGAAGTCCAGTAGTTGCCAGAAACTGAAACTGCGCCTGTCTTGCGCGTGTATGCGAGCAGACAGTAATTGCCGTCAAGGCCGGCAGCTTCATAGTTACGTGCTATCAGACGGTCCACCAGTCTCCTGGCTGATTGCTTGTCAAAGTGTCTCGGTTCTCCGCCAATGTACTCGATGCACCAGCCAAATACTACAACAAGGACGTCGTCTAATTCAAGTCCAAACGAGTCGCCTTGATATAGCTTGCCTACAGCGTCGCATGTAATAGCTACGCTGATGCGCAGGCCCTTCTCCCTTATTCGAGCCCTCTTGAGGCAACTCTTGCCTAAGGGAAGAAGCGGTATCTCATAATGGTCCAGGTCGAGCGACTCCAAGTCCTGGCCAGAGGTGATCAGAAAGAATGACATTCAGCCTTTTTCATTAGTATAATTACGGATACTGTCTCTCAGGGGGCATAAATTGCGGATGCAGGGGGCTGATTCCGGAAGGAATTGGTCCCTGATCAAACGATGCGCTTAACAGTTCCTTGCTTTTGCCCAAGATGCGATGGCCATCGCAACGCTTGCGCCTACTGATGCGACATGTTAGAAGTTTGGGCTGCGGAAGCGCTGGAAATGCGCCCTCAGAACTTCCTTGCAGCGGAGAAGGCGCTTGGCCGCGGTGTGCAGTGCCTCATTTGAGACAAACCTGAACACTACGGTCCGTTTGAAAAGGAACTGCTGCTTAAACCAGTTCACGCTTTCGTGCATTGGCTCGCCGTGGTTGATACTATCGCACATCAAGTCTCGACTCGCGTGCATTAGCACTGTGAAGTAGATGGCGTCGGTTGCGCAGAGTTTTAGGTGATCGGAGTGGGCTTTCATGACTACGCCAAATCGGAGGTTCTCAACCTGGCATGTCTCCATGTAGGCAACGAGCATGCCTTCATGAAATGCGCCCCACCATTCATTAACGCCCACGTCAAACCGCCTACGCATTGCCGCCTTCCACTCCTGCTCGTGCTCAATATAGTAAGTATCTGGAAGCCCGAAAGTATCGTGTTTCATCAGACGCTTGGCCTGCGATATGTTGATTTGGCGGATCTCCTCGATGCAGGGTTCGAGGCTGGTAATCGGACGAACCTCGCATAGTCGCAGGCCTTTGCGTACCTGGTTTCGTTTTTCCTTCCTCAGCCGCGCCATCGAGAACTGCCTCAGATCTTCTCCTTCCAGGATCATGAATTCTGCGGTGCTATTGGCATACCGGCGATCTGGAACCAGATGAGTATAACCCAGAAGAGATTTGGTAAGCCTTGGCTTGGCCGTACCTGGGGGAAAGGAACGGAATTGAAACGCAGGCTTGGCGTAGAACAGGTATGGGGCGCTCCACCACACACCGTCATGTTCGTGGAGCCGTTTGCCTAGCTGGCGCTGTTGCTCAACGTACTCGGCTTCGGTTAGCATGATTATTCGTTAGCTACGGTCTTTCAGCATCCGATTGCGGGCTCGGCACGAGGGCTTCCCTTTTGCGACGGCGCATCCCCCGATTCGCGGCTCGCAGCACTCGCGCCCTCAAGACATCCTTGTGTTGCAGCAGGCGTTTCGCAGCATTATGGAAAATGGCACCTGAGGTGAAGTAGAACACTTCTGAAGGTTTGAATAGGAACTGAGCCTTGAACCTGTTCAGGCCCTCCCGAGCGGGAGCGCCATTGACGATTTTGTGGCAATCAGGATCCCGGCAGGCATTTTCCAGCGCAGTGAAGTAAATCGCGTCCGTTGCACAGAGTCTCAGGTGATCCGTGTGTGTCTTCATGAACTGGATGAGGCGGATATTCTCGACGTGGCATGTTACCATGTAGGCGACAAGAATGCCTTGGTGAAAGGCTCCCCACCAATCATGGCCTGGCATCGCAAAAAGCCTGCGCATTTCGGACTTCCACTCCCTCTCGTGCTCGACGTAGTATGTGTAGGGAAGGCAGAAGGTTTCATCCTCCATCAACCGCTTGGCCTGAGCTATGTTGATTTGCCGGAGATCCTCAAGACACGACTCCAGATCAAGGACTGGACGAACCTCGCACATCTTCAAACCCTTGCGCACCTGGTTCCGTTTCTCGCTCCGTAGGCTGGCCATCGAAAAGTGCCTGAGGTCCTCTCCCTCGAGGATCATGTACTCTAAGATGCGGTTGGCATACCTGCGATCCGGCACTTGATGGCTGTACCCGAAGAAGGACTTGCTCCAGCGGGGCTTCGCCGTCTTGGGCAAAAAGGACTTGAACTCAAAGGCGGGCTTTGTGTAGAATGGTGCAAGTGTTTCCCACCAAACACCATCATTCTCATGGATGGTCCGCCCCATCTCACGCCGTTGTTCGGCGTAATCAGCCTCGGTCAATATAGGCACGTGGTGATTAAGATATGTGGCTGGCCGCTTGGATCCCTGTGGTCAAGCCTCCAATACCGCGTTGGCAAGGCTTGAGGCCTGTCGCAACGAAGGTCCCACCCCGACGACCCGGTAGATTTCGCGAGTGAGGTCAAAGGGCTCCGGGAGGTCACCCAGCACTGTCAGCTTGCGCGGTGCCAGGGCACCTGCGACTTCCGGGATATCGGTGAGCCGCAGCACCGTAAGCAAGGCGGGCTTCTGCCAGTGGGAAGCGGGCGGATCCCTGAGAATGACGTGCCCGATGACTTGCTCAAAGAGCGCCGCATAGATGCCTACGATTCCCGCCTCGCCCCGGCCATAGAGGCTGACACTAGCTGGCGCAAGGGGCTGTTCCTCCAAGACCCACCGGACGGTGCGCATGACATCCCAGACTTGAAGGGCAGCCACCGTCCGGCCAGTCATGGCCGCGATACGTTCGATGTCCCTGAACTCGGGCGGCCCCATGACTTGCTCGGTAAAGCGCGGATACAGCACGATGACTGAGGTGCTGCGCAGCAGCGGCAGCAGTTCGTCGGTGTCGGGGAAGGACACGCAATCCTCGGCACCCTTTACGACAATAAGCAGCGGTGGGTTTGAAACAAGTGCCCTCGGCTTAAACACCAACGCGCGCACGGGCGCCCCCTCCTCGGTCTCGAAAAGACGCTCGGCAAAGTGAGCGAAGTTGGGGATGTAGGCCCCGCGGTTGTCGACGGTACGTGTAGCGTATGGGATCGGTTCCTTTGGAAACCAATGGAACACCTTCTCCTTCAGTTGCGCAAGCAACTCCGCCCGCCGCTTTTGCCAACTCTCAGCCGAGTCGGGTTTGGCTGTGGACGCCGCGCCGACGAAACGGTCATGAATGCAGAAGTTGACCGCGTGGGGGGGCAGGCCGTTGAGGCACGCCAAGTCTTCGGGCGTCTCTATCGAGATTGTCCCGTTGGATCTGCCAGAGGGCAGGGGCGCAGAATCATCGTTGAGCCATCGCTGCATCCAGTGGCGCGCTTCGCTCAGCATGAGAGGCGTATCTGTGTGATTGACGTTGGCATCCACCTCCCGAATGCGGTCGCCGGTTCCTGCCACCCCTGCATACAGATTATAGATGCGTTTTGCCCGCCGGAACACCTCATGATAACCCTCAGGGGGAAAGATTGAATCACGACGTCCGTTGGTGATCAGCAGCGGACGCGGCGCGATCAGTGCCGCGGCGACCGGGAAATCCAGCATGAACGTGTTCGGGTAGAAAGTGCAGTCGCACTGTCCCGAGACAAGCCCATGGGCAACCTGGGAGGCGATAGTGTAAGTGCTGCATGAAGGGGCACATGCCGTCACCCGGTCGTCCAGTGCCGTCAAGAACCACGTCATAACGCCCCCCCCAGAAATACCCGTCACGCCGACACGGCGGCAATTGACTTCCGCACGCGTCTCGATCCAGTCAATCGCTCGCATGGCGTTCCAGACCTCGACGCCGGCCGGAGTGTAGCCGAGTGAAAGCCAATGCCATAGGTTCAGGTTATGCGTGCCGCGGTGCAGGCCGGGAACCTCGCCGAACTCAAGGGGGTCAACCACCAGGCAGGCGAAGCCATGCGCCGGATACCACAGGTAGCGGTCCTGATACTGTGTCTTGGCACCAAGGGGATGCGGCATGTGGCCACAGAGGTAGAGGATACAAGGCACCGCCCCGGTGCGATTCTTCGGCAAATAGAAATTGGCGGTGACGTAAAGGCCGGGGAGGCTCTGAAAAACGAGCTTCTCAATCCGGTAGGCCGGACGCTCCAAGACGCCGGTGATCTCTGCATCCAGGGGTGTCCGGGCAGGTAGTGGATCAAGTCCCAGCATCCACGCCAACTGCTGGCGTAGCACGGGACGCTGGCTATCCCAGTCTGCCGCTGTCCGGACGTCCTCCAAGCAACGATCTGAAATGTCCGCTGCGACGCACTTGAGGTTCTCTAAAGCCCGTAGATGGCGCCTGCGGATGCGATGCTCGTCGCGCCATGTTTTTAGACCCGACTGAACGGCACCCGGCAGGAACTGGAACAATCTGCGCAACCGCGGATCCATGATTGTCGGTCCGCCCTTCAAGTTGGTTTCCGAAGCCTTCAAGATTTCTCGCCGCAAGGTATTGCGGCTCAAGCCGGTCAGGCGCTAATGGCTCGAGAGCGGGATGCCCACCTCTGCCGGGTATCGCCTTATCCCACGCCTAACGAAATGCGTCCGCCGTTCTGCCCACTGACCGGTACCGACTGCAACGGCCAGCAGGAAGACAGTATCGAAGGATAGGAAGTTAGGCCGGAAGATCATCCCCGAAACCACCAGAATTATCAAGATCATTCGGGCAAGGTTTCCGTAGTAACGAACTTGCGGATCACGCGTGAGACGAATGCTGCGAGTCAGGCGCATCCACGCCAGCACGTAAGTGAGCAGGTAGATCACAAGACCAACAAGTCCGGTCGTGGCCAGCAGTTCCGTCCATTCGTTGTGCGTATAATTGGCACCGGTTTGGGACGCAACACGGAATTGCCCAAGTCCTACGCCTGTTAGCGGATTTTGGGCAAACAGCCGAAGACCTACTATCGACAAGCTCATCCTACCCGCGGCGCTGCTCTCATTGCCAGTGGCCGCGCGCCGCATCCGGTCGCCCACGTGGGTATGTTCAATCACGTACCAACTGACACAGAAGGTCATTATGACGACCATGCTCGAAGTCAACAGGACCTTCCACGCACGCGGCGACGACCCGCGATAGCACATGCCCGCCCATAGCACTAACGCAAGAGGCAGCACGAGAAAAGCACCCATCGATCCCGACACAAGGACACCATAGAAAGAGAGCGTTGCTCCAGACAGAACAACTGCCTTTAAGAACCAAGCAATTCTCATCTCACCCCACAGCGCCATCGCCCCCAGCACGCCCATAAAGCTAAAGAAGCCTAGCGCATTGGCGTTACCAGTCAGACCAGCGTCCCGGACAAATTCATCAGGTGATAACTGCCCAACGCTTATGCGTTGAACACCAAATAGTACGTTAAAAACAGCAACAGCCAAGAATGCGCTGTAGAAGAAACGCATCTTGCCGGAATGGCGCAAAACTAAACCAACTGCTGCCACTACGAAGACCATTTCGGCTAGGAGCTTAAAGAACTTCAGGAAGGAAGCCCAATCCATCACAGAGATCGTTCCCGTAAGCGTCCAGAGCAGTAAAGCCAATAGCGTCAGCGCCTCTGTAGGAATACCAGATGGGCGTCCTAGAAAAGCCATTAGCGTCAGCATTCCCATAGTGGCTCCACCAACCCAGACAACTAATCGCTCATACTGCGGGTAGCGGCCAAATGTGAGAACTGCAAAGTAGTAAGCTGCCCAGGCCAAAGTAAGAAGGGACCAGACATTATTCTTACCGGCTCGTACAGACTCTTGGGCGAGCGTGTGATGCCGGATGGATACTAACGATGGGGTGCTGGAATTGCGGAGTCGGCGCGCATAGACCGCAGCTAGAGTGCGCCTGTTCCGTGGGCGGCTACGGAATTGCGAACCCACTGCCGTGGTCCACCGTCGTGGGATCACAAATGTCCTGTGCGCTGGCATTCCTCGCTGCATCAAAGACATAAGAACGGTCCCTGATCTTTGTCTTGTTTCCGGATCAAACAGGTTGGCAAGTGGCTAGCGTTTCCGAAGAGCTACGTCGTGAGCGCCCGGCAAAGCGGGGGTTCAGCAGGGCCTTGGCCCTCAGGGAGGACCTTAGCAAGGCAGGTGGAAGCCAAACGATGCATTGTAAGAAGATCCTTCTGCTTCTGAAGAACGTGGTGCTTCGCGTTTTATGCAGCATGCTCAACGCCCAGGATCTCTTACCCTGCAAACAACAATTCAAGGCGAGCTGGAGCCTCCACGAAACCAAATACTCCTCCACACTCCGGCGAGGCACCACGGGTTGCTGGGCCGACTGCAGAAACTCCTCGATGACGGGTGCGAAAACAATATCGGGCGCGATCATGCCGAGGGAGCATGCACGGTTATCGGCGGAAAGATGATAGACCGCGCCGTCAAAAGGCGACCATGCCACGCGGTAGCGCAGCGCAATCCGGACCCAAGTGTGCAGGTCTCCCCCCATTCTCACGCCAACCGGAAAGCCTCCGACCTCATCGAGCACACGCTTCGGAATCATGACCGAGGACGAGGTGACGGGCGATGGCCCGAGGCTCGATCGAAAAAAGTCCTTAACCAACCCACCATTCGCCGAACCCGGACAGTCAATGAAGTCCGGTCGACTGGTTTTCGCCTCCGTGCAACAGCGATAGGCCGTAGCGTATATACCGGCTTCCAGATGCTTGCCTCGCAATCCCATCACCGTATCGAGAAAGCCGGGCAGCCATTCGTCGTCGGCGTCCAGAAAGGCCACCAGTTCGGACGACGCCTCTTGGATTCCTCGGTTTCTAGCGCCGCACTCCCCGGCGTTCTGCTGCGTGATCAAGTGGAGTCGTGGATCCCTGATCTCGCGGACGACATTTCCGCCCTCATCGGTGGAGCCATCGTCAACCACGATGAGGTCAAAAGCCTGGCAGGTCTGCGCCAGCACCGAATTAATTGCCCGCCGGATGTGGCGGACTTTATTGTACAGTGGAATGACAACGGACACGTTCATGGTCTTGCCCAGATTCAATCCGTTTCCGCGAAAATGGAGTTCTGCAAGTAACGGCGGGAGTCGGAGATGGCACCACGCAACAGGGGTAAGACGACTCGATAGTCAACAGGTTTAAGCCGCACATCGGAGTCGCTAATCTCTGCCGTGTTGGCAATCAGGCGTTCGTGCAGATGGAATTGTTTTAGGAGGCCCTCGATACGAGCCGTCAAACCGGGACGCTTATGGAATGGAAAACAGGCTAAATCCCGTTGGAAGATAATGGAGAAGGCTGTCCCGTGAAAAGAGTTCGTACAAACGAACGACGCCCGTCGCATCCAGCCAAGCCACTCACTGGGGCCAAGTCGAACACAATTGTAATCCACATCCGGCAATGGCCCCATGCCGATGTTCACGGCAGGCATGTCCAGCGCATCCCGAAGCCGCCGCACAAAATGGTTGAATTCTGGGCAGTATTCGATCGGATAAACGGCTAGGTACCGATCCGGAGCGCCCTTCGGCTCTTTTATGACCGGAGAATAGTCCTCGACAAGGAAAGCAGGATCCAGAACATGAGCTGGCTTACGACCTGTCAAGCTGTGGATTAGGTCGCTGTGGACTTCCTCACGGATGGAAACGGCGTGAAAGCGACTCAACAGCTTCGCAACTGCGCCTTGAACCTCCCCAGGAAATGGCATATCTCCCAGACTGGGCGCGTACGCGATTCGCCGTGTCCGGTCCGAGAGAAAATCGAGGAAAAAGCCAGCATCCAGACGACCCTGGAGTACTTTCAAATTCCAGACCTGGTCGCTACCGCAGACCAACACGTCCACGTCAGGTGGATTTGCCCGAAGGTCGTCCTCCGTCCTGTAGATACGACGGGTTGTCTTTATGAACGCTCTTCGAAAGCGGGCAAACCTCCACCGCCGAATGGCGTTGTTCAAGATTACGTTCGGACGGCGTCCGAGGTGACGATAAATGCCAACGAGATACTCGGGTTGGTAATCAATAACCTGGGCCTCGCATCCAAGTTCCCTAAGGGCTCTGCACAGTGCGTACGCCTGGAGAACAGCGCCGAAATTGGCTATCGCATGAAATGTCATTACCCCAACGCGCATCATGGTATGTTCCTTTTTAGCGATATTCATTTACTGGACGTTGCTCGCGGATCTCCGGCACGTGGTGTTTTCGCTTCATTAGGGTGGCAGACTCTTGCCGCTCGGTGGAGGATATGGAGGAGCCATCGAGAGACGCGACGGCGGCAACCGCCCGCCAGCCGGAGGCCCAGCAGGTCGATGCGCCAAAGCGGGGGGCGGTATGCCCGCACGTACTCCGCCAGAGCTGCAGACATGCGCTGTTCAAAAACTGCAAACTGCCCCGCACTCAGGGCTTCCTGAAAGGCCGTATGGCTGAGTGCTGAGATCTTGAGTCGAAGGTCTTGAATGTGCCTCGCCCGAGAATCAAGGATTTGAGCATCGGCAGAGACGCGCTTCTTCGGCCTCCACAGCGCCTTCTGGTCCTTAAGGAATAAGCGATAAGCGAGACCCGGCCGGCGGTGTCGGAAACAGCCATCTTGGGACCGGGCCACGTCAGCAGGGCTGACACCCTTGAGAAGCAGTCGTCCTGCGAATTGCGCTTCGCGCACTATACCGTGTAACTCCTGCGACCGGATGATCATTATACTGGTTCCGTTGCAGTCTTGCAGATACTGTGAGAGCCAGGCATCCCCGCAAGACATGTCTGCGGTCTCGCCCGCAATGTCATCGCAGTAATCACAAGCCGGGTACTTAAAGAAACCGCCCGGCCAGACCGAATCGCTATACTGGTCTTCGACTCCGTCACAGAGTGCGCCGGAGTCAACTGCGCCAGCGAGCTTGAGTCGGTATTTATTTGGGGGGGTCCCTGCAATTTTCCGCCGAAACTCGATATCCGTTAGATCTCCGGGCAGGATGCCGTACTGCCATCCCAGCATGTTGGCGTAGTGTGATGTCTTCAAATGACCACAGAAGATCCCAATGCAAAAGCGGATACGCTGCGCCAACTCATCGTCAACCTGACACATTAGGCGTACTGCCTTGACAAAGCACGGAAGCCCCACCAGCGCATACCTGCCCGGCGTGCATTTGACCTCTCGCAAAACCTGGGACAGTTCCACCGGATAATAGCGGGACTTCGCACCATGGATGATATCGGATCGGGAGCGTGACACCGTCATCGCGAACAGTGGCCCACTTGCGGCTGATTGGCCGGTTTTCCGAACGTGAATCACACCGTCCACCAAGCCGCGCTCAAACAACTCCGTCAGCACCGATGTTACAATTCCCCCCGAGCTGCTGTTGCGCCGCAGCTCCTGATCGGCGACATAACCAGCATAGGTCGCCAGGTAGTAGCCGATGGAGTGGCTGCGCGAACAGTGCCTACCGAATAAACGCTCTCCAATTTCGTCTTCATTTGGGCCCTCGTCGGAAAACGGACAAACGCTGAGCACATTGCAGCTCATTGTGGTAGCAGTAGCCTTAGCTTTCAGGGCGGCCTGATACCGTCCCAAATCGTCTGTAATGATGTGAAGGGGCGATCGGGCAACCGCCGCGCAGGCACCGCAACCGATGCAATACCCACCCCGAACGACGGTTTCCAGCAAGCGGAGAGATTCGGTCATACTTGGACCCTGCCAATGCCGAGTTTGCATCCGTACGATCGAACCCCATTCAGCGCCATAATGCGTTCTTCGCAGCTAAGGATGAATCGATATCCGACAGCTCCGAAAATGATCGAAAGCATAGCTCCGGCGACTCCTAGTCTGAGCCACCCAGAGACGTCCCAGATTGCTGCCACGAGTTTGCCCGTCGCAGCCGTGCCCAAAGTGATCAAAAGCAGGGGCAGCATTTCCCGCAAGAAGATGCCGAACGAACGTTGAAGGACATGGGCGGCATACAGCGGGATGAAGATGAGGTTTTTCGCTGTTAAGGCGATTGCGCCAGCCGCCGCGACTCCGTACACACCCCATCGCATCGGTCCAGCAAGAAATAGGGCCAGACCGCAATTGGCTGCGCCCATTAGTATAGTGACGATTGCCGGCACCCTCACTCGATTGGTCGCGGTCTGGACGTTGAAGAGGGGCTGGACAGCTAAATTAACGCTCAAGTGGATCGTCAGCAGGCTCATCAACCAGCCAAGATCGGCGAACTCAGGCCCCAGCCATGTCTTGAGAAGCGGTTCGGACAATCCGCAAATCAGACCGATCGGCAGGGCCATCGCAGTGCCGAGGAATCTCACGGCTCGGCGCGTGTAGATCACCAATTCATCAATCTCGTTGCGGGCATAGAGATAGACGATGGTGGGTGCAAACACGACAGCCATCACGGTAGCGATAGATCGCAATAGGCCGGACCATTGCGCGGCTACTGCGTACCGCCCGCTAGATTCGGCGCCAAAAAGCCGGTTGACCACGACAAGATCAATGCCCAGATATAGGATCGAACCTACTGCGTTGAGCGAGAGCCAGCCACCGGTGGAGAGGAGGCTTCGCAGCGCCGAAAGCCGAAAATGGGAGAGTGATACACGGAGCATGGGCGTGAGGCGACGCCAGATCCGGATGGACCAGCCCCAGCCAATGCACATGGAGAGCATCGCAGCCAGCCCGACGTGCCAAACCTGCGGCCCGAGCAGGCTGAAGAAGCCGACCACCAGGACGGCTCTGGCCATCTGCTGGAGCAGGCTGATAGCACTTTGCAGGTCGAGGCGGTTTGTGTAAAATGCAGCCACGCCGAAGGGGGACTGAATCGTCGCCAGGAAAAACGCCGTGATCGTGCAGGCAAAAAGCCAGCGAACCGGGGTCTCCTGGCCAGGGGGGAGGTTGATCAGGCTTTCGATGTTCCATGCAGCAAGGATGGCGGGAACAACCAAAAACATAACCATGCAGATGTTGCCAAAGAAGGCGGTATTGAAATAGTGATTGGCTTGCTCGTGGTCATGCTGCTCCAAAGCGACAGTGATGTACCGGCCGACGACGTTGTTCAGCAGAATAGTGACGACGATGAGGTAACCGGTGATCTGGCTCACGAGCGGGATGAGCCCGTAGGAGGCGGTGCCAAGTTTGCGGATCAGGTAAGGCGTGAACCACAAACCGACGAATATGCCGAACGCGAAGTTGGCCAAGTTGGCGGCGAGGTTGGTGACCGTGCGACCGCGCTTGATGGCTGGCTTGTTCGGAGTCGCAGCTTCGCCGCTCACCACCGCTACAGGTGCCGGCGCCACAGGCGCGCAGGCTGACGCGCACAGCGCTTCGTTCGTGTTTACTTTCGGCTCCACAGGTCGGTGGTCAGAGGGCTGAGGACGGAGGACGGAGGACTACTAGAATGAAAAAGCTGAGAGGCTGAAAAGCTGAAAGCTGAAATGATCAGGGACAACGGCATCGCAGGTTTTTCCATTGCCGACTGGCGCTTGCGCCCTTCACGTTCCTTCTAGCAAGGCTCGATCCTCCTGGAGCGGCCCCATGTTCAACTCAGTGACAGATGCCCTTTCGCTAGATCAATCCTCAGTTTTCGGGCCCGCAGAAAATCCAGACCCAGCAATCCGTCGATGCCCGCGCTGGGCGGCAACGTATGGCTCAACACCGGAAAATCGACGCGCTCCTGCCCCAGCACTTTGATGCGGCTCACTTCAATCCGTGGCACGTACTCCACCCCGCTGCCGGTGGTCACTTGCACACGCGCCGCTGCCAAAGAGGGGTCATAGCCCACCGCAGCCAACGGACCCACATTGACCATCGTAGCGGTGGCCCCCGTATCTAGCGCCAGGCGGAGAACGATACTGCCGGAGGGGCCGAACAGTTCGGCCTGCACGATGATCAGCCCCCGCCGGGCGTTGAACGTGAAGCTCACAGTACGACCGCCGTGTCCTGGGGCAGTTCGCCGGTATAGAGGATGGCGCAACGCTTGGGGCGGCGAGTCACCGCCTGCCGATAGACTTCATCGCGATCCGGACCGTGGTGAAGCACCTTACCTTTCAGCACTTCCAAAGCCTCATTGGTCTGCGGGTCCGCCACCAAGATCCACTCGCCCGCGAATCGGGCCTGCATCTCTTTGATGGTCATTGCTTGTTCCGTCATACACGAAGCATAGTCCAATTTCACGGAGCAAGGAAAGCACAAATC
>SESG01005250.1_pt1 | contig 26995 bp, 29 predicted proteins | sample 3171421 | NCBI WGS metagenome assembly SESG01 (sample SAMN10866946, study PRJNA518727) | freshwater metagenome | biome: subpolar coniferous forest; feature: holomictic lake; material: water; isolation source: holomictic Lake 227, 6 m and 8 m depth | place: Canada: near Kenora, Ontario | collected...
TATGGACAATTAATGGGGGTAGTTTCACCCTGGATTACTCTTTCTAAAAATTCTCCAGTAATTGCTCTTCCAGGCATTCCCACAGGGCTCTTGATAATCCTTAGATCCTCTTTTTTACAATCAATGAATGCCTGTTTGAATGCCGAACTTGCATCACATTCATGAGTTGTTACGAATCTTGTGGCCATTTGTACGCCGGATGCGCCCCAGGAGAGTGCAGAAAGAATGTCTCCTCCATAAAATATTCCTCCTGCTGCTATGATTGGTATAGTTTTAGAGATGGTACGGTAGGGTTGGACGATTATATTAACTTCTTTGACGATATTTGCTAAACCTTTGGTGACGAACTCCGGATTTTCAAGTTGAGAAAGCGAATATCCTAAATGTCCTCCTGCCATGGGTCCTTCAACAATAATTGCGTCGGGGGCATATTCATAATTTCTTGTCCAGGATTTGCATATCATCTCTGCTAGTCTAGCATCGGAAACTATCGGAATTAATTTAGTTTTTTTACCAGGATTATTCTTTAGATATTTGGGAAGATCTCTCGGAACTCCTGCGCCTGAAATAATTACATCTACATTTTCTGATATTGCTGCTTCAACCAGAGAAGAATAATCTGTAAGAGCATGCATAATATTTGTCCCCACGAGTCCATTTGTTTTTTTCCGTGTTTTTTTTATTTCATCTCGTAAAGCAATTTGATTTGCTAGGGCATAGCATCTGTCCATTTCAGCTTTTTTTTCGGCATCGGATATGATTGTGTCAATTTTCTTTATGCGTCTACCAAGTTCTTCTAAAAAGTATGTTTTATCGGAACCTTCTGGCTTGTTTAGCGCACCAAGTCCAACACTTGCAATTACTCCGAGTCCGCCGCTATTTGCCACAGCGGAAGCAAGGCCTGCCTGGGAAACTCCCACACCCATTCCTCCCTGAATGAAATTTACTTCAAGATTACCTATTTTTATCCTGGGGATATTACAAATTGTCATAGATTACATAGGATTATTTAACTTATATTTGTTTTGGAGTTAATTATTTCTTCTTCTTTTTTGGAGAGGGTTTGTTTTCCGGATTAACAACTCCCCTGTTTGTCTTTGCTAAGCTTTCTCTTAGAAGCGGCAACTGACGATCTATATCTCTAGACATTTCTTTGAACTTATCTAGTTTTGTTTTATATTCTACATCTGAAATTTTACCATTTTTGAAGTAATCGAGTTGTATTTTTTTAACCAAATGTGAAAGTGTCATTTTCTGAGTTTCAAGATTTCTTATTTTTAGTTTTATGCCCATTGATCTGATGGTTCTCCAGAAAATGGTCAAAATCAAGATTATTGCTATTGCAATGGCAGTTAATTTTATCCAATTACGAATTAGAAAATTTTTAAGAGTATTTGAAAGAGCATTGTAAAATAGGTTTGTTGCTGTTTGAGATGATTGAAGTTCAGATAATTGGGTATATCCCTTTTCTACCAGTCCGGGAGTATCTTCAAATCTTTCCTTGTTGTAGGAGTCAACTATTTCATTGTATAGGGCATTCATGGAAGAAAGATTGGTGTTTGTTTTTATGTCTTCGTAGGTTTGTAAAAATAATAACAGTTCATCTCTTGCCTTTATGGCCTGGCTCTTTAGATTTAAAATAATTTGTGAATTTTCATTGATTAATTTGTAATTGGCAACTCTTTTAGAGTTCTCAAGTGCTAGCTGTGCAGCATATAATTGGCTTGTTTCTTGGTATATTTCATTTACTCGAAGAGTAGGTATATTTTGTGATTGCATGTCATCAATTGTCGCTTTGGCAATTTGAAGAGTCTTGGCAGCAACTATGGATTCATTGCTTTCTAGGGCTGAGCCAAATGTTAAAATTAATATAAACAGGGATGCAAATAATACACTAACTATGAGTCCTCTTTTATTCATATTGTTTTATAGTTTAAAGGGTATTTAAATTTTCTATTGGACAGTAATCACCTTCTTTATGAGAAGGTCGATCTTAGGTAATCCAAATATAAGTTCGTATTCTCCAGATTCGGTTAATTTATCCGGGATTAACTTGGCAATTGGAACTTCATAGGTTGCTGGGCCGACGTAGTTATTCGAAGCATCAAGTACCGGAGGTGTGCCAGACATTTTGGCAAACTCACCAAGAGTCATGGTTTGAACATTTATTTCCTTATTGCCTCTGAAAAGAGCGACAAAAAGAGGAGTACTTGGGGGAAGATTATCTGTCTGTTCAACTGTTATCTTGAATGTTCCCGCAAGAGGTTGATTAAGATAGGCAGATTCATGTATTTCGGATACGACGTTACCCGTTGTGCCATTTGATAGAAGCATGAATGCAATGGCAAGTACTAAAATAATCGCACAGAATGTAATTATCAACGGTCTTTTTTCCATATTATCTAAAGTACTAAAGGGTATTAAAACCTTTAGTTTTTATTCAGTTTTTATCTCAGAAACGACGATTGTTGTTTTTTTATTGTAAATATCTACCTTTCCCAAGCCAGATATGTTCTTTCCTCGATAGTTTATTTTTGAATCGTGGGAAAGAGTTAGATTGTTCGATAGATAGAGTAAAGAGTAGGTTGAATATATCTTCTGCGATACTACTTGCCCAGAAAAGTGGACTTTTTGAGTTTCTTCTAAACTTTGAAGATCGGAAGGAGATGAAACTTCTTTCACCGGGAGGTAGAACAGGGCAAATGTTAAATCTAGTATTCCTAGAATTGCAATGAGCAGGAAGAGTGCTTTTATCTCTTGCATGGTATAAGATTGGAAAGGTTTATATTAAGCATTTCGGTTTATTGACCATGGCTGGAAAGAAGAAAAGTGCTGGAAAGGAATTAAGCGTAGATGACAGATTTAATCTCATAAAGCACAACACCGAAGAAATTCTTACTGAAGAAGATTTGCTTGCAAGATTAGAGTCAGGTGATAAACTTAAGCATTATATAGGGTTTGAAATATCTGGAAAGCCACACCTAGGGCATGGACTGGTATGTATGAGTAAAGTAAAGGATTTTGTAGATGCAGGATTCGAAAGTTCTATATTCCTGGCAGATTGGCATTCATGGATTAATGACAAGCTTGGAGGAGACATGAAGATTATCAAGGGAATAGGAGTTAATTATTTCAGAGAGGCTTTAATTGCAGCATACAAGTGTGTGGGTGGAGATCCTAAGGACATAAAATTTGTTTTGGGGAGTGACTTATATCACCACAATGATAAATTCTGGGAAACCGTGATCGATGTAAGTAAAAATACTTCTCTTGGGAGGATTGAAAGATCTATTACTATTATGGGTAGAAAAGAAGGAGAGTCCGTGGACTTTGCTAAGTTGATATATCCTCCAATGCAGGTGGCAGACATATTCATCCAAAATATAGATGTGGCACATGCAGGGAATGACCAAAGAAAGGCACAGGTTATTGCAAGAGATGTCGCATTAAAACTTAAAAATCCACTAAAGGACGGGAAAGATAATCCTATAAAACCTGTAGCCGTGCATGGACATTTAATTTTAGGATTACAGAAACCAAGCGTTTGGCCAGTTCCAAAGGAACAGTTACAGGAATTATGGTCTCAGATGAAAATGTCTAAGAGCATCCCTAGTTCTGCTATTTACATGACTGACTCGGAAGAAGAAGTCAAAAAGAAGATTGCAGGAGCATTCTGTCCGGAGGGAGAGGTCGAATTTAATCCATTAATTGACTGGGCGAAGTATTTAATTTTTGTAACTGATAAATCTGTTTTGGAAATTAAAAGACCTGAAAAATTCGGAGGCAATAAAGTTTACAAAAGTTATTCTGAACTCGAATCTGATTTTGCTGCCAAGAAGTTGCATCCTATGGATTTGAAGAACGCAATGGCTGAAAAGATAAATCAAATTTTGAAGCCTGCTAGAGAGCACTTCGCTAAACCAGAGATTAAAAAACTTAAGGAAGAAATGGATAAGTTGCTCATTACGCGTTAACGCGTGTGAAATTCTACAATATCTAAATCTTTGAGAACATGCGAGAGTCCTGTTTTTTGATTTGGGAACTTGCTGCTTGGACCGGTGACTCTTGTTTCGAATACCATCCTATAGAATCCTTTCCTGATTGATTCTGAAACGTCCTTTACTGTCGAATTAATGGGAAGGACTACCGGGGTGGGGGAGTGAGGTTTACCAGGTTCTTTGGTATAAACACGGATGACATTCATGGATTTGATAATCCTGTTCTTTAATTCATCAATTCCCAAATTAGTGATGCACGAGATTGGAATTGCATTTAGCTTTTTACTTCTTATTTTTTCGTTTAGCTTGCGTAGTTCATTTTCGTTTAAATTATCGGACTTATTGACTACGATTATCCTGTTTTGTGTGGCACGAAAGAGATGTTTTTCTATTTCTGGGAGTTGGTCAAGATTTTCGACAACTATTATCAGTCCATTTGCAGTGTGAATAATTCCAATATCTAAAAATTCAGAGCCAATACTTGGCAGGTCTACGATTTGTGCCTTTACACCTTGATGATAAAATGTGCCTATTTCTGGTTGATTGGTTGTGAATGAGTAGGCATCGACTTTTGGTTTTGCATTTGTTATTTTTGCAATTAGAGAGGATTTCCCCCCATTTGGAAGACCCACAAGGACAATTTGGAATCCCTCTTTTTTTATTCCTTTTCTTCCTCCACCAGATTTCTTCGATTTTTCTTCCATGGTTTGGAGTTTCTTCAATCTTATTCTCAGATTCTTTAGAAGGTTTTCACTAGATTTGTGTTTGGGAGCTGCGCGAATCACTTCTTCGAGTGCAGTTATCTTTTCTGGAATAGTTCGAGCTTCTTCGAACTTCTTTTCTGCATTAAAATATTCATATCCTGCATTGATTGGCATGATTATACTTCGAATGTTTGTTTTAAAAGTCTATTGTTAATAGTTTAATTTTTGGTATTCGCGTATTAAAGATTTCCATTTCTTGTACATGGGCTTCAGTTTGCGTTTAATCTCGGGGAAGAGTGCAACATCTCGATAGTCACGTTCCATTTTTGCTAGAGGATCGTAATCTGATTCTTTGTTTCTGTTTTGCATTGCAATTTCAAAATAGAGAAAGTCGGTAAAATGGCTTGCTGAGTCGGCACATGCGAGAATCCTGGCTTCCATGGTATCAGGCATTATGTCCTTGCATCTGTGGGCTCGCACAGAGTGGGCAACTTGTTTTATTATTTCTGGATTGATTTTGTTCTTTTTTAGAATTTGAATGGCTTTTTTTTCGCCTGAAATGGCATGGTCTTCCTCTGTGAGAGGGTAGTGGCCTATATCATGGAGCCAGACTGAAAGTATTACCACTTGCTTGTTTGCTTTAGGATGAGTTTTCAGAAGTACGTTTGCCCATCTTTCGACTTGTTTGAGGTGAGCTTGGAGACCATAGGGGTCGGAGCCCTGTTTTTTTATTGCTTCTAGGAGAATCTCTTTTATTTGACTAATGATTTTCTGCATAATTAAAATATGTAAACGGGATTAATAAATTTATCATAACCTTTATTAAACTAGTTTCTTTATGGAAGATATGAGATTCATAAGAAAGAGGTTGAAGAACGGAATTGTCGTGCTTTTTGAGAAGAGAGATCTTCCGGTAGTGTCCTTTAGTATAAGCAATAGATTTGGAGCGGCATTTGAGGAAAGTAAGATAAAGGGAATTGCGCATGTGATTGAACATCTTTTATTTACTGGAACTAAAACACGGAGCCATGAGGATATTTCTAGGGAAATTGAGAAGAAAGGCGGAATACTAAATGCCTACACGGCGAACGAGGTTACTTCCTACTGGTTTAAACTTCCAAGTGAACATCTGTTTGCAGGAATTGACATTCTTGTGGACATGCTGAAGAATGCGAAGTTTGATCCTGTCAAATTTGAGAAGGAGAAGAGAGTAATTCTGGAAGAAATAAAGATGTATCACGATAGGCCCGAGGTAGATGTTTTCCGTCTGCTGGAGGAAAAGATGTACGACAAACCTTTGGGAGAAGGGATAATTGGAAGTAAGGAGACTGTTGCGGCGCTAAAGCGAGATTTTGTAGTTGATTACTTTAAAAAAATGTATTCTCCTGAGAATTTTGTTGTTACAATTGTGGGAGATGCAGACATTGATAAAGTTTGCAGGCGCATGGAAAAAGAATTCAAACCTTCTGGAAATAAGCAGCAGATTAAAACAATAATCAAGAAGAAAGGCGATGCAAAGGAAGAAAGGGCAAGTATAGACCAGGCGCATCTCGTATTTGGAGTGCATGCTCCGCTTGCGTCCGAAAAGGATTTTGCAGCCTGGGAAGTTATGGATGCATATCTTGCCAGTGGAATGTCTTCCCGTCTTTTTCTAAAGATAAGGGAAGAGAAGGGACTTGCATATTCGGTAAGAAGTACTTTCAATACGGAGGGGCATTATTCATACTATACGATTTATGCAGGTACCACAAAGGAAGCAGTACCTGAAGTAAAGAAAATAATTTTGGAAGAGTTTGATAACCTAAAAGATATGACTGAAAAGGATTTGAAGGAAGCCAAAGAAAGAATAATCGGACTTAAGAGGGTGCATTCAGAGGAAAGCAGTAATGTGATGAATGAACTTCTGTTTACCGAGTTGAATGAGGGGAATGCGGAAGAGTATTACACACATGAGGAAAAGATAAAGAAGGTAACTCTTGCAGATGTAAAGAGGGTAGCAAAGATAAAGAATTATAGTACTGCCCTGATAGTGCCTAAGTGAAAGATTTATTAATCTGATTTCTTATGTTTAATTATGAAAATAGAGGTTAATCTTGAGAAGAAGGGGATGTTTGTGATTCTTGCTGCCGCACTAATTATTGCTGGAGCAATCGTTGTTTACGCATACACAAGTGTTCCAAATCCGGGGCATGGCGCCAGTAGTGTTGTTGTGACTGCCGGGGGTGTGGAAATGACTCTTCAGGAGGCAATTGACAATAGTAAGTTAGGAGGAACTGGAAATATTATAAATGGTTCTGGAATTGTATTTTCGACAGTGAGTGGAAAAACTATGATAAATGCTTCAACGACCGGGTATTATTATCAATGCCCAGATTGGGCGGCATATGGAGGGGTTTCTAATGGATGGGGAGGGTTAGTGACATATTCATGTTCTAGTTCTCCCCCTGCATCAGCATGTAGAGGACAATTGACGACGAGTTATTATTGCCAAGTTTATGTATGTACTCAGTATGGATGGCAGGCCTCGGTTTCTTATGGACTTGGCAATGGCAATGACAATTGTGTAGGAGTCGGTTACTTCATTAAATAAAAATTAATTTAAACTCTGTTTTTGTTGCATAAATATGGTAAGAGCATTTATTTGCGTGGAGTTCCCAGATTCTGTGATTAAGGAGGTTGCACGACTTCAGGAGCTGATTGGAACTACCAGGTTTGTTGGGAAATACGTTGAGTTGGAGAATACTCATCTGACTCTCAAGTTTCTTGGCGAAGTTGATGAAAAGAAAGTTGAAGAAGTAAAAAAATTACTTTCTGAAATTAAATTTGGGGCAATGCAGTTACATCTGGGAAAGGCAGGCATGTTTGTGTACAATGGAAGTCCACGTGTGTTGTGGTTAGGTGTGCACGGTCCTGGACTTTTTGAGTTGCACAAAAAGGTGAATGAGAAACTATCTGGATTGTTTAAGATGGATGAAGAGTTTGAGTCCCATATTACTCTTGCTAGAATCAAATATGTTAGGGATAAGCCTGGATTCAAGAAGTTTATTGATAACCTGGGAGTCGGGAAAATTGAGTTTTCTGTTTCTTCATTTGTCTTGAAAAGTTCTGAACTTAGAAAAATGGGGCCAGTGTATACAGATCTTGAGAAATATGTATGCGATTAGGTAAGAACATATTTCTCTTTTCCAGTTTGGGAAAGAACTTTTTCAGGATAAATTTCTACTCCCTTTTTGTCAAGAATTTTCATTTCAACTATTCTCTTCCTAAAGCTAGCACCTCTCATCTTCAAAATTTCAAGTGCCGAACCCCTTTCTCCTCCTGGGTGGATTACGTTATAGATAACTATAATTCCATCTGAAAGGAACGAAACTGCTTCTCCTTCTTCCTTAAAGGTTGAACCTATGTGTGAAGGTGCAGAAACTTCTCTGATGAGGAAGTTGGTGATATTATTCTTTTCTAGATATCTGAATAACTGTTCCATATAAATTCTGAATCTACTTTCATGACCTGAGAATGCAGAAGCAATGGACGTCAAAGAGTCAATTACCACAAAGTCTGGTTTGAAGTCTGCAGGGAAGAAAACCGGATCTATTTCTATAAGAAGCTCTTTCTTAGCTGCGCTCAATAGTGCCTCAACGCTTCTTGCAACATCGATGGCATCAAATCTCTTTAATCTTAAAAGCCCCTTATCAATATAAGCCTGAGCATCCCATCCGAAGTGCTTCATGTGCTCCTTTAGCCTATCTTCAGGTTCTTCAAAACTCATGTACAATCCTTTTTTACCTTCTCTAATCATTGCTATCAAAGATGTCAAACAGAATAAAGTCTTTCCAGAACCTGGACCACCTTCAACTAGAACAGCCGCACCATTTGGAATTCCATATCCTTTTTCAAAGAGGGCATCGAATCCTTTAACGCCTGTTTTTATGAATTCATCCTTTTCCACATTATGAAATTTAGAACCTTCCTTCTTAGATATAGCTTTCTTGGAAGGCTTACTGGTCTTCTTGACTTTCACCGTCGATTTCCCCTTTTTCATATTACTTTTAGGTAATTGCCGTATTTAAAGATTTCCTAGTCTCTCCGTTATATTTATCATTACTATATTTGACTGTATTTTTCTAACTTCTAATAATTGCCACAATATTATTTTCCAATTTCTTTCGATTTTATTTGTTTTTTCATTTATTTTAGATTGAAATGGTTATTTTTTGTTATCTCTATTTTATCACAATAGTGTTTATAAACTGGAGATTATCTTCATTTAAAATGGAAGAAGAACGAGGGAGTGAGATAGTACGTTTAGATTCTGATCAGTTTAGGTTATTTGAATTTTTGAGGACAAGATCTCATGATGTGGAAAATGCTCCCACCGTTGGAGAAATAAAAAAACATCTGAAAATTTCATCCGACAGTGTTGTAAAAAGAATTATTGGTTCTTTGAAAAAAGTTGAAGGAATAGATTTATTTGCTCAGTCTGAAAAAAAAGGAAATGAGCGAGAAGTTAGGTATTCTCTGTCTCCGGAAACTCTTGAGCTGAGTGTGCAAAAGATGAGAACTAGGGAAGAGTTCGAAGAAGCTCAGAAGAGGGAAGTAACATATGGTGCACTGTATTTATCTGAACCTGGATTTGGAACTAAGGCGTTCGATCATGAAAAAGTTATGAAAGGTTTGAGAATTGCTTTGGAAGCAAATGGGTTGAATAAGGTAATTCAACAGGTAGTCATTCAGGGAGGAGTTATTCCTCATGTTCCCCCATACGCATCGAAGAGTTATTTGACTGCTTTGAATTTCTTGGGACATGTGAAAAGAAAACCTGGAGAGCCCAAAACATATTCTGAAGTAATGTTGGACAATAAGGTTCGTTCGATGGAAAGTTCATATCTAGAAGATTTCTATGCTAAACATGTTAACAATAGTGGACGTAGGAAGATTAGAGATCTGACGGATGCATTTGGTGTTGCAGAAGAACAGGTGAGTACTCTCATGGGTGCATTTGGGGACGATACGGTGCTAAGAATTCAGCAGGGGGAACAGGACAGAAAGAATATGGATCATATAAAAGATACAATAATTGCCGGATGGTCTAAGGAAAAGAAAGCAAAAATAAAAGAAGATAAGGAAGAAATTAATGCTAAACGGGTTCAATTATATGTTGAATCGATGCTCGAAGGAGTAGAAGCGGAATTATATCAGCATAGAGAGGTGTTAACTAAAAATCCAAGCGAAAGCAAAGTAGATTATCAGAAAAGATTAGATGGGGAGTTCAAGAAAGGGTTTGCTGTTCGTTCTGCGGATATTCCTCCTGAATTTGAGATGGAAGAAGAAGACTTGGGATCCTTGGTGAATACGAGCGCACGCCGTTTTTATACTTCTTTGGGTAGGGTAGCAGATGACTCTGCAAAATTAGTGAAAAAGATGGATGAGAGAAGTAAGAGAATAAGCCAGAGAGGAGTAGAAATACAAAAAGAACAGGAAGGATTAGAGGGCAAACTAAAGGATATTGAAAATTCTATAAGTTGGGTTGAAAGATTGCTCGAGACGCGAAGGGAATCTATAACTTGGTTTACTAGACAGTACCCGGTACAGTCCGATGAAGCAGAAGTTGCTTGGAACATTGCCAAGAATCTGTATACCCATAAATTCTATGAATGGAACATTCCTCAAGCTAAGAATTTACATGTCCATGTGTCATCCAGGAAACTTGTAAGCGTAGATACTGGAATCGTAGATATAGGTACTGGTGAAAATATAAAGACGGAAGTAGAAATGGAAGAGGCAAAGTATGGTGAAAAGAAAATTCTACTAATTCATAATATCAGAACGATATATTCTGATGCGGTAACTCCTAGGGCAATAAGAGATGCAAAAATGGAAAGTAATTTCCGCAATACGGTATTGCATAAACTCAGAGAAAATATGGGTGTAGACAACAGGCCAGACATAATTCTCCTTGGAGGGCACAATGGTGGAGGATTTAGAGCCATGCCTTGGTTTAAAGATTCTGAGACACTAGGAGAGCATGAAGTACAGTTTACAGAAGGACAGAAAGTACTTTACATGATTAATCTGCCAACGATGCAGTCTGTCGAAAGATTGGAATGGTTGGTAAGTCATAACTTTAGTAATTGGGATACTAAGAGATTCCAGAATGGCCCATATGCCTCTGGGGCAGTTGTGCACGTAGAAGACAGAGATTTGGTCAATAAGTTTATTTACATGGACACGACCGTTCTTGCCAAATTTGGAACAATTGCAGAGGAAATTGCAGTTTATAGAAATGCTTTGAAGACAAGTAAATCTATGGATGAAAAGAAAAAACTCATGGATTTGATAAAGTCTAGGAAAGAAGATGTGAAAATAGAATGGAAAAAAATTGAAGCAAAGGGCGACTTACATCTAGGAGCACCAGATGCAATTGGTAAGTATTCTAAGGATCAACTTATCAGAGCTTGTCAGATATACCAAAGAGAGCATGGGTTACCCGATATTGCCTCATGGGATGAGATAGGACATGGAACAATGGAAAGAACATTTAGCAGTCCTGCCAGGTATCTAGGATTAGTGCCGGAGAAATTTAGGCAGGCAGTGATTGAACCTATCCTTGCAGACAAGACAATAAATCCTGAGCAGAGAGCTTATAAGATTTCAGAGAAAGCCATGGAGAATTTGAGGGCAATAACAATTCATAATACTTCAGATCAACAGAGACTTTTTGCCTTGCTCATGAAACCTTACGGTCAAGAGCTTGTGGATGCTGGCAAGACACTTATTCTTTGCAGTGGAAATCACGCTAATAAGTCTGAAAGAAATTCAGATGAGGCCAATGCTCTTGCGAATCAGTTTGATGAGAAATATAGGGACAACGGGCAGGTGCGCGCATTTGAAGGTAAAGGAAATGACTTTGGTCTTGGTTGGATGAAACTTCCAGGTACAAATCCTGCTCAAAGTAGAAAGATGTTCGTAATGCATGGATTCCCACGAAATCAAGACGAAGGGTATGGCATCATGCATCACATGAGAAAAATGAATAATGACGCAGATATTGTTCTCGCAGGAGATCTCCATCAGCCGATTGTTTTATTTGCAGATGGAAGGGCAGGGGCTTTGCATCCAGGAATGGAACCAATAAATGCATTCTGTCCTCGTGTTGGTCTGCCAGCTGGTGTCCGGGGAATGATAAACGTAATGTATGATCCTAAGAATAGAGGAATTTACGGATTTGAGCTAGTGCTGAATCCTACTTTGGAGAGATACATAAAGAAGCATAAGATCATGTAATTATTCTACCAGTTCGAATGCTTCTGCCTTTTTTCCAATAACTTTTGCTAGTTCTTCCTGAGAGGCGTTGATAATATTTTTTATAGTTTTGAATTCTTTTATCAACAGTTGGGCAGTTTTAGGTCCGATGCCTGGGAATCCCTCCAGAATGTATTGAATTTTTTCTTTCTTGCTAAACGAGGAGGGTTTAAATCGCAGGGAAGTTGGAGATTTATTTTCTTTGGCCAGCAGTGAGAGAAATACTGCGGTTTCTCTTTCATATTTTGAAAAGATTATTGGAATTTTGTAGTCTAGTGAGCAGGATAGAAGGAATCCACGAATTGCATTTTCATGAAGGAATGATTCAGATCCAGACTCGATGATAAGAAGTGCAGAGGGATACTTCTTTAGATTTTCCAATTGGGAGAAAATGCGTTTGTTTATTATTGAGCTTTGTAGGTCAGAGAATGTTTTTCTTTCAACTATTGTTTTGCCTGCGATATAATCTCCAATTTCAAGATGGGAAAATTCAAGAAGGTTGCCAAGTTTGATAATTTCCGAAGGAACGAGAGAATTCTTTTCTCTAGTGTCAGCTATAATTCGCTCTTTCAATTTCACTTTCGTTTTTTTGGTTGAAAAAATGTTTTCGAAGGTCATTTTATCATTTCTTTTTATATTTTTTATTTGAAATCAAGCAAGGTTTTAGGCTTGTGATCCATATCATGTTTAATGGAATGGATGGTTTTATACATTTTCTTTTCTCGGGCATTTGAAGCATAATGGCTGATTTCGTCTCGGGTGTCCTTTGTGATAAGGATAATAAGTTTGCCTTTGCTCAGACGGGCAGTTCTGCCCGTTCTTTGAATCTTTCTAATTGCACTGGGAATTGGTTCGTAGAAGACGACTGAATTGACTTCTGGGATGTCTAGGCCTTCCTCTCCTATCGACGTTGAACATAACACGTTAATCTCTCCTGTCTTAAATTTTTCAATCACTTCTTTCTGTTCTTTTTGGGAAAGTCCTGCGTTATCTTTGCCTTTGTTTGCCTGGCCTATGAATATGGCTGCTCTTGCGCCAGGAATTTGATTAAGACTTTTTGCAATTACATTTGCAGTTTCTCTAAATTGGGAAAATACGATGGATTTTGATTTCGGATTTTCTGCTATCTGCTTAGTTATTATATCCGTGACGGTTTGGATTTTGGGATGCTCCATACCTTTGTTCATGATGGTATTAAGCGATAGATTTGCTGCTTGGAACTCTGCCGAGTTGACAAGAGTTTGGACTCCCTTTGTCTTTTTATCCTTTGCCTGCTGAATTAGGCCATCAAGGTAGGCTCTCAGACCGGAAAGGGTCTGAGTTTCTAGCAACTCTTGAGCATGACTTATTTTTATTGCCTGGGCTGTGAGGGACATTCCTACCAATGCATTAAAGTTGCTTGGGCTTGCCTGGGCTGCGAGCTTCTTTTGCAGGTTAAGGAGAGTGATTTTATTTGCCGGGGCGAAAAGGAGATGTCTATTCTTTAGCTGTTCGACCTTGGAGTCCCAGATTCGCTTCAAAAGTATTTTGATTTCGACGAATTCCAAAGGGAATGGAATTTCTATTTTTTCGAATTCAATTTCTTGAACATAGGGCACGACGTCCTCTGAATCTCTAGTACGAAGTTCTATGGTTTCAATATCAAGATGGGTGCATATCTCTGCGATAATTGCAGGATCTGAGCCTGGACTGGCAGTAAGACCAAGGATTCTTTGGGAACTGGCGGTGTTCTTATATTTTGAAACTATTTTTGTATAATCATAATTCTTTAGACAGCGATGGGCTTCATCTATGATAAGCAGGGAAATGTTAGTTAGATCATAGAGCATGTGGTCTAGATCGTTGGCTATGCATTGAGGAGTTGAAAGAATTATTTCTGCAGTCTGCCAAATCTCTTTTCTTTTCTCTGCCTTTACTTCACCCGTGAAGAGTTGGATGTCTGCAAACAATTCTGGAAGATTTTTTTTAAAATAGTGGTAATGTTGTTCTACAAGTGGTTTCGTTGGGGCAAGGAATAGGATTTTTTTTAGAGGATACTTCTTCAGTCTTTCAATTGCTAAAAGCACGGCAATGAGAGTTTTTCCAAGACCCGTTGGAAGAACGACTAGGGTATTTTTTTCTTTACAGGTATCAAATATTTTTTGCTGGTATTCTCTAGGGATGATGGACAGAACCATGGATTTAAATTAAACTTCCAGATATTGCAAATGCATATGCTGTTGCGATGAGAGTTATAATTGCGAGTGTTGCCCAAAGTATTCTATTGCCAAAAAATATCTGCGCTCCATCTAGTTTGGAGAAAGGAATAAGGTTGAAAACGGCATAGTATGTTGCCATCTTGAATAGAAGTTCTGCACCCTGGAAATATCCAATTACTCCAACAAGAAGAACGGACATAATTCCCACTGCACCAATTAGTCCATTGTGCCAATCGGTCATCTCTGAAAAGCTATAGATTCCAAATCTTTTGGATGCGCGATATTTTGAAACACGTGTTTCGTAGGTAAGGAATGCACAAAGTTTGAAATATCCTATGGTAACTAGAGCAAGTGCAAGAGGAAATAGTGCTCCTGCTGGAAGGGGAGTTTTTAGATGTTCATTTGGTTTAAATCCGTATCTTGACCAGGACCAAATTTCATGTTCCACGTCCGAATCTAGTGCTCTGGCCATTACTTTCTTTGCAGCTATCGCGACAAGGATTATTAGCGCTGAGAAAAGAAGGATCCAAAGAAGACTTGGAAGATAGGTGGTGAATCCGTTTTCGAGTATTCCTGCAAAACCAAAGACTAGAGTCATTACAATAATTGCTACTCCTATGTGTGTAATCTCTCTTGTTTCCATGAAGTTCGTGAGAATAACGTTTATATAAACATTTTGGAAAGTGAGTGATAGATTAAAATCACAAACTCTCCAGTTTCTGTATTATATAATAACAAAAATTTGACAATTCCGAAAAAATAGAAAAACGTAAAGTATAAATACTCATCCAGACAAAAACTTAACATGTTAAGAATAAGAAAAGTGAGTGAAGTTATCGGGAAGCATGTTTACACTGCTGAGGGCGATTACTTTGGTCAAATCGAGGAAGTAAATCTAGTTGACAATAAGATTGAGGGTTGGAAGATAAGAGTTGGTTCTGGAATAACAAGTTCATTGGGTGGAGCAAGAGGAGTTATTATCCCACATCAGTTCGTTAAGGCAATAGGAGATGTTTTCATTGTTGCCAAGACCTCATTACCTTCAAGGGAAGATCCATCTGATATGGCTGAAGGTTCTGAAGCATTAGTTTAATTATTGTTTTTAAGATAAGGTTTAAATATTCTAGATATTGATTATAGCTATGGTTGACACAGTATTATCCTATCCAATATTTCAAGAGATTATTCTTCCATTCTTGTTGATATTTACAATAATTTTTGCAATCTTGCAAAAGTCCAAGATTCTGGGGGATGGAAAGAAACAGATTGATTCTTTGGTATCTTTGTCAATTGCGCTGATTGTAGTTTCATATGGAGCGTATACTGGAGTTATTTCAAAATTGATGCCTGTGCTTGCAGTTGCATTGATTGTTATTCTTGTTTTCCTTTTAATGTATGGACTAGCTTTCATAAATGAAGAATTTAAGTTACATAAGGGAATTAAAACAGCCATTGGAGTTATTGCTGCAATAGTTGTTTTGGGGGCACTTTCGTACTTTACAAATCTTTGGGGATATCTAAAAGTACTTCTTAGCGGAGGAGTGGGAGATTGGTCAGGTTCGGTTGTTGTGGCAAATATAGTGTTTATAGTTATCATAATTGCTGCAGTCTTTGCAGTCTGGAAAGGTTCTGGAAAGTCCGATAAGTAAATTTGAGTAAAAGTATAGTTTTTAAGGAATAGTTTTCTCTATTTTACATGGATATATTGTACAGGCTAAGAGATAAATTTAATGAGATTTCATATAGATATCTCTGGAAGCCAATATTTTTTGCATTTGATCCTGAACTGATGCATATGTTTTTCATCGATGTTGGTAGGATACTTGGAAGATTTAGAATTAGCCGATTGGCTACTAGAATGATGTTTGATTATGAGAATCCACTACTCGAACAGAATATTCTAGGCATGCGTTTCAGAAATCCAATTGGATTGTCGGCGGGGTTTGATAAGAATGCTTCAATGATGAACATTCTAGAGGATGTAGGTTTTGGGTTTATTGAACTTGGGAGTATAACGGCAAATCATTCTAGTGGAAATATTGGGATTCGACTCAGGAGACTTCCGGAGAAGAAGAGTCTTTGGGTTAATATGGGGTTGAATAATGAAGGTGCTGAAAAAATTAGAGAGCGAGTGAAAAATCAGAAGGTGGGAATTCCAGTTGCCCTTAGCATAGCTAAAACAAATTGTTTGGAAACGGTGGACCTGCAGAATGGAATAAAAGATTATTCTTTTTCCTTAAATGTGTTGAAAAATTCTGGAAGTTTTTTTGTTATTAACATAAGCTGCCCAAATTCATATGGCGGAAGGGATTTTGCTAAACCTGAAAGATATGGTAAATTAATTAGAGAAATTAAAAAGATGCGAATAAAAAAACCTATCTTTGTGAAACTTTCTCCAGATATGATTCTGTCGGACGTGGATAAAATTATTTTAATGTCTAGAAAGGCAGGCGTTTCCGGATTTATTTGTACAAATCTTACTAAAAAAGACATAGGATTTGCAAAGGGAGGTTTGTCCGGGAAGATTGTGGAAAAGAAGGCAGACAGGTTGTTGAATTATGTGTACCGAAAAACGAAAGGAGAGTTTGTATTGGTGGGAGTTGGAGGAGTTTTCTCGGCAGAGGATGCCTATCGCAAGATAAAACTTGGTGCAAATCTCGTCTCTCTGTTTACTGGAATGATATATGAAGGGCCGGGATTGATTGGACAGATAAATAGGGAGATTCTTGCATTGATGAAAAGAGATGGATATTCGCGTTTTGATGAAATTCGGGGCAGTATGAGGGTATAGAAATATATTTAAATGAATTAAGACTGAATTGGATATGGCTATAGATATAGGGACGATTTTGTCTCAGTGGGAAAGTGTAGGGGTGTTCAGTTATGTTCTACCCTTTTTGCTTATTTTTGCAGTTGTGTTCGGTATATTAACAACTACAAACATTCTTGGAAAGGAAAAACCAGTTCATGTGATTGTTGCACTAGTAATCGGTTTGATGGCTTTGCAGTTGAATTTCGTCCAATTATTTTTCAGAGAAGTATTCCCAAGGCTGGGAATTGGAATTTCAGTACTTCTGGTATTGATGATTCTTGCAGGATTATTCATTCCAGATGATGAAAGAAGATATTGGGGATGGGGACTTGGAGCAGTGGCAGTTGTCATATTCATTGTGATAATTACGCAGTCATTTGATGCGGCTGGATGGTACAGCACATATCTTGGAAGCGATTCCATAGGTTATTTGGTCGGAGCAGTATTACTAATAGGAATTGTTATTGCAGTTGCTGCGAGTGGTGGACATAAAGATGGTAAACCTAAAGAGAACGCATCATATAATCCTATGAGAGGCTAAATTAATGGTTGCTGACATTTCATTCATTACATATTTTGCACCAATATTTGTTTTTCTACTTGTTTTTATTGTAGTTTATGCTTTACTTGTTAAGACTGAAGTTCTTGGAGATTCTCAGTGGGTTGCTCTTCTTATTTCATTCATAGTTGCTTCCCTATTTGTGAGCATGGCTGGAGCTAAGGAGTATATTTATTCGGTGGCGCCTTGGTTTGCATTACTCCTTGTATCATTATTCTTTATATTTGTTATTCTAGGATTTGCTGGAAAGACGGATATGAATAAGGGAATAGGAGTTGCAGTCTTCGTGATCCTGGTGATAGTATTCCTGGTTGCATTGTTTAGCGTATTCTCATATTTGATTAATTATGTACCTTCTCAAATCGGAGGGGGTGGAGCAGTCGGTTCTCCAATGCTAGAATGGCTGTATTCTTCTAGAGTCTCAGGAGCAGTTTTGCTGATTATTATTTCTGCAATAGTTGCATGGGTTTTGACTAAGAAATAATTTTATTTAGAAATTTTTTTCAAGAAAGGATTGGTTTAAGTTTGCTTTCTTTTTCTCTTTTGGAATCTTCTTTTTCTAGCTTATCGAGATATGCTAGCGTACTAAGTGCTAGGTCGTTGAGTGAAGGCAGAGGCATCTCCTTACTAGCTAGAGGGTTCCTTCTTACGTAAACATCAGCTTCTATCAAATAGTGTGATACAATTGTTATATTTTTGTTTCCAGATTCTTTCTTTTTTGTTCTCGACGTCTTGCTTCTTCTCCGAGGTTTATGGAGATTTGTGCTAGCTGATAGAGGCTTAATGGGTATGCTGGGAGTCTTCTATGATAGTTGTTGGACTGTCTCCCGTAGGGAGGTGAATAATGAAGTCTTGCATGGCTCCTTAGAAACTTAATTGGAACTTCCATGTATCTTAGGAGATAAGAAGGTTTTTATATTTTTACTCAGATTTCTTCTGTACTTTACTTGGATGCTTTTCATCCATCATTGCCTTGAATGATGATTGTGTGTCCTGCATTTCTTTCTTTATGTCTTCCACATTGGTGACGTATTCTCCGACTTTTTGTAGAATTGAGAGCTGAAGTCTGTCAATTATTTTTTCTATTCTCTGCAGGCGTTCGGAAAGAGAATCCATCTTGCTTTCAAAAGTATTTTTCATGTCTAAGGTCTTTTCAAGATACTGTCTTATTGAACCAAGTTTTTCCATGGTAACTTGCTCTGCAATTTCTGCAATTGTGTCTGAGCTTATTTGAGTGGGCTGGTATCCTTGGTACTGCTGATCCGAGACGGCTGCTGCACCTGGTGCTGGAAGAGCGTACTGTTCATGGGGTGCTTGCTGTTGTTGATCTTGTTCTGAAGGATAGGAAGTTTCGGATGCTTCCTGGGATTCCTGTTGAGACATCATTGAGGGTTGCATACCTTCATCGGTATTTGTGCCCGAAACTGCACCCTTTATCTTTGTCTGGGAGATGGTGTCTTTTATTTCTTCTGCAGGGAAACCCATGCCCTCTAGTTTTCGGACTATGTCTGACTCTTGCATTCCTTGTTCTTGCATCCCCTGTACTTCTTCCATTAATCCCATTTTATTGTTTGAAAAGGTCAAATTGCCTTTGTAGTATCATCAGTTCCTCTTTTCTAGCGGTGTTTTCGAGTTGTTCTGAAATTCTTTGAATGAACTCCTTCATTCTAGTATTCTCTTCCTGTATTTTTATAACTATCTTCTTTAGTTCCTGTAACTCCTTGAATGTTTTATCCCTTTCTTCAATTAGGGTTTTACCAAGAAGAAGTACTCTGTCCTTAATTAGACGCTCCTTTTCCTCAATGTCTCGAAGTCTCGTGTTTAGTTCCGAGAAAGCGTCCTGACTTTGATACACCTCTTCCATTATTTTATTAGGCAAAAGGGGTTTAAAATAGTTTGGTTATTTGTGCCAGGAGTATAGAAATCTATTTAATGGGGATTGATTATCGATAGGCAAGGAGTGTAAAAAGGAGAATGATATTCAAAGAGGGTAGTGCGCTGTATTCAAGCGAGATAGAACACCAGCATGGAGAAGACGTTTTATATGTAAACTACATGGCTGCATCATTTGTACCTTCCATTGCTGAAAATGCGATGGTCATGGCGAGAACAATTGATCAGTTGATTGAGAATCCCAATAGTTCTAGAATTGTTTTTGTGCAACAAAGGAATTATAATTACCCATTTGAACAGGTTTCAATGCTTTCTGAAATTGCAAGAGTATATACTTTTCTTCTAAAACAGGAGTCCATTCTTTCTCCTGAAAAGATGGCTCTATTCGGGGATGCTCAGGCACTTTATTCCGAAATATCATATTTCATGGAAACCCTCAAGAAGGATCCGGTTAAATGTTATTTTGAACTAAGGACTAGAGCACAGGAAGTTCTGGAGAGCAATAAAAATTATTCATTGCTTTTGGGGAGGGTACTTGCACTGCTCGGACAAACCAAATTAATTGAGTTGGCACTGGAAAAGGAAGGTGAAAGTACATTCGCAAATAGAGGATTCTATAAAATTGCATTTAGACCGGACATATTGCCTAATTTTACTTTTACTAGACTGGTTGCGCAACTTCCCGAAGACTCAGATTTGATAGATCAGTATGAAATAAAAGGAGATAATGAAACTATCACCATAACGATTTTGAAAAAAAAGGATGATCCAAAATATTTGTATCATGTAATGCCTCCCGAATATACGTTAAGTGAAGAGCATCACATACTTGTTAATCTTGCGAGAAACGTTCTTACTGAACATAGGCCAAAGTCTGAAGAGTTTACCGATCCCGATAGGACTAGACAGGTTTTTTTCAATGTGGCAAGAGATTTGTTATCCGAGTTGGCAAAGAGTAAGGGCATTCCACTCAATCATCGGGAATTAAACAAACTTGCTAAAATTCTTGTGAGATATACCATTGGATTTGGGTTGATTGAAATTCTTCTTGCAGATGTTAATTTGCAGGACATAGTAATTAATGCACCAATTGCGCAGAATCCTGTTTTCGTTAGACATCAGAAGTATGATGAGTGTGTTACAAATATTTTACCCAGCTATGAGGATGCAGATTCATGGGCTGCCAAGCTTAGGTTGCAATCTGGAAGGCCTCTAGATGAAGCAAATCCAATACTAGATACCGATTTGGTTTTTGGTAATATCAGAGCGAGAGTCGCAGCCATTAAGGAACCTCTTTCTCCAGACGGGCTTGCTTATGCTCTGAGAAGACATAGAGATGATCCTTGGACACTACCATTGTTTATTCAAAATAAGATGTTAAATTCATTTGCTGCAGGTTTGCTCAGTTTCTTTATTGATGGTTCGAGGACATTGCTAGTTGCTGGAACGAGAAGTTCGGGAAAGACTTCTCTGCTGGGAAGTTTGCTCTTGGAAATAATGCCTAAGTTCAGAACAATAGTTGTGGAGGATACTCTCGAATTGCCGGTGGATGCAATGAGAAAGATAGGATATGACATACTCAGGATGAAAGTTAGAAGCGCATTGGTGACGGGAACAACGGAAGTGGAGGCGGCTGAAGGAATTAGGACAAGCTTGCGTTTGGGTGACTCGGCATTGATTGTTGGAGAAGTCAGATCTGCTGAAGCCAAAGCATTGTATGAAGCAATGAGAGTTGGTGCACTTGCAAATGTGGTTGCAGGCACTATCCACGGTGATTCACCATATGGAGTGTTTGATAGGGTCGTTAATGACCTGGATGTACCTGCGACAAGCTTCAAGGCAACGGATTTGATTATTGTAACCAATCCGGTAAAAACGCCGGATGGACTGAAGTCTGTAAAAAGAGTTATGAGTATTACTGAAGTTAGAAAGCATTGGAGTAAGGATCCGGTGGAAGAAATGGGATTCGTCGATTTAATGAGATATAATGTTGAGACGGATGAATTGGAGCCAACGCCTGAGTTGATAAATGGAGACTCGGAAATAATTAAGAATATTGCAGGAAATGTTAAAGGGTGGGCTGGAAATTGGGATGCAGTGTATGATAATATTGTTCTTCGTGGATTGATTAAGCAAGAAATTGTTAGGGCTGCGGAAAGATTTGCCAAGCCGGAAGTGTTGGAAGCTGGTTTCAATGCTCTTGTCAATCAGGCATTCCATAGAATAAGCGAAGAAGTAAGGGAACGCGAGGGATTACCAACAAGTGGGAAGGTTTTCCCATTATTCAAGAACTGGTTATATGAACATATAGAAAAATTAAAATAGATTCTTAATTAAAATAATTAAAATTAATTACATTCCACCTAGTGCTATTGCCGATAGGGATACAAGTGCCACTATGGAAACTAGGGCAGTGGTTATATAGAGAAGGACTCCAGTTTTTAGATACCTTGAGAGGTCGTACTTTTCTCTTAGGATGTCTTTACCTGAATCTACCGTAACCAGAGCAGTTGTGAGAATGAAAATAATCTCTATTATGTAAAGTCCGATTATGACTTGCATGAAATAGGGGGGGATCATCTTTGTTACGTCAAACAGGGAGAGGATATTTTGGAATGAACCTAGTCCGGCTACGCCCGCACCACTTGTTCCCGAACCTGCTGCAACACTTGACTGAAGTTTGTTTAGAATCATGGTGATCATTGCTGAAAGTCCAACGACTACGCCTGCAAGAAGTGGAGCAAGGAAGGTCATGTTGGAACGCATGTCCGATACAACTTCCGCTAGCAAATCCCTGAGGCGCTGATTTATTTTTTCTATGTTTTTGACGTACTCGGAGATGGACATTAGGGAACGTGCTGCAACCTGAAGTCCTTTTTTGACTGATTCGACTAGAATTCTCATGGAAGTCGCGATTAGACTGGAAGGATAGAAGACTATTGCTCCCCTTCTTTTATCGAACAATGCTAAATCTAGAGACATTCCAGACTGTTGAATATTTTGGTTTACAAGGGCAAAGAAATCATGAGTCTTTTGATTTCTAGTTGCTTCTGCCACTTTGGCAAATGCAATTTCTGCTGGGATTCCATCACCAAGTCTATTTCCAAGTTGGAATAGGGATGAAGTGAACTCATCTTCAAGCAATTTTGTGTCTTCTTTAGATTTTATTATTTCTCTGGTTTTAGCTTTATAGGTCATGGAAAAGAATAGGGCAATGGAAAGAGGTATGAGAAGACTTAGTAGAACTCCTATTGGACCGAACGGACCAATTTTTGAGCCATCGACTGTTTTAAAATCAAACATTAGAGTGTCCTGTGAAAATGGAATTCCTATTTGGGCAAAAGTGTAGTCGCTCTGAAGTCCAAGAGAAGAGGTAATGAATTGAACTTGGAAAATAAATGGCAGAAGTCCAAGAATTATGAATGGAAAAACGATTAGAGCAGATTTAATCCAAGGTTTTCTCGAAATAAATTTAGGATAGAGTGGATTCAATTCGAGAATGGTTGCATCGCCATATCCTCCCGGTCTTTTGAGAAGAACTTGAGAGGTCATGTAGAATACTAGGAATGGAACTATTATGTTAAACAGAACCATTACATGGTACCATTGTAAAATTCCTCCAAGTAGGGTTGATGCAAGAGGAAGAAGTGCCAAACCTAAGGTTGGAAGAATGATTCCAAGCATGTATATATTTGTAAGAGGAGAACGGATTTCTCTGGAATATTTTAACATCTTTTCGTAAATTCCATCGAGAATGACCTGTAAAGCTTTCTCTAGAATTTGCATTCTTCTATCGTCCGAGGGTTCGTAGAGGGAAGATTCAACGAGATGAAAAGATTCGACGAATTCTGGAGCATATTCGCGCCAGCTTTCAAGATAGTTGTCCAGTGCCTGTTTGATGGTGGAAAATTTACCTATTTCCACATTGTAAAATATTTTTTTGAAATCAAGGGCAAGAGGACCTTCGAGGTGTTCTGAGGCAAATCTGACTGCACGCTCCAGATTGGAGGTGTGTTTCATGTAGACTACCAAGTAGAGGATTGCAGGAACCATCTGACTGGATGCTTTTAACATCCATTCATTTGCCTTTCTTTGTGGGAGAGTATAGGCATAGTAAAATACGAACATGGATGTGACAAAGCCAAGGAATGCAAAGAGGAATGGGAATGTTAAAGTAATGAGGTAGATTGCAACGGAAATTATCATGGATGCGAAGAAAACTACTGCCCAGGCTACTCCTGCAAGAACGACTGCTTGACTTGGAGTCATGTCAAGATGGGCACGTTCTAGATAGTATTCTATTTTTACTCTATCCTTTGCAGCAATTTTCATATTTATTATACTGCCCAGAGATTTTGCCCATCCTTCATATCTTGAAATGGGCGGAGTCATATCTTGCTTAAACTGCAGGTAATCTTTGGAGAAAGATTCGGTTTCTGAACCCATATCAGATTCCAATTTGGAAGAGTACTTCTTTAAAATATCCTTTGTGGAAACCATCTTTTTATTATATATGGAGGGAAAAGGGTGTTATAAATATATTGAAGATTGAGAAGAATGAGTATGCTAAAGTAAACTAATTTGATAGCTAATGTTTGATGATTGGAGTTATTGTGGGATATAATAAATGTATTTTGCCTTTGTTTGATTAGTCACATTGTTGGTTGGTTGTGTGGAGGGATTAGATTTAATAATATGAGTTTCCTGGCAAGGGTATGAATAAAAAAGGAGATATTGAACTGGAAACTCTGGTTTGGTGGATTATTGCAGTGGTTGTTTTAGCGGTTGTGGTGATTGGATTTATTGTACTAAAAGGAAATGGAGATGGAGCAATTCAATTTCTTAAGAATTTTGTGAGGTTTGGGCAATGAAGATGAACAAACGAGGACAGAATCTTGCTGAAAATAAGTTGATGGTTCTGATTCTCGTGGTACTTGTACTTGTTTTGGTAATTATGGCAATATTTAGATTTGACTTGATAAATAGATTCAAGAATCTGCCAGGATACAGTTATAGTCAAGAAGATAAGCTTATTGATTATACTAAATTAACTGATGCACAGGTGTTGGATTTGTTTGGAAAGCCAGTTGGTCAGTTCAAAATTGACGGAACTTTCGGTTCGAGAGAATATTATATATTTTTGTTTGAAAATGGAAATCTGGTAAGAACTAAATTCTATCTCAGAGGAACAAACATCATGGGAGATATTTATATTGATGAGTGGGGATTGGATGATAAGGTTGCTAAAATAGATAAAAACTTTGTGTCCGTACTTTCGGGAGCGATTGAGTCTCTGTCAGAGCCTCAGAAGTCTCAACTTGTCAGGTTAGATCAATCTCAAGATATAGGAAATAATCAATTGTATAAACGGGTGGCAAAATGAGAAGTGTTGTGAAAAATAACCGAGGTCAACTTATGCCTCTATCAGAAACATTAAAAATCTTGCTTGCCGTTTTGTGCATTATAATCTTGCTTATCTTAGCTTACAAGCTCTATGGAATTTTTGTGGCAAAAACAGCCGTTGAACAGGCAAAGGAGACTCTCAAACAGATAGTTGATGAAGCCGCAGCATTAAAGGATGGGCAGAGCAAGATTTTCCTTATTCAATCACCAAAGACTTGGGCTTTATCTAGTTGGCCGTATATTCCGGCTTCTGGAAATGTGCTCATGCCAAATGATTGTGTGAATAAACAGTGGAAAAGTTGTATATGCTTGTGCGAGTATCCTACAAGAGCTCAACAACTCGGAAGTGTTGCCGGAGCTTTAGCTAAAGATACTCCTGCGGCGTTGATTCTTTCAGGCGGAACTTCATTGACGAATCCTCTTGAGATATTTAGTGCAGAGAAGGGAGTATTGGCATTTTGTAATAATGTTGGAGTATGCATTGGAGAGGGATATGAAAAGTTTTTAGTTACAATTGAAAATAGAAATGAACCATATCCTATTTTGATTGATAAAATACTTTCGACAAATATGAGTGTGAAAGGAAATGTGTTGGAGTTGAGGAAAAATGGATAAAAAAGGAGATATGTCTATTTTTTTGGAGATCTTACTATGGATTATTCTTGCCGGAATTTGCATATATGGAATTTATCGGCTAGTTACTTATTTCATGGGATGATAAGTATTAAAAAGAAACTAATATATCAATGATAATGGACAGAAAAGGGGAGATTACTTCGCAGACACTTGTTTGGACTATAGTAATTGTATTAGGATTTGGATTAATTCTTCTTGTATATTTTCAGATAAATTGGACTGGGAATATTGATAGTGAAGCATGCCATCAGTCAGTCATATTTAGAGCTACACTGCCTAGTACCCTGGGAATTAATAGTTACGTGCCTTTAAAGTGCAAGACAAATAAAATTTGCGTAACCTCTGGTTGGTTTGGAGGGTGCGGTAAGGATTATGGAAATTCAAAGGGAATAACCAATGCTCGAGTTAGTGACGTACAGCAGATTGAGAAGTTGATGACTGATAATCTGTTTGACTGTTGGAAAATGATGGGTGAAGGAAAAGTAAGTGTATTTTCAAACTGGCTGGCTGAAAGTTATGGACTTAAGACTATCTATCCAAGTTGTGTAGTTTGTAATAGAATCGCATTTGATTACGATTCTCTCGCTAAGGAAAAAGTGCAGTTGAAAGACATGGATGTCGATAGATACATGAAGACTCATTTGATTCCAAATGGGAATATTACATACTATCAGTATTTCATTAGCGAAGGTGGAAAGTTCTCGCTCAGCAATGCGGTAAATTCGAGAACAATGTCTACCGAAGAAGCAGCCAAGATATTAAAAGATCAGAAGTTCACGGATAGTGAAATTACGGATTTAAAGAACGTAAAATTTGAGCAAACTCCAGTTGTTAATGGATTTGACTATTCAAAGGACAACTTGGCTATAATCTTCTCACAGATTAGTGCTCCAAAGAGAAGTTCGGTATTCGAAAATACCTTAGTTGCTGCTACGGTTTTGACGGGGGGAGCACTATCGGCTGGTGCTGGAAAGGTGTTGTTTACTAAAGGAGGGGCTTTGTCCACTATTGCATTGTACATCTTCTTGAATATCGGACAGCAAATGGTGGTTACACACCAGCAGGCTACAGCAGCGACCTATTGCGGGGATATCTCTACGGGAGATGATGCAAGATATGGATGTAGCGTCACTAGAATAGTTACGTATAACATATCGGATATCAATAGCTATTGTTCAGTAATTGAAAGCATTCCTTAGAGGGAAAGTTTATAACTTAGTTTGATTTTGAGGGAACATGAATAAGAAGGGTGAACTTATGGCTCCAGAAACAATTATCTTTGTTATCTTGAATGTGTTATTTTTCATATTGATAATGTTTTTTTTATATAGGGCGAGTGATGCAGTTTCAATGTATGAACAGGCGTATGCTAAGCAAATTGCTTTAATTGTTGATAGGGCTGTGCCAGACTCTACGGTAAGTATTTACATGGATACTGGTGTAGCATTGGCAAAAAAATATAACTTGCCTCTAAATCAAATTGTGAGGATTGG
>SESG01018893.1_pt1 | contig 26920 bp, 20 predicted proteins | sample 3171421 | NCBI WGS metagenome assembly SESG01 (sample SAMN10866946, study PRJNA518727) | freshwater metagenome | biome: subpolar coniferous forest; feature: holomictic lake; material: water; isolation source: holomictic Lake 227, 6 m and 8 m depth | place: Canada: near Kenora, Ontario | collected...
CAATGGCGGAATCGAAATACCAACGCTTTGCTATCTGAAGGGCGCGGTGCCCACAGGCGCATGCCGGATTTGTCTTGTCGAAATTAAAGGTGCTCGCTCGCTGATGGCCGCCTGTTCCACACCGGTATCGCCGGAAATGGAAGTCTTTACCGATACTGATCTTGTCCATGGCGCCAGAAAGCTAAATGTTGAACTGCTGCTTGCCAGCGGCAAACATAATTGTCTGGTTTGTGAAGCTAACGGCAATTGCCGTCTGCAGGATTTATCGTATTTCTACAAAATAACAAAATTGCGCTTCGAAGAGAGCGAGAATAAATACCCCACCGAAAATGAAAATCCGTTTATTGTCCGCGATTTCAGCCGTTGCATCCTCTGCGGGCGTTGCGTGCAGGCCTGTAATGAACTTGTTGTCAACCGGGCAATTTCTTATGGTTATCGTGGCGCGAAAAGCAAAATTATTACCGGTGGCGATCAACCTTATAATAACAGTGATTGTGTTTTCTGCGGCCAGTGCGTGGAAGTCTGTCCGGTAGGCGCACTTACCGAAAAAAAGGCCAAAGGCATGGGGCGCCCGTGGGAAACGCAAAAAATCCGTACAACCTGCCCCTATTGCGGCGTTGGCTGTCAGCAGTTACTTCATGTACACGATGGCAAGATAGCAAAGATAACAGCCGTGGAGGATGCGCAACCGAATCAAGGACGTCTATGTGTAAAAGGCCGTTTCGCTTACGACTTTATCTATTCCGAGGACCGGCTCAAAACACCACTGATTCGTGAGAAAAATGGTGAGTTCCGTGAAGCCTCTTGGGATGAAGCTTTGGATCTGGTGGCAAAAAAGTTTAAAGCGATTATTAAAAAGCACGGGCCGGATGCCATTGCCGGCGTTAGTTGCGCTCGCAGTATCAATGAAGATTCCTATCAAATGCAGAAACTGTTCCGCGCGGTAATCGGTACTAACAATATCGATCACTGCGCGCGTACTTGACACGCTCCAACTGTCGCCGGTCTGGCGACATCATTTGGTTCAGGCGCGATGACGAATTCATTTGCCGATTTTATTAAAGCCAAAATGATTCTGGTGATCGGCTCCAATATGACCGAGGCGCATCCGGTTGCGGCAACTTTTGTAAAAGATGCTGTTTTGGCCGGAGCCGAGTTGATTGTGGTCGATCCGCGGCGCACAGATCTGGTAGATTTTGCCAAGCTTCATGTGCAAATTCAAGTCGGTTCCGATGTTGCCCTGATCAATGGCGTGATGAATGTGCTCATTAGTGAAAATCTTTATGATAAAAAATATGTTGAATCCTGCACGACTGGTTTTGAAGAACTCAAAAAGAAAGCAATGGAGTATCCTCCCGAGCGCGCAGCCGAGCTCAGCGGCGTTTCTGCCGACACCATTCGTGAGCTTGCCCGGAGGCTTGCTGCGGTTAAGCCGGCAATGCTTATGTACACGCTGGGTATTACCGAGCATATCTGCGGTGTGAACAATGTTATGTCCTGCGCCAATCTCCAGATGCTTTTGGGCAATGTCGGTTTTGAATGCGGTGGAGTTAATCCTCTGCGTGGCCAGAATAATGTTCAAGGGGCTTGCGATATGGGTGCGCTACCGAATGTTTATCCCGGTTATCAAAAGGTAGACAACCCACAGGCGCGGGATAAATTCATCAAGGCCTGGAATGTTAAATCGCTACCAGAGAAGCCCGGCATGATGATGCCTACGATGATGGAAGGTCTAACCAGCGGAAAAGTTAAAGCCTTTTATGTCTTCGGTGAGAATCTGGCCAATACTGAGCCGGATATTCACCATGTCGAGCATTGTCTGGAATCTGCGGAATTTCTTGTTTGCCAGGATATATTTCCAACGGAGACTACAAAATTTGCCCATGTTATTTTACCTGCAGCCGCCTGGAGCGAAAATAACGGGACATTCACCAGTTCTGAACGTCGCGTCAACCGTGTGCGCACGGTAAGCAAACCACCCGGTCAGGCTAAGCCCAACTGGTGGATATTCAAAGAGATCGCCAAACGGATGGGACAGCAATGGGAATCCGATAGCGCTCAGGAAATATGGGACAACGAAGTGTCCGTATTGGCGCCATCTCTGGCCGGAATCAAGTACTCTCGTCTGGAAAATGATGGACTTCAGTGGCCGGCTCCCAGCATAGATCATCCGGGCACAGCCACTCTCCATAAGGACGGATGTTTTACTTGCGGCCTCGGTGTACTCAAAGCCATAGACTGGATAGCGCCTGCGGAAGTTCCGGATAAAGAATATCCATTTGTGTTTTCCACCGGCAGGCGTCTTTACCACTATCACACAAGAACGCAAACAGGACGTTCTCAGGGCATTAATGATTTGCTTGGTGAAGAAACAGCCGATATCTCAGTGGCCGATGCCGAAGTAAAAGGCATTGCGCATGGAGAGATGATTTCGGTAAAATCACGGCGGGGCGAAGTTGTCGTCAAGGCGCGTATCACCAAGGAGGTTCCGCAGGGACTGGTCTGGATGGCCTTCCATTTCCGTGAAGCCTGTGCCAACTGGCTTACCAATCCGGTCTACGATCCGATAACGCAAACCGCAGAATACAAAGCCTGCGCTGTGCGCATTGATAAACTTAAATAGGTAAGGATAATACTTCCCGTACTTAAATCGGGGAGTATTTTTTTGCAACATTATATGCTATAAAAAACACAAATCAAACGGGAAAGACAATTGTTACATGAAAAAATACCTAATTGTGGCACTAGCCCTGATTATTTTAACAAGCCCATTATTGGCATCGGCGCAGGATAAAATCTCCGTCGCTGTGGCTGCTAATTTTATTCAAACCTTTAAAGGAATAGCTGCTGATTTTGAAGCGAAAACAAAGATTAAAGTTGAGGTAACTTTTTCTTCCACAGGTAATCTGTACAGCCAGATTGTAAACGGCGCTCCCTACGATCTATTTTTATCCGCTGATGAGGAAAGACCGGCCATTTTGAGCAAAGATGGGCTGGCAGAAAAACCTTTTGTTTACGCCCGAGGGCAGGTGATTCTGTGGTCGGCCAATAAGGATTTCTGCAAGGCGGCAACCTGGCAGGACGCTTTGAAAAATGACCGGATCAAAAAGATTGCAATCGCTAATCCGCTGACAGCCCCTTATGGAGCAGCGTCTAAAGTTGCGCTACAAAAAGCCGGGTTGTGGGACTCGCAGCTTAGCAAACTGGTCAACGCCCAGGACATTGCGCAGTCGTTTCAATACGCGTCAACATCAGCGGTTGATGCCGGATTTTGTGCAATGTCCGCTACGGCAAGTCCTGACGGGAAAAACGGCTGTTTTTACGTTGTAAGGGAAGCGCCGAATATTATTCAGGCCGCCTGTATATTGAAAAGAACAACAAACCGCGCTGCCGTAGAGAAATTCACGGCATTTTTAGTTTCACCTGAAGCACAAAAAAATAAAATGAAATTTGGATACAGGTAAATGGATTACCTCGCGCTTTACGTTACAGTAAAACTTGCTTTGATCACGACCATCGTCCTGATGCTGCTTGCCGCGCCTATCGCTTATGTTCTGGCCTACTTGCGCTTTCCCGGCAAATCACTGCTGGAGGCGCTTATCTATCTGCCGATGGCCCTGCCCCCTACCGTAATCGGATTTTACCTGATCATCATCATGGGGCCAAAGGGTTTTGTGGGCAAGGCTTGGGAAATGTTCACCGGCGATTCGCTCCTTTTCACTTTCATCGGAATAACGATAGCATCTATTATTTACAGCATTCCCTTTGCCGTGCAGCCGATGAAAGCGGCTTTTTCGAAAATTGACCGACGCCTGTTGGAGGCAGCTTCTGTGCTGGGTCTATCGAAACTATCGGCATTCTTACGGGTGATCATTCCTAATTCTTTGGGCGGCATTGCCGCCGCGGCTGTTTTAGTGTTTCTGCACAGTATCGGGGCGTTTGGCGTTTTGCTGATGGTCGGCGGCAGTATTCCGGGAGTGACAAAAGTTGCCTCCATCTCTATCTATGAAGCGGTGGAAACCATGAATTACCGGGCTGCCGGGCTTCTATCGCTCAGCCTCATCCCCATCAGCTACGCATTTCTTCTACTGATCAATAAACTAAATAAGGATTCTGAAAGCAATGATTCACGCAGAGCTTAAAAAAAGATTAAAATATTTTGATTTGGATATTTCCTTTTCCAGCCCCGCCGAAGAGATGCTTGTCCTTATCGGCCCATCTGGTGGCGGGAAAACAACCATTATCCGCATGCTGGCGGGGCTTACAACACCTGCGGAAGGCAGGATCGTGTTTCAAGATGAGGTCTGGTTTGACTCGGCCCAGCGCATCAATATTTCGCCGCAGAAACGCTGCCTGGGTTATGTCTTTCAGGATTATACGCTTTTCCCGCATCTGAACCTTTACGACAATGCGGCGTTTGCCGCCGTGAATAAACGGGAAGTTGACGAACTGTTTGAACTGTTTAAAATCAACCATCTGCGAAACCGCAAGCCCCACATGGTTTCCGGAGGTGAACGGCAGCGCTGCGCCATCTGTCAGACGCTTGCCAGGCATCCCCGTCTGTTGCTTTTGGATGAGCCTTTCTCCGCGCTTGATGCCATAACGCGCCGTGGCCTGCGTGAGGAGTTGAAAAATTTAAAAGCCAGCATGTCCTTCCCCATTATTTATGTAACGCATGATATAAATGAAGCACTGTTTCTGGCCGATGAAATTATGCCTGTGGTCGAAGGCAAAAACGACGACGGCTGGATGCAGCGGATGATCACCCGCGAACCATCGGCGGAAGTGTCCACACGCGCGGCAAGGGAACCACGGCTGGCGTTAGTATATTAATGAGACTCAAATTTCAGGAGCAACGCGGACTGGAATTTATTAGTCTCATTTATCCCACGGAGCATGCGGAGAGGGGCTAATGAGACTCCAGTTTCAGAAACGAAGTGTACCCTGAAGGGCATCTGCGATACTGAAACTGGTAAGTCGAATTATCCCTGAAGCACAGCGGAATGGGATAATTGACACGGCTTCAGAAACTAAATTACTGAAATTTAAAATATTGAGGAGCTCCAATTTATGAACATTTGCACCTATTCCTATGAAGAGTATCTCCATCTGGTTAAGTCTTTCCACGGCAATCTCGCACCCGGCCTGATTATCGGCGGTTATATCGTTGATCTGGCCATGAAGCATTTGCCGGAGGGAGAATTTTTTGATGCCGTTTGCGAAACACCTGTCTGCCTTCCTGATGCTGTGCAGATTCTGACCCCTTGCACCATCGGCAACGGCTGGTTAAGTATTATCAACTTTGGGCGGTTTGCCGTTACCCTGTATGAAAAATATACAGGCCATGGTGTGCGGGTTTTTCTCGATACAAAAAAACTGGAAGCCTGGCCGGAAGTGCGGGATTGGTATCTGAAAAAAAAGAAAAAGAACGAACAAAATCCTGATCTACTGCTGGCGCAAATCAAAGAGGCTGGTCACGGATTGCTTAGCGTTCAGCACGTGCGTGTCGAACCGGAAAAAGTCCGCCGCAAGAAATTTGGTCCGGTAGGCATTTGTCCGGTATGCGGGGAAGCTTATCCGTCTAGAGATGGTGAAAACTGTCGCAACTGCCAGGGAGAGACTCCCTATACTGATGTAGTTGCTGTGATCAAATAAGGCAACTATGCTTGAATCAGGAACGATTTTAAAGCGTCTTTACGAACGGCTCGAGTCCACCGCAAAAAACCGGACTATCAACGATCTGCGCATTGGCCTGGGTTACATTGGTGTTCGTCTGGATAATGGCACCACAGGAATTGCCGCAGTATTATTTGATAACTTGCCGCATTGCTGCTCAGCTCTGCCAGTCGCGGAAAGTTTTGTTGGCTCACCTGCTGCGGACTTGCTAAAATATCTTGTTGCAGGTAATAATTCTCTCGAAATTGCCATCGGGCTGGCTACCGCCAATGCCCTGATAGAACCGGCGCCTGACAATGTCGATAACCGCGAAGCAACCACCTACCTCAATCTGCAAAAGGGAACAAAGGTCGTCATGGTCGGCTTGTTTGCTCCATTGGTTTCCCGCATCCGGATAACCGGCGCAGAATTGACGATCATTGAAAGAAATCCGGCACGAATGGAAATATTGGGTGATACGGAAAAGCAGAATGCCTTAAAATCCTGTGATGTCGCCATCATTACAGCAACCACACTGCTTAACTTCACATTTGAGGAAACGATTAATAACCTGGGTACGCCGCGCTGTGTTGCTGTGATGGGTCCATCCACACCGCTGCTACCGGCAATTTTTGACCAAACGTCCGTCACGCATCTGGGTGGAGCGATAGTTGCCGATGCCGCGCGGGTTATGCAGATTATTTCAGAAGGCGGAGGAACACCGGCCCTCCGGCCCTATCTGCGCTTTGTGAATCTGATCAGAAAATAGTCAGTGGAATATAAATTGTGTTCCAGCCGTCCATGCGCGGCATGATCAGGTCGGTAAGGACAAATCCAAAGCCTCAACACAGTCATTTGTTTACAGCACCACAAAGCCCAGCCTTTTTAGTTTGGGGCAGGTCTTATTCAGACAGCGGGAAAAAGATACGGAAGGTGCTGCCTTGCTTTGCTTTACTCTCTACTGTAAGAACTCCTTTGTGGGTTTTTACAATGTCCAGAACTACAGCCAGACCCATACCGCGGCCGGTGAACTTGCTTGTGTAAAACGGGTCGAAAATCTTCTCTATATCTTTATCCGCTATGCCGCTTCCTGTGTCTGTTACTTTCAAACAGGCGCATGTATTATTCTGCGATTGCCAGTCTATGGGAAAACGGTGCGCTGCCGGGATTTCTGCAAAAGCAACTTTTTTAACGCTCAGGGAAATGGTGCCACTGTCCTTACCGATAGCTTCCCAGGCATTGGTGAGCAGATTGGTCAGTATCTGCTGTAAGTAATCAGTATTTGTGTTGATAACCGGGCCGGGGGAGGAAAAATCTGTTTCCAGGATCACATTTTCCGGCAGAGCTGCCTTTAGTATCGGCATGATTTTGTTGCAGGAATAGGAGAGATCCAGCGGCTCAAGTTTGTCGAGTGATTGGCCAAGGTAGGTCAGCATCAGGCCGCTCATCTCCGCTGCCTTCCATGCTCCTTTTATGGCCGATGTGATGCTTTCGTGCAGACTCGACCCCTTAGGCACGTCCATCATGGCCAGCTCCAGATTCCCAATCACCACGCCAAGCTGATTATTGAAGATATGGGCAATGGATGCGGCCATGCGGCTAAGGCTTTCGGACTTCTGAAGTTGCCGGTTTTGAGCTTCGAGCGCAGCATTTTCGGCCTCCATCTGCTTGCGGTTGGTAATGTCGCGGCAAATTAGAGCCTGCTCATAGGGAGACCCGTCTTTCCTGTGAAGGACAGCCGCATTGACTTCAAATATCACCTTTCTGCCGTCCTTCATGATCAGATGATACTCCTGTGGCCCCAGCTTTCTTTCAAGCATGAGGACTGCGTTTCGCGCTGCCTTGTCCAGATCTTCAGGGGCGATAAATGAAAATATATTATGCCCTATCATTTCTTCTGCCCTATATTCCGTCAGGCGAAGACCGACATCGTTGATAAAAAGAATTCCCCCTGTAAGAGTCATCCGCACCATGATGTCAGGCATTGTGGCAATGAGTTCGGTAGCCAGCTCTTCACTTTCCCTTAGTGCCTCATCTGCTCGCTTGCGGGCGGTGATGTCAGCAATTGCGATGCGGCACACGGGAGTCCCGTCGGCGGCCAGCACGACGGTCATAGTCAAACCTGCCCAGAACGCCATTCCGCCCTTCTTCAGCATTCGTAGTTCACAATTTTGAAGAGCATCCGTATCAAATAATTTCTTGCGTTGCAGGTAGTAGATGTTCTGGTCTTCCTCGGAGATGAAACGACTCAATAGTTGCTTGGCCAGATTGCTTTTCTTAATACCAAGCAGGGTAGCAATGGTAAGGTTGGCCTCGATGATTAATCCTTTTTCATTGACTGTGACATAGCCTACCGGCGCCAGATCGTAGAGGTCGAAATAGCGCGCACGCGAGTCTTCCAGCGCCGCCTTCGACTGGCGCAGTTCTTCGTTCTGTATGTCCAGCTCAATCTGTTGTACCCGCAGTTCATGGATCATGCGCTTTATCTTAGCTGGAGACATTTTGTTGATGTTTTCCGGCGAAGCGGCGACTTTTTTCCGGGCGATCTTTTCAGCCTGCTTGCGTAAACTATCTGTTTTACCTGAATGGGTCTCTTTCTTAGTTATGGTCATTGGCTTTCCCTTTCGGTCTTCTGGTATTAAACCACAGACTACGACGACGGCTACACCGAGTCAACGCATGACCTTTCCAGTTGTGGTTTAGAGATATTGTTTTGTAAATACAAAAAATTATAAAGATGCGAGGGGGGGTAATTACTGAAATTTTGCACACGCGGCCTAATTAAGCAACTTTGCTTATCATGGATTTCCTTAAACATTGCCCCACCATTATGACAAGTTGATGAAAAATTATGGAAATCAGATTACTTCTTTTATGATTTTATAAATACTCTTTTCTAAAGGACAAAGTCAATATTAATTTAGCGGACTATCTGATGCTTTTTACCATCTGAAATCAGTAACTTTTCATCGCTCGGTCGGTATGTGGACTATAGGAAGGCATGCGTAAAAATAAATTACTGAATCAACGGAATCCCTATCCCCATCTACAAGTCGAGAGTCGTCAAGTTTAAATAAATTGCAGATTGCTACTCGCAATCAGGTTCCTTCCAGTCTAAAACCTTTCTCCCGAAATAACCTTAGACAGGCATCTGCGACAGCTTTGTCGTAAAGTGTTCCTCTATTCTTCTCGATTTCTTCCAGTGCTGTATCAACGCCCAAGGAGGGACGATAAGGCCTGTGGGAGGCCATGGCTTCCACGACATCGGCAACAATGAGAATGCGGGCTTCTATAAGAATGTCATTACCTTTGAGATTTCTTGGATAACCGGAGCCATCCATTCGTTCATGGTGCTGGTAAACAATCTCTGCCAGGGGCCAGGGTGACTCTATGTTTTTGAGTATCTCGTACCCCTTTTGGGCATGTTCTTTAATCAATGAAAACTCAAGTTCAGATAGTTTGCTCGGCTTGGACAATATCTCCGCAGGTATGGAGAGCTTACCGATGTCATGGATGGAAGCGACCACGCGGATGCACTCAATCTTGTCCTGTGAAAGTCCCATATCGGTGGCAATGGCACGGGCAAGACCAGCAGAACGGATTTGATGTCCTGCCGTATAGGGATCTCTGACTTCAACAGCTGATGCCATAACTTGGATGGTCGCGCCAACTGCCTTCCTGAGACTTTCGAGGGTGTTTTGAAGTTTTTTCTCGACCTGTTTGCGCTCGGTAATATCACGGGCCACCGACTGAAATCCTGTAACGTTGCCATTTTCCACGATCAACTGAGTATTTTGCCCAAACCAAACCTCTTGACCCTTTTTTGTGATAATTGGATATTCTGAATATGTATTATTAAGCCCCTTTACGAACTGACGACCGAAAAACTTAATAGCTTCGTCACGCATGTCCGGGCGGATTAATTCAGGATAATGCATCCCGATGATTACTTCTTCTTCGTATCCTGTAATACGCAGCGCCGCCGGATTCACAAAAGTGAAGTGCCCCGTGTTGTCCGTCCTGAATATAATATCACTCGCATTTTCTACCAACGTCCGATATCGCTCCTCGCTTTTCCGCAGAGCTTCCCGTGCATTTTTCTCTTCTGTAATATCTTCTGATACCCCCTCCAGGCAGCCTTTAGCAGGAACAAGTTTAGCAGATAAACGAATCCAGATGACTGAGCCATCATTACGTCTGAACTGTGTTTCATAGTTGTCGCACTGACCACGCTCCTTTATAAGGGCAATCATCTTCTTACGAGCTTGAGGATCAATGTATCTTTCTGCAATGTTGAAGTTACTGGACAAAAGCTCTTCCCGATTTTTATATCCGGCAAAGTGAGCCATACTGTCATTAGCTTCAAGCACCATGCCTGTTTGTATGTCTGTTCGAAATAATCCAATTTGAGAATTCATAAAAATGTTTCTATATATTTCTTCCGCTTCATGCAGCGCTTCCTCCATCCGCCTGTGGTCGGTGATGTCCATGACGAAGCTCAGAGACGAGGCTGTTCCCCCCCAGGATATGATCTGTGAAACAATGTGCAGCCGCCGTTGTGTTCCATCGGCGGTAATGATTCTGAAATCATAGCCCGTTTCCATCGGCTCACCGCGCATCCTACGCATGTGGCTATCAACGACAATGGCGCGGTCATCAGGATGAATAAATGAAGAAAAAGGTCTTGTTGTGATGATGTCACTTGGATATCCTAACATATCTGTAAGGGCTGGATTGGCAAGCTTAATCATATCTCCCTGGGCGATCAATATTCCTTCTCCTGCGTTTTCAAATAGAAGGCGGTATTTCTCTTCACTCTCTCGCAACGCATCATTCGCTCGCTTACGGTCAGAGATGTCGATAAGAGAAGCAATGCTTTTATTTGTGCCTGGCACTAATTGAATATTGAGCAACGCATCACGTATATCTCCTGTTTTTGTCATATAGCGTAATTCGTAACCCTGTAGCGCCTCCCCATCAATCTCTCGTCTCAAACGGTGCTGCTCGACCATTCGGCTGATTTCATCGGGATGCACCAGCTCAGTCCATTTCATACGGCCAATAATTTCATCCGGTGAATATCCCGTTTTACGCGCGAATTCGTCGTTTGCCATGCTTATACTCATGTCCTCTTCAATGAGAATCATCGAAGTGCCGGTATTCTCGAATATGGTGCGGTAGCTCTCTTCTCTCTCACGCAGATTTTCGTCGGCCTTTGTCCTTATATCTATCTCTTTTCTATAACTGCGTCCTAAAATCCAGATCATTAAAGATATTATTATGAAAAAACCTGAGGTGATTACGACCCTGTTTATAAAAGCAACTTCAGCCGTCCTGAAAGGTTTTATATAACCGCCTGATATCATCCAGGCAAGGCATAGATATGTCGGAAGACATATTCCAAGGGCGATCCACATTTTCTTATAACCGTAGATAATCGCGATAAAAATTATCATAAGGACATACATAAAATTACCCGGTGCGTCAATTCCACCAATATAATTTCCGTTTACGGCAGTTAAATACATAAGCAGTGGGGGTATGATGACGGCTACACGCCAGTGTCCCTTTGCCGTGAGAAACATTGCGGCAAAAAGCATTATTGATATAATTAAATAGATTATTAAAGTATCAAGCGGCATTTTGCCGGATAGGTAAAGAATAAATGATATCAGAGTAAAAGAGAATGCGACAATAAATAAAAAGAATAATACGTTGCGGGTAATATATTCCCGCCTCGCCATTTCCGATTCAGTTTCGTTTAATGTGTTGATGAATTTAAACGGTTTCATTTTTTAACCTTGCGATTAGCCATTCCTTGTTCATGGTTGACTATACGAAAGTCGGTATTACATGTCAATTGAATATAAACTTTTAAAAATGGCGCTAAGCTTTATTATCTGCCGACAATCTTGAATTCTGTTTATTACGGATTGAAGCCCAGCATATTTATCGAGGTTAACGATTTGTGTATTTTAGGAAGGCATACGTAAAAAAGCAATTCCCGAATCAACGTAATCCCTGGCCCCATCTATAAATCAGCAAATGCTGGGTTGAATATTTAGTGTGGATTGCTACTTCAGACCTTCAAAAACAGCAAGGGGTTGCAGCTCCTTGTCCTGTGTTTATTGATTTACTTGTTTTTACCGTTTTTTTCCAGCTCTGCAAGCCCGTGAACATCGTTGAAGCGATAGGTGAGACTGAATATTTTGCGATTGAGCGACTTGCGGGCGTAGAAATACAGCGCGCACGGCACAAGAGTATCGATAAACCGAAGTTTCGTTCTGTTGTCGATCAGACTGTAGTTGATGCGGCGCAGGTTGTGCGCGGCAGCGTATTCGAGTGATGCGATGATAACCCGTTCATACGCGAAATTATTGTGAGAGAAAGCGCGGTTAAATCCCCCGAGCACCCCACCCAGGCTTCCTCCGCTAACCAGGAAGGTATGGAATCCTGCGATTACATCCTCCACGCGTACCATGATATGAATATAATCATCAGAACGGTAGGCTTCCGTGTCAAAAATATGCTCTTCAAAAAATTTCTGGCAGGGATTATTGACATTACTGACTTCTACCGAGTTGCGGACACAGGCCTTCATCTGCCGCCTGTCTTCATCGCATACGGGACCACGGCATACCTCCGCCATGACAGTGATTTTTTTCTTTGCCAGATTCTTTTTCAGATTACGGTGCGCGGCGAGGTATTCATCCCTGCCGGAATATTTTACAATGTCGAGAATTGCCTCTGACGAGGAGGGATATGCTGTGAAACCTTCGGCACGATACCTCGCGTCGTGGTCCAGGGTATCGATGATGGTCACCATATCTGCCTCTTTCTCGTTTTTCAGATATGTCAGCATGGCCTTCATTATGTCATCGGCCATTATGGGGTCACTGTAAAAGAAGGGGCGTGTAAGATTAGAGGTGATCAGATTACGGAACGAAATATAGAGACAGTTGTTGCTGACGGCAGAAAAAACTCCTGCAAGTCTGTTCAGCACGGCATTGCGTCTGAGTCTCGAGTACGATGTTCTGAGGTCGACCGGTTTTATCTTTAAAAAAAGGCCAACGCCGATCAAGTCATCACCAGACATTACTTTCAGGTAAAAAAAATTCACCGCTGTGGTCGAGCGCGCTACCCATTCTTCAAATAGGTGCCATACATTATTGGAAAGCCCCTCTCTCAGAAGATGCTCACTGAAAATAGTTTTTTCCTTTTCACTGAGTGTATAATCTTTTTTACAGGATATGGTTTTCATGATTTCCTCGTTATGATTGTACATAATAGCTGTCTTTTAAGGAAAATGCATTAATTTCTTCCTTTTTAAAAAATCAATCAAATAATATTACAAGTATCGTCTAACACTGTTACAATAGGCAGTCCATTGTTCTCCGAAGCGATCACGCATAGAAAGTTCCTCGGCAAGAATAATTTTATGATGAACGGTCAGGGCGATAATTACCAGTATCCAGTTAATTGGATACTGGACATAAATAGCCGAGGCCAGCGCCATCAGATACAGCCCAAAGAGCATGGGGTTGCGGCTCACGCGGTATATGCCCGTGGTACGAAGAGCTGTTTTCTCTTGGGCAAGTCCCACACGAAGAGAGAATGTTCCCAGTCCCATTATCGCCAGAGTGAAGAACACAACGCCCAAGCCGAGTAAGGCAACACATGCCCAGAAAAATATTTCTTTTGTTTCAAAAAGGGAAAGATTGACAAAAAATAGTTGAACCAGAATTAAAATAAACGATGTAAAGAGCGATATTTTCCCCAGCATAAAAATTCTCTTATCTATTCCTATACACCCCACAGTTTCAATTTTTTTTTGCTTTTGAATGATTCTTGGCGTTATTGCTGCGATAAGAAATATGACAAATAAAGCTGGTATTATTACCTTCTCCATAAGATCTGCGCCTCCTCTACTTAATGTTGATGATGTGTCCTTAAATTATGATGTATCCCATCTTCCCTCTCGTGGATAAATGATGCGGTTTTGATAAGGTATTACTTTCGATGGATGGAAGTATAGGGGTGCTATTTTTGCTTGTCAATGGATATTTAGCATAGAAAAATCAGGACTTGGCGATGCGATTGGGAAAGTGATGTTCATTGCCACCAGAAAGCATCAACTCTTTCTGACGCTGCTCAGTTGTGCGTTATAGGAAGCAAGATGATATATTGAAAATGATTAATTATAATTTAGTTAAGATCTTTCTTCAATAACCAACATTACCATTCTTGCGGCTTCTTCAGCATATTTTCTGCACTGCTCGATTTTGTTTTCTGAAATAAACCGCTTACGACCATCTTCAGTTCCTAAATCAATACCTGTCAACTGTTTGCAATTGGTTGAGCCAAATTTATTTTCAAATATTTCGATAAATTTTTGAACTGGGATATAGCTTTTCTCTATTGGCTCGTCGGGTGAACTTCTGCCATACAATAAACTTATTGCCATAATGCCACCAGTAACCGCACCACATATTCCACTAGTTCTTGCGATCCCCGCACAGAAGCCAGTGCTAATCTTTGGGATTATTTCTGATTGAATATCTTTGCTTTCTGCCACGGAAAGCAGAACACTTTCAGCTCAGCGATAACCTAATTTGAAAAGTTCTCCACTTCTTTTTGATGTTTCATCCATCATTGATATTCTCCTAATTCTAATAAAATTGAAATCAGACTTTACATTCTTGTTTGCTACAAATCAATCCAAATAACGCAGATAAATGAAGTTTGCCATTTGAAGTCTTGATTTTATAGGAACCAAGGGAATTTGTGTAGTTCAGGAAACAGTGAGTAAAAAAAATTACTGAATCAACATAAACAATGGCATATCAGAATTTCATTGATTTGCTCCTATTGTTTTCCTTCGTTTTTGTTTGGGAACCGGCAGTTCTTGAGCCGTCAATTTAATCAGACCGCTGATCCATACACGATCTTCAAAGGCATCTTCTATAAGGAAGTGTGATTTGGCTCCTGGATATGGCGCGGCCTCCACGACATTTCCTATATAAGTTCTACCTTTTTCCGTTGATCTTACAAAAAGCTGATTATTGCAAATGAGCGCCACGACTTTGCCATCGCAATAAATAGCATGTTCGCCGAACATTTTCTTTTGAGAAATACTCCCGGCATCCGCCATCTGGTCCACAATGAAATCGACGAAATTTATATCAGAGGCCATTATGATCTCCCGCGTACTTTTAACCTTTTTGAGGGCTAAAGTTGCGCTTCAGCGGCGCGCGGTTTTTGCGCGTTCACCTGCAAGCGCCTTGTTATGCAGATTTTTTCCTAATAGACATAAACGTCGTGTTCTTCTCCGATGAAGAGAACCGATTTCTCTTTTTGTGCGCCAAGCTTTTGGGCTACCTGTATGGATGCACCATTCTGTGGATAGATTAGGGATATGAGCCGTTTTTTACACATGTTCTTTTGTGCATATTCTCTGCATGCGCTAGCTGCTTCGGTTGCGTAGCCTTTGTTCCAGTGCTCCCTTACAATTCGATAAGATATCTCGGTCTCCTCTTGGCCTTCTATATCTTGGTGAAGAAGTCCGGCTATGCCAACAAAGTGTCCATTTTCTTTTGATAGAAGCTTCCAGAAGCTATAACCATATTTCTTGTAATGCTCTAAAATTGCGTGGATCATTTCGTTGGTTTCCTCGTAGTTCAGCACCTTTGGGAAGAACTTCATTACCTCTGGATTCCCGGTTAGTTGATACAACAAATCGCTATCGCAAGAGGCAAACCTTACAATGTCCAAGTGTTTTGTTTCAGCAATAAGGCTCATGTCTTTTTTCCCCCTTTGCATAACATTTGCTTAACCTGTAATTGCGGCCTGAGCGAAGCAACTGCAAGAACTGTGACAAAAGCAGTTATCAGGTTGAAGCAGTTGTTAGCTGTATTTTTTCAAGTATGATCTAATCTGCATTTTAAATAGCTCCTGACTATATTTAACTTTCTTTTCCTTTTCCTTAAATTTTTTATCAAACTCTACTACTTGACTATTATCAAAATTATAAGCATCACTTTGTATAATCTTCCAATTTTTATTTCCGAAAAATCCAGGCTGCGTCTCTAACACAAGTAATCCCAATGGAAACTCTCCATCCATATTACTTACGTTATAGTCAATTCCATTTTTAAATCCATGCTTACAATAGTTGTGAGGATCACCATAAATTATTATTGCTGGAATATTTCTTTCTTGTACTATCATTTTTGTTTTTTCAATCAGTGCTGTACCAATTCCCTTCCTCTGATAGTCCGGGTGGACACATAAAGGACCAAATGAAACAATTTCTACCTTTTCTTGGTCATCTCCTATAAGCATAGATTTTGTATACATAATTGAACCAACAATATTTCCGTCAATTTCCGCAACATAATCAAGTTCTCTAATAAAATCTTTGTGATCTCGTAATACGTGACACAAATAGTGTTCATCACATCCAGGAACATATAAATTCCAAAAAGCTTCCCTTGTTAATTCTTCAACTTTAAAATATTCTTGTTCATTTTCTAGACGAATTGTTATTTCCATACTATCCCCCATTCTGCGCGAAGCGTCAGCTAACAATTAATATACCTTGTTGGTCTTTTCCGATGTTCAACGTAACATTATTTATAACCATTCGTAATCTAGCATCAACGGCAGAATATTGACATGCTTGACTTTAGGAAGCAGTGTTTTCTGTAAACATCGTACCATATCATCAGGTTTTATATTGCATTTATGCCGAGCTTATCGTTTAATTCAATATGTTCTGAATATACCCTGAAGCGTACTTCGCCGTCCTTCGTACTCTGAATGTCATCTGTGACCTGTATGTTGATACTTGGACTTTTACGAATTATTCAGGATTCGACTTTTATGTCGGGATACCTAACTATCTTTTCTTAATTTTTTATAAAGTAAATCCAGGTTAAACATTTGATTCAATATTACGGCAAGGATTGTCGCCGTCGGTAATGGGTCGGTAAAAAATGTCTGAATAATCCCCGGTGCCCGGGCATAGAGCGAAGGTAGAAAAGCAGTGCTTAATCCAAAAAATAATGCAATGCCCACCACAAAGGTTTTACGGGAATCCCAATTTTCCTGGAGCATCTGTATCAAACCCGCGCAGATCATAAAACATCCGCTAAAAACAAGCGAGGCGCCAAGAACAGGCTTGGGCATAAGGGCAAGGGCGTTTGTCAGCATCGGGAAAAATGCGAGTACAATAAAAATTGCTCCGGCCACAACGCTGATCCATCTGCTGAGTACCTTGGTCGCGCCGGCTAAGCCGATATTGCTGGAAGATGTGTCCACAGCCATTGCGCCCAGGACTCCCGATAAAGTTGTCGCGATGCCATCTGCCACAATTCCATTGCGGATAGGGACAAAATTAACCTCATTCAGTTCAGGTTCAGAGAGCTTCTGTACCGCCAGAAGATTGCCAAAGGTTTTCAAAGTGCTGCCGATAGCAATAACAATTAACGGAATAAGCAGATCAAGACGAAATGTTATTGGCTGAAAAATCGTACTAAATTGAGGCAACGCAAAAAGTGGACTGTTTTTGATTAAGACAAGGGTTTGCCAATATTCAGGAATGAGTATCATAGATAAAATCCAGCCCGAGAACATCCCGATAATGAGACAATAAATCTTAACAAATCCCTTTCCCCACAAATTGCAGAAAACCATTACTAATAATGAAACAGCGCCAATGAAAATATCTATACTGCGGATGGCATCCCCTTGAAGAGTCAGACCAAAAAACGATGTTATCGAAATCTGAATAATGCTGATTCCGACCAGCGCAACAACAAGGCCAACAATGTACATGGGGAATACGCTTCTCAGCTTTTGTATAACCGGTGCAAGAAATATCTCGATCAAACCGGCGACAATAGTAATGCCGCGCATCAAAGGCAGGCCGCCGATCCACGCCGCAGAAAGCGAAAGACTCAAATACGAAGGACCGCAGAGATTCGGGCATAAATAACCGGAACCCAGATAAGGCAGGCGCAAAGCCTGTATAATTGAGCCAATACCAGAGGCAAGCATGGAAAACGTTACCAAAGAAGCCGTAAATCCCGGTGTTTCGTTGAGCTGACCTGCAAAAATTATAGGTATGCCGATGGCCACAATCATTAGCAGAACATGTTGAAATGCTGACAACAACAAATGCCCCAGCGGCGGCATTTCATTTACAGAATACTCGTAATTTTTATTATCTGCCATTCGTATCCTTAATTATCCCGGTGGTTGGGGAAGGTCTGTTATCGCGCCAACATAGATTTCCTGATCAGCGATATGTGTTTTGCGCAAATATAAGCTCTTCTTGACAAGTATCCTCTGATAACGGTTCTTCGCCAGAAAGACCTCCCAAACAAAATCCTTGTTTTTCAGTTCGATCAGTGCCTTTTCGAATGGCTTATGACCCATCTCATCGACACAATCCAGCAGTTTAAAATCAGCAAGACTATCGTTCATCACAGGCGATATAAGCAGTTTACCGGTCTGAGTAAAAGCAAAAACTTTCACATCTCGAAAATTATATTTAGATACAGGATCAGCAATTTCGGCAAGCGCAGAACTGCCTTTTTCTTTAATTAACAAAGCGGCATTATCAACGATAATTCTAATAAATTCTTTTTCTTCGTGGGGATAATTCAAACCGCCACCAACGAACAATACCTTACCCTCGGTAGTTGTGACTTTGAAATGACAAGAGGATTTAGGGACAGGATAGAATTTACCCGGTTCCCACCAGGAATAATGCACCCAGGCGTGTTGATTGTTTTTATCAGCTAACGCGGCGATAACCATCTGGATTGGCTTTTTCCCGTTTTTATCTGTAAGATTCCAAAGGTTTTTGCCCTCAAGATGAGGCATACCCGCGTGATAGATATTTACCCCGTTCATATCATAGATGTAAAGGTAGCGGTCAGGTGTGCTGTATAGAATGCGATTGGTCTGGAAATATTCCAAACTTTTCAAGCCATCCTTTTTGATTATCAGCGAAGCATCATAAACAAACCGGACAACATCTTTTGTGTCGCGGTATTGATAGAAGCTAATATCCAAATCTTCGTATCTGCTTTCACAGCCCGAAATAAATATCGACAGAAGTGCAAAAAATATTAAGACAGCAATAATCCGGCACAATCGAGTTAATTTACTCATATCCCTCCGTAAAATGAGCAGACCTGAGAATTTCCTTTAACTACACAGAGTATATAAACGAGAAAATTATGTGTCAAGATTATTTTATGAACCTATTTTATGAACCTATTTTATGTACCAAAACTGATTGCTGGTTCTACATTTCATGATCCGGCAAACATTTTGCGCTTTAAAACCAATTGTGGTAAGGGACTGCATGTTTTTAGAATCAAACGGGAGGCCAATCATGAAATATTTTAAAAGACAATATATTGCAATTTTTGTTTTAACGATTGTTCTAATTTCGATAGCTGCAACTTCATCCGCTGGTGAAAGTTCTTCACCTGACCATCGGACAGACGCGCTCTTTCTGGGTACGAAAGCAGAGAACAGTGATTACTTTCTTGATCTGCTCAACATGATGATGAAAGAGCACATTGAATGGCGGCAGAGCTTTCATCCTGAAGATGAGCCGGCAATAAGCAAAGAGAGCTTAAATTCGCCTGAAGCTGTCGATGCACGGAAAAGGCTCAAAGAAACCATGGCGAGGCTCTCCGACAGGATGAGGGAAGGATCAACCCCCTGGTACTCGTCGCGGTACTTGGGGCACATGGCCTCCGATGTGCTTTTGCCGGGAGCCCTGGGATATATGGCCGCCATTCTCTACAACGCCAATAACGTTGTCTATGAGGCAGGTCCGGCCACAACAGAAATGGAGCTGGAAGTAGGGATGCAACTGGCCACGCTTCTTGGATACAATCAGGAAAAAGCGTGGGGGAACATTACCTCCGGCGGCACTAATGCCAATTTCCAGGCGATCTGGTATGCCCGAAATTTAAAATCATTGCCGCTGGCGGTGAAAGCTGTTCTGCCTGAGCTTGTTCAAGGTAAAAGCAGGCAGCAACTTCTGAACATGACGGTGGGCGAGGCTCTGGACCTGCTCGATAAAGTCAAGGTATCCGCGCAATACCAAGCAGTTCTCAAGCAGACGATTAAAGGGAAAGGTGTTGACCCGAAAAAAATCGGCAAGCTGCTTGTTCCTCAATCCCGGCATTATTCCTGGGATAGGGCTGCGGATGTTTTTGGTATCGGCAGCGAAAATATCATTGTTGTTCCGGTGGATAAAAATTACCGGATGGATGTTGAAGCGCTGGATCGAATAATTGCCAATCTTGCTCAAAAAAAGATTCCCATCCTGGCGGTGGTATCCGTGCTGGGCAGCACGGAGGAAGGCGCGGTAGATGAAACACAAAAAATTGCCGCACTCCGCGATAAATACGCCAGCCGCGGGATCGGATTTTATTATCACATTGATGCCGCTTATGGCGGTTATATCCGCAGCATGTTCATTGCTGAAAATGGCGCTTTTATGAGTTTAGCTGAAGCCAGAAAAACAGCAATTGACCGTTATCAAATTTCTGCCACAGCAGACTGGCCGCAGGCAAGCGTTTATGAGGCATACCGGGCTGTGCCGCAGGCGGATTCTGTGACAATTGATTGCCACAAGCTTGGCTATATTCCTTATCCCGCGGGAGCAGTTGTTTTCAAAGATAAGCGGATACTGGCCGTGCAGACTTTCTCTGCCGCCTACGTTACGGATTTGCAGGCTAAGGCGCCGGTGAGCATCGGGCATTATGTGCTGGAAGGTTCCAAGCCGGGCGCCGCGGCTGCGGCCGCATGGACAGCGCATCAGGTCTGCCCGCTGAATGTGAACGGTTATGGTCAGATTCTCGGCCGCACAATAAAGACGGCAAACATGTTCTACGATTTAATGATAAAAACGGAACCACTGGAGACGAAAAACGGCCGGAAGTATCAGTTTTTTGTGCTGGTCAAGCCCGACCTGAATATTGTTGATTATGTTGTAAAAGAAGTTGGCAATCCCAGCCTTCAGGCAATGAATGAACTAAACAAGGCTATTTATGAGCAGTGTTCTTATGTTTCGGGAGATTTAATGAAGAAGGAATTCATTACTTCCAAGACTGTATTTACGCCCGCGGAATACGGCAATATTCCGCTTGATTTTGTCCGCAAGTGCGGATTGAGTGATGCTGAGTGGCAGAAAACGCCATCTGTGCTGGTTTTGCGCTCAACGATCATGACAACATATCTTGCCGATGAAAAAGAATTCACTGCCTATTTCACAAGGCTTACTGACATTATGAAAAGAGTCATTCTCCGGATTGAAAACAATCGGGCCGGCTAATCCCCGGCATTTAAACCGGCTGTTTTCTATCGCAAACATTAATTGGCAGAAGAAACAATTATGTCTTAATTATATATTGACATATACAAATATGTACCATCCGTCAGGCACCATTCTTTCATAACACCTTGTTTATAATAACAATTTAGTAGTGGCAAGCTTATTGCTCATACAAGCCCATTTACTCTTCAGGAGGACATTCAATAATGGGTATTCAAATCAGCGCAGGTGACACAGCTTGGATTTTGGTGTGTTGTTCTTTGGTTTTATTAATGACGCCGGCACTGGCCCTTTTTTACGGTGGTATGGTGCGGAGGAAAAACGTTCTTTCCACTTTAACCATGAGTTATATTTTCATGGCTCTTATTGGAGTACAGTGGATTCTCTACGGTTATTCTCTGGCCTTCGGAACAGATATTGGCGGTTTTATCGGAGGTCTGAACTTTCTCGGGTTTCAGGGAGTAGGAGCCACACCAAATGCAGATTATAGCAAAACCATTCCCCACACACTTTTCGCCGCTTTTCAGATGATGTTTGCAGTTATCACACCGGCTTTGATAACTGGTGCCTTCGTGGAACGAGTCAAATTCAAGGCTTTTCTGCTGTTCAGCCTGCTCTGGGCAACTCTAGTCTATGATCCACTCTGCCACTGGGTTTGGGGACAAGGCGGCTGGCTGAAAAGTATGGGCGTTCTGGACTTTGCCGGTGGAACGGTTGTGCATATTGCAGCCGGGTTTTCCGCTCTGGCCTTTGCATTGGTTATCGGACCGCGAAAGGGCTATGGTAATTCGCTTATGGAGCCAAACAACATTCCGCTCACTGTTCTGGGGGCCGGGTTGCTATGGGTGGGCTGGTTCGGATTTAACGCTGGCAGTGCTCTGGCCGCAAATGGTGTCGCGGTTAATGCTCTGCTCACAACCAATACCTCTGCAGCAACAGCCGGCCTGGTATGGATGTTGCTGACGTGGCTGGATGGACGGCCCAGCACGCTGGGAATTGCCACAGGTATGGTTGTAGGTCTGGCCGCCGTAACCCCGGCATCAGGATACATTACCCCTTTGGCCGCTATGGTTGTGGGAGCTGTCGCCGCACCCATCTCTTATTATACCATGCGTTACCGGGACAGACATAAGCTCGACGAGTCATTGGATGTATGGGCATGTCATGGTATGGCAAGCTTATGGGGCATGATAGCCACTGGCCTTTTTGCAACTGTATCCGTAAACAGTGATGGTGCAAACGGCCTTTTTTTCGGCAATCCGGGTCAGGTCGGTATCCAAGTTCTGGCTGTAGTCGTCACTATTGTCTTTTCTTTCGGTATGACTTATGTCTTGGCTAAGTTACTAAATGCCGGTATCGGCCTACGGGTTACACCCATGGAAGAGGAAGTCGGCCTGGATATCAGCTCCCATGGTGAGAGAAGCTACACGTAGATGAAATTGAAGGAAACTTATTGGATAATAACTTGCATCACTGCTCAGGAGATTTTACATGCTGAAAAAAATAGAGGCCATAATTCGTGAAGACAAGGTAAATGATGTCAAAGATGCCCTTGCTGAAATTGGAATCGTCGGTTTAAATATGTTCGAGGTTCGGGGTCATGGACGTCAGGGAGGTATTCAATTGGTCGGCCGTGCCGGCACTTACCAGGTTAATATGTTACCTAAGATTCAGATAAATATTGTTTTGAATGATCGTAATCTTGATGCTGCAATTGAAGTCATCCTCAAGTCAGCGTATACCGGTGAACCAGGCGACGGGATTATCTTTGTTACTCCCGTAGAAGATGTGATCCGTGTCAGGACGCGGGAACGCGGCCAGGACGCTATGTCATATCCGGGCGATATCGATACAAAAAAGGGCTAACCAAAGAATGACTTCATAGCTATGTCATGTAGTGTCATCTTCTATCATTGCGAATACACAACGGAGTTTGGTTAGCGGTAGTTATCAATTTAGTAGTACCTTCTTCTATCTTTTCCGCGGATAAATCTACAAATACACAGAAATGCAAATGAAAAAATTCATTGAATCCCGTTTGTAATGGTGAATCTGCCTTCGGCTATTTTCTTGCCAATTCCTTCTTCACCGCCAGCCCCAGCTTCTCTTTGATATACGGCTTTTTGATGTAGGTGCCGGCGCCAAGGGATTTGGCTTCTTTTACCCGATCAGACTCCGAAAAGCCGCTTACTATGATTGCCTTCTGATTTGGGTTTGTTTTTAGGATACTTTTGTAGGTATCAAGTCCATCCATGCCCGGATCCATAATCATATCCAAAACAAGCAAGTCGGGTTGGTGATCTTTTAGGTATTTGATTGCCTCCTCACCGCTGGAAACACTTGATACTTTGTAATTGAGCGACGTGAGTAACCGTGCCGCCAGATCCCGTTGATCTTTTACATCATCCACAAGCAGAAGGGATTGTCCATTGCCCAGATATTCTGACATGGATACAGCAAGACTTTCATCCTCTATATCTTCTCGAGTAACCAGAAAATATAGGGTGAATGTGGTTCCCTTGCCTTCTTCACTCTGCACATCAATGTATCCCTTATGATCTTTTACCGTACCCCAGACTACTGATAGACCAAGCCCTGTGCCGCTTCTGCCCATGATTTTCTTCGTGTAGAATGGCTCAAAGACGCGTTTGAGGTCGGTTTCTGATATGCCGTCTCCCTCATCAGATACGGAAAGGACAACGTAGTCGCCCTCAAGGATAGTATCATATCCGGAAATGGGTTTATCTATATACCGGTTGTTTGTCTTAATCGTGATGTTGCCACCTTCGGTCATGGCTTCACTGGCATTGGAAACCAAATTATACAGGGTTTTCTCCAGATGAACAGAAGATGCGGCGATGTTGAGCAAATCCTGTTCCAGGTCTATCTGCATTTTGACAGAAGGATGATAGGTAAGCAGTTTAGACCACTGAGGTGATTTTTTAAAATCCCCTATTAGTTTGTTGAGGTTAAGGACTTTTTTGCCTACGACGCCTCTTCTGGCCAAAGTCAGCAGATCATCAACGATTGCCGCCGCTCTCTGACCTCCGTCAAATATGGTTGTCAGATCTTTTTTCAACGGGCTTTTCTCATCTATCGCATCAAGAACCATTTCCGCGTAACCAACAACTATGCCCAAAACATTGTTGAGATCATGGGCAACACCGCCTGCGAGCAATCCCAATGATTCCATTTTCTCGGAACGTGTAAGGCGTTCTTTCAAATCGAGCTTTTCTTCCTCGGCACGTTTTTGTGCGGTGATGTCGATGGCAATCTCGACAACGGAAGTCACATTGCCTGCCGCGTCCAATATCGGTTCGCCCCTTTCATCCCAAATTCTGCCATCCGGAGTTTCCACGATTATATGTTCCGACTTTCCTGTTTTAAACGCTTTAAGTGTAGGGCAATTCGCGCAGGGTGCGACTTTATCGCCCCAAAAAGAATAGCAGGGGTGGCCGACAATGTCTCCACCTTGTTTGTTAACGGAGTTCATTGCCGCCTTATTCGCCCAGAGAATTTTCAGTTCCTTATCAACCAAGGCAATATTGGTGGAAATACCATTTAGAATCGCATTTTTTTGCGCTTCACTATTTAGCAGTTCTTCCTGTACCTGCTTACGGTAGGTGATGTCAACGATGGCTCCAAATCTGACATTGCGTCCTTTGTAGTCCATCTTTCGACCGAGTATCTCCATCGGAAACCTTGTTCCGTTTTTCCTGACTCCAATGGATTCGTAAGGTTCTAGGCTATCTGTGGCTACTTTTTTTGTCACTAATTCTATGGCTTCTGGGGCAATAGTTATGGACATCATCTGTTTTCCGATCGCTTCGCTAGGTTCATAGCCAAACATCTTGAAATATTGGTCGTTCGCATTGATAAGGACACCTTCCTCGTGAATGGCAATGGCTTCAAACGCTGCTTCAGACAGAGCACGAAATCGCTCTTCACTCTCCCGCAGGGCATCTTTCGCCTGCTTTTGCTCGGTGATGTCCTGCAACGTGCCGTGAAGCCCGATGTTTAGTCCATTCCTGTCGTACGTGGCTCCGCCAAAGGCGTTGACCAAGCGGGTCGTGCCGTCCGGTCGGGTAAGTTGCAGTTCAAGCTGGTATTGTTTGCCTGTAGTTAGTGCTTGATCTACCGCTTCTTGTAAAAGTTTCCAGCTTTCCGGTGCATAAATATTAGATTGTTCAACATACGAAGGCGCAGGTTTTGCCGTGTCAATGCCTGCGATATTGTAAAGTTCTTCCGACCAGGTGACCGTACCTGTTTCGGCAATCCAACTCCAGATTCCAATATGTGCCAGACGATGCGCATCTTTTAGTTGCTCATGACTTTCTCTTAAAAACTCTTCCGCCTGTTTGCGTTCGGTAATTTCATGTGCGAGGGCAAACATAACCTTACGCCCATTCCAGATATACGGGCCCCCGACAATCTCAACAGGAAAGACTGTACCATCCTTCTTCCGGTGATATCGAAGGGGAATAAAGATTGTACCCTCACGGATGGCCTGCTGGGTAGCTGCATCAGACACTTGATGCTCCGCCGTAATATCGTGGATGGTCATTCCGGAAATGAGTTCTTCCCGGCTATAGCCATATATTTGAGAAAAGGCATCATTTGCGTCTAGCAACGTGAGTGTTTCAAGATCAAAAATACAAATTGCATAGATTTCATTGTTGAAAATGACTCGGTATTTTTCTTCGCTGGCCCGCAACTCCCCCGTCATCTTCTCTGCTATCCGCCTGGCTTCAGCGCTGGTGTTCAGCAAAACACGGATCAGGGCGAACAGTAGCAACGTAATGAGAATGCCGCCGGACAGAGTAAGCCATACCATAATGTAATCCCATGTGGAAAAACCGCCTCCGGTTTGGGTAAAGCGCAGTGTCCAGCGTTGACCATTGAAATCAACCGGAATCTCCCGGGTGAATCGCGCATCGGGACGGAGTTTATCCTCCCCTGCAGATTGACTGTCATAGAGCAGACTTTGAATTGAAGGTTGTGTGCCATCGAATACCTGAAGGTGAAGCTGCTTTTCTTTTTCCAGATTGCGGTTACCAAATATTCCCTGCATCAGGTCGTTCATCCGGTAGGGACTATAAACCCAGCCATAAATTGCGGCACGACGCTGTTCTACAGTTTCAATGGGCATGCTTTTGCGATAGACCGGGGCATACATCAGTGTTCCGGCCTGAACTGCCTTATCGGTTTCTTGAACCAAAATAACTTTTCCGGAAAGAGCGGCAGTATCCATATCCCGCGCCCGTTCCATTGCTTTCCTGCGCACCGATTCGGAAAACATGTCATAGCCAAACGCCCGCAGGTTACGATCTGAAAACGGTTCTAGGTAGATAATGGAGGAATAAACTTTCCGATCACCTTCCGGCCTCATTTTGTACTGCGGGAAACCTTCACGACGTATTTTCTGGATATGCTGGGTCAGTTCTGAACGCGGGATTAATAAAGAAAAGCCAATTCCCTGAATACCGGGAAGGGTTTTTTCAACTTTCTGATGTTGGGTAAAAATACGCCATTTTTCGCGCGTGACCGTTTCGGCTGCGTTAAAGAATGCCGCTCCGCTCTGCAGGATGCGAGCATGGTCATATAGCCTATTTGTAATATTATTTTGAATTTCTTTGCTCAAAGATGTGAATTCCTGCTCAGTATTCCTTTCCACACTGGATTTCATGTACAGGGTTGCAGTGGTGGTAATGATCAAGCCAACTAACAGCACGATCCACGGAATGGGCCAGTTTCGGAGAGCGGAGTTTGTGGAATGTAATAAGTTTTGTGTATTTGAACGAGTCTCTTTTTCAGTCATTGTTTTGCCTTTTCGGATAATTAGTTTTAAACAACAGAACGCTACGCCAGTTGTATCGGGTCAATAGATGACCTGTCGAAATA
>SESG01033245.1_pt1 | contig 26917 bp, 35 predicted proteins | sample 3171421 | NCBI WGS metagenome assembly SESG01 (sample SAMN10866946, study PRJNA518727) | freshwater metagenome | biome: subpolar coniferous forest; feature: holomictic lake; material: water; isolation source: holomictic Lake 227, 6 m and 8 m depth | place: Canada: near Kenora, Ontario | collected...
CTCAAGTTTCTCCTTTAGTAAAAGATCTTTGTCTGACATGTTATCCTCTTTATTCAATGAATGGAAAGTTGTATTTAAACATTACTACATCATTCAAGCCAGGCTTATTTCAACCCGATTATTATCCTTTGATAACTCCTCTTCACTACTTTCCACAACAAATTCAATCTTATCAGGATTACCCCCTAAAGCAATATTGCTCACCTTAAGTGTACTAACAATACCTATCCCCATCTTTCCAATTGCAAACTTATCTATCTGCTTCCCATTCGCAAAAACTAGAAGATCTGCCCCTGGAGAATCTTTTAATCCCTGATTTGATACGTTTGCAACAAAATCCAAATATGCACCAGACTTGCTAGCCTGGGCACTTGTTACCACCAAATCAGACTTTGAATCAAATGCATACAAAGTATTGATATTATCAATCAAATACTGATCAATTTCCTGGTCACACTCAGTTATTGGATAAAGTATGCTTTTTTTATTACCGTTGTGATCAAATCCAAGTGAATGAAGTATTTCATGAATTGCTACCTGGGGAGTCTGACACTTTTCAGGCCTGTATAATGAAATCTTTCCAGATAAAATCACTGAAAACCTACCCGCATCCACAATCTTGCTTGGTCCACCTTCCCCGGCAATGAAATGCCCAGCTTCATCCGGACTTGCAGCAACATTGGAACAAAGGAAATTAATTTCACCACCATTAGATTGAATAAACTTTAGAACGGTCTTACTCTCCAGAGCCGCGAAAGCACCAGCAATATCTTCCTGTTTCTTAAAATTACATTCTGGAGCTATAGTGTAGGTTATAGTCCTATCAGGATATCTCATATTATTATAGAACTGTCCACTGACTGCTGGAGCAGTCACATTATCAGCATACTTATTATACTGCAACTGCTGACTAACAGAGTCATAGAAATACACTCCAGTAAGAACAATTCCTAGAACAAGAATGATCACAACAAAATCCCACCTCATTCCATTACTGCGTTTTTGATATATTTAAGCCTTACCAAATTCAGAATCGTATTTTCTCGCTAAATCAATCAGATTAGTTTCCAAATACTGTCTAACAAATTCCGGATCATGTCCATATATGCATTTTGAACAATCCCAAACCTTTCCAGCAGGAAGATTTTTATGAACTACCCATTTTCCAAGCGGGCTTCTCATTCTACACCCTCCTTCCAAACTCTCAGACATATATTCTGGACAGGCACACCAAAAACAGTTCAAACCGGGCAATGTGTGGCATGGTCTTCCCAGATCATAGTATGGGCATTCATTCTTGCCATACATCCTAATACTCCGTTCGGTAAAACTCATCGTTTCAACGATTCTTGGAATATTTTCCAGAGTCGGTTCAATTCCCAATTCCCTCAGTTCCCAAAACATTTTTCTAAAATGAGACTCTTCCCACTGCTGTAATAGATTTTCCATGCCCTCTAAAGTATGCTCAAGGTTATAAGATTTGTTGCATTCCAATAACCTTAAAACAATCAAAATCTTATTAGAAATATGAGAAAACCAATAAACATATATGCAAAGGACGTCGACGCAGAAACACTAAAACAATTCATGGCCTGCTACAGTCAAGATTACGTTAAAGCAGCCGCACTGATGCCGGACGCACATTCTGGATACGTTGCCCCAATTGGAGCAGTTTTAGCAACCAAAGGAATGATAGTTCCTTCTTGGGTGGGGTTTGATATGGGGTGTGGAATGATTGCCATACAATTCAAATCCAAAACATTGCTCAAGGAAGTAAGAAAGAACCTTGACGCAATATATGAAGAAGTAAAAAAGAACGTTCCAATGGGGATGGGTGAACTTCGTCAGGAATCCTCTCTGTCAGATGAAACAAGAAGATCATTCCAAAATTTAATAAAGAAATTTGAACGAGGCGAATACGATAAATCAGTATCTCATTACATAAGGCATACTGCAATAAAGCATCTAGGCACACTCGGAGGGGGAAATCATTTCATTGAACTAGGATTCCAAAAGAATGATCTCTGGCTAATCATCCACTCTGGAAGCCGTGGCGTAGGTCATAAGATTGCTGAGATATACATGAAAAAGGCTGCAGGTAAAGATAGATTATTTGAACAAACATATCCCTTGGAAGTCGAATCCAAGTACGGTAAAGAATATCTTAATGTTCTAGACTTCTGTCTTGAGTTCGCCCTGCTAAACAGAATGGAAATGGCCCATCACGTCATCCTTTCTATCGGAAGAGTACTAAGAAAAAAGATTTCATGGAAACTCTGGGCTAACAAGAATCATAATCATGCCATCTTGGAAAAAACCGGACAAGGAGAATTATACATTCATAGAAAGGGCGCAACTCCAGCAAAGAAAGGCGAGAGGGGAATAATTCCAGCAAATATGCGAGATGGAAGCTATCTAGTTCTCGGCCTAGGCAATGCGCACTTCCTTTTCTCTTCAAGTCATGGTGCGGGAAGAGTAATGAGCAGAACCAAAGCAAGAGAAACTTTCAAAATGCAGGAATTCATAGACAGTATGAAAGGCATTCGTGGAACAATTGAGCCGGCAATCTTGGACGAAGCACCCATGGCATACAAAAACATCGCAGATGTCATGGACGCACAAAAAGAGAGTGTAAAGGTTCTAAAACATATTAAACCAGTCATTAATTGGAAAGGGAAATAGGTCTAAAAGAAAACATTTCTATCTGAATCATAGAATTTTACAGTAATGCCTTTTTCTGCCAGAAATATAAAATCTTCATCATCTTTTGTTAGAGACTCATATTCAGCCCATTCATCTACCGTCTCTCCAGGATTATATTTTCTTGTCTCAAACCACTCCCGCGGAATACCAAAGAAAGGATCATGATGATAGACACTGAAAACTTCTCTAATTTCTTTCTTTAACATCAAGGCCACCAGTTCATCCTTTTGCCGTCCACCAATCATGCTCGGTTCAAAAACATGATCTGCAGGATGGTAAAGCTGATGGAGTATACCCTTATTCAATCTAAAGAGTGCAAGTGCCCAGCCCTCACCTACCGAATCCTGCTCGCCATATTTATAGATAATGTGTTTTCCCTCTAGAGGATGTGGACTGACCTTATTTACAAGTGTCTTTGGCATAATCTGAGTTAAAGTTGTTAATTTATAAAAATTTGTGTGATTTAGTTTCCAAAACACTTTTAACCCTAAAAAACATATAATAAAATGGGAAAATACGTGTTCAGACCATACAGTTCTGAGTTCAATGAATTATATTTGAAAGAAAGAGCTAAAATCAAAAAAGCTTTGTCTTCTAAAATAAAAATTGAACATGTCGGAAGTACGGCCGTCCAGGGACTTGGAGGAAAAGGCATTATCGATATTTCTATCCTCACTACCAAACCAAATCTAAAGAAATATATGTCTAAACTAAATAAATCAGGATTTAAAGAAGTACCCAATCATCCTGGAGATAACAGAAGATTTTTTATGCAAAAAGTTCTAAAACATATGGGAAAAGAAAGCAGAATCCATGTTCACCTTTGTTTAACAAGGGAATACTGGAATTCTTTTATAGCATTTCGAGATTATCTGAGAAAAAACAAAAAAGCAATAGATGCATATGCAAAGATTAAGAAAGACGCAGTAAAATATGCTGCTGGGGACGGTCAAAAATATAGAGATTATAAAGAAAATTGCATACGGAAGCTAATGAAAAAAGCGTTAAAGTACAGACGGAGGAGTAATAAATGATATTCATAATAGAACATCTCGAACCTGAACTTGGAGAATGGAGTCTCATTGAGTACAAGCACATTTCAAAAATAGTTGGCCCCAAGCATTTATGGTTCACCAATGTTCCAGAAAAAGATGTGAAAAAGCTGAAAAAGCTCGGAAAAGTCCTTTCTGCTCCCCTTAGGCAGATTGGATTAAAGAGAATGATAATCCTAGATCCCGAGGCACCTTCACTTTTGACTCCGGATGACGCATTGAATCATGAATACATCATTCTCGGAGGAATTCTTGGAGACTATCCTCCACGCAAGAGAACACAACAGGAATTAACATGTTATTTCCCAGAAGCAGAGACTAGAAATATTGGAAAAGTGCAGATGAGCACCGACAATGCAGTCTACACTGCTCAACAAATACTTCACGGCATTCCATTCTCCAAATTAAAGTTCCAGGACAACATTACAATACAATTGAATAAAATAGAATCTGTCGATTTTCCATTCAGATATAATGTTGTCAATGGCAAACCTTTATTTAGCCCTGAGCTGATTAAATATTTGAAAAAGAAGGAGACATTATGACTAATCCATTCATAACACTAGACTTATCAATCAACCAGGGCATCCAAAATATCTGGAATCCGATTCTAAATGAGATAATAAAGGTAATTACTCTATTTGGAGATGGAATGTTCATTGTTCCCCTCGCAGCAATAATAATTCTATTCTTATCATACCAAAAGAAAATGAAAATTGCTTATCTATGGGTAGTAGCTTTGGTTGGAGGAGTAATAATCGAATATGGATTAAAATATTTAATAATGCGTACAAGACCGTTTGGAGGACTCATCCAAGAAACAGGATACAGCATGCCAAGTGGGCACGCAATATTTGCAATTGTATTCTTCTACCTACTTATTTATACTTTCAAAGATAAAATAAGAAATCCTACACTCAAAACAACATTCCTTGTAGTTTGCATTGCACTCATGATATTGATTCCAATAAGTAGAGTTTACCTTGGAGTGCATTGGTTTAGTGATATAATTGTTGGAATAATCCTTGGAGCACTATGGACCTGGGCTTCTCTTAAGATTGTAAATAAAAAATAAAAAATAATATTTTTCTGATTATTTCTTTTTGACGAAATAATATACTATTGCAGTGATTATGCTGAATAATATGGCTAAAATAACCCATAAGACTTTCTCGCCAGTGCCAATTCTCTTCTGGACAGCAAGAACATCATAGATTACCCATACTGCACAAACAAGCGCAATGATTGAGATTATAGTGTTTAACATAGTTTACCTCCCGATACATATATCAAAAATGGGTTATAAATGTTCGTTCAAACCAGTTGGAAATGAATTAAATATTAAGCGCCAGTATAACCTGTGCTTTCATCGACTGTTTTTTTTGCTGGAAATACAATATCTGCATGAGCTGATTTTTCCTGCCATCTTAAGTCCTCTTTAAGTTCTGCATAGACTTCTGGTGTAAGGCATGCGCTGAGATTTGTATCTTTTACTCTTCTTCCATCCGGTATTGGACTAGGTTTCATTTCATAACTTGCACTTCCAGATCTTTGCTGCCAGGCAAGTTGCCTTCTGAATTCTGCACAATCTGCTTCACTGAACCTTACAGAACAATTTATTCCCTTAGGCAAAGGACTAGCAGGAAATTCGAAGTTCGCATGAGCAGATTCCTCTTGCCATGCTAACATCCTTCTAAGACGAGCATACTTTTCTTCAGTAAAACGTACTGCGATACCATACCCTCTTGCTAGAACATTTGGTCCAATAGGCCTTTTATCAGAATCATCAATTTTTGTATCCAAATCCATAGAGTCTATGAATCTCAAAACTATATAAAGATTTCTTTTACCCAAAGTTTAAAAATCAATTAGTCTTAGTGATATTATGACATCTATTAAACGTACAAAGAGAAAGGTAAGTATCAAGAGAATACAGGAAAAGATTCTTGAGATTGCCATCGAACTGGCGAAGAAAGGAGAAGGAGCTCTATTTGTAATCGGAGAAAAAGTCAGTTACGACCTTCTTATCAAACAAAAGATTGAATCTTTCAATGTCTGCGATACTGGAGCCCTCAAAGTTCTAAAGAGCATTGCCACTGTTGATGGTGCAGTTATCATCACCAAAGAAGGAAATGTTATTGCCTACGGCGCCATGATTCGTGGAGCACGCCCCTTTAAGGGATATGGCACCAGACATGCAGCCGCCCTACACGCCTCAAAGAAAGGAAACATTACCATTGCCTGCTCAGAAGAAGAACGCAAGGTCAAAATATTCAAAAATGGCAAATTCCTTATGCAGATCGACGCACTGCAAAAGAACGTAGAAAAAGAAATCCCTGCAATAACTGAATTACTAGAATCATTCGGCGCCGGAGTAGCAGGCCTCATCGGAGCATCTGTCCTAGTTCCAGCACTTGGAATTGCATTCCTTCCAGGAGTGATTGTATTTGGAGCAGGATACTACGGACTCAAGAAACTTATTACCCATCTAAATAGACATAGTTAATTACAATCTTCTAACTGGAATTCCCAGTCGTCTTGCTTCTTCCAAGCTTGAAGGAGCACACTTTTTATTTGAATAGGCACATATTGCACAGCATCTTGCTGGCGGCGTGTTGTGTTTCTGCTTGCATTTCTTACATTCAAAGTAATATGCACATGCTTGCTCAGGAATTTCGAATATACTCTTCTTTCCACAACTAGGGCATATTATCTTTGCAGATTTATAAATTTTAATTACGCGTTTCTTTGCCATAATCAACAGTCCATTTCTTTCTGATGTCCAGAAGGAAACTCTTGAACGTTTTTTGTTTAATTTCTTCTCTCATGCGTTCCATTAATCTTTGCAGGAAGTATAAATTATGATAACTTGCAAGACGGAATCCCGCACCCTCTTCTTCTTTAAGTAAATGACGAACATACGCAGTCGTAAATCTCCTACATACGAAGCAATCACAATCCTTGTCTAGGGGAGATTTATCTTCCTTGTGTTTTAGATTCATAATTCTTTTTTTACCTGACCAGGTAAATATATTTCCTCTTCTTGCGTTCTGTGTTGGGAATCTCGAGTCAAAAATGTCTACGCCTCGCGACACTGCTTCCACCAATTCCAGAGGATTCCCCGCACCCATGAGATAAACGGGCTTTCTTTCTGGAATTATTTTCTTGCAGACTTCAATCATCTTGTACTCCAGGGCTTTTGGTTCTCCCAATGCAAGTCCGCCAATTGAATATCCTGAAAAATTCATTTTTACCAATGCCTTTGCAGACTTCTTTCTCAAATCTTCATGAATTCCGCCTTGAATTATCCCGAAAAGAAGTTGTCTTTTATTATCGGCCAATCCTCTTTGCATTTTGTCATGATGTTTCTTGCACTGTCCTGCCCAAAGAGTCGTTTTTCTCACTGCCTCTGCAACTGCAGCCTTGGAATGTGACATTAGAGGCATTGTATCTAAACACATTGCTACGTCACTTCCCAATCCAAGTTGAACATCCATATCTTCTTCAGGAGTCATAAACTTTTTCTGTCCAGTAAATGGATTTTTGAACACGACACCACCTTCCTTTGATCCAAGATATAGATTAGGAGAATACATCTGGAATCCTCCAGAATCTGTGAACACTACGCCAGGATAGGTCATGAACTTGCCTATTCCACCCATTTTTTTAATCAAATGCACGCCCGGTTTCATTGATAGGATGAATGCATTGCTTATTATGGCATGTGCCCTCATGTGCTCAAGATCTCCTGGGCCAATGTGCTTCGCAGTCATCTTCGTGGACACGGGCATAAAGAAGGGGGTCTGCACTGTGCCTGACTTGGTAATCAATACTCCAGTCCTAGCCTTAGTTTTCCTGTCTTTTACAATTATATTGAACATATCTCAAAGAATAAAACTAACTATAAAAAGGTTACATAAACTTTATAATCTCGCAACTCCTAAAACACCCATGGGAAAGAGGTCTGAGAAGCACGAACAGGTGGAAGAAGAACATCGTATTCTATTTAACATACATGAATTTCTCAGTCACGGAGTATTGACGGCAAGCGAGCTCGCAGACAGACTAAAGATAACGAATGCTCGACTTTCACAATATACTAAACTCCTAATGGAACAAGGATTCGTTGCTAAACAAAAAGCTAAGAATGCAAAGGGTAAGAGTATTCTCGTGTTTGCAATCCCTGGAGAGAAAGAAGTTGAATTCAAACGATTCGTCGATTCGGCAAAGGCCAATGTTGCTCTCAAATACTTGGAAACACCATTTGGACAGGAACTGATTAAATATATAACGGCCAATAAGCGAGTATCACGCCATCAAATAACTGAAAACTTCAAAGACGTACCCTATGAAATGATAGACAAAATAATGACCACCATGGAAAGAGCAGGGATAATCGACTCAGAACACATCACTTCGGACAGAGGACTTAAGTTCCTTGCCGAGAAGATGAATAAATAATTTAGCTAAAAGATAGATTATTAGCTGTACAATTAGCTTTCACTTCAACCATGTGATCTCTGAATGCCTTTTCAAGAATGTTGTCTGGATTTTCCACTTCCATACAAATAGAAATATTTCCTGGGACATTTTTTTCTAAAATATAGCGCAAAAAAGGATTAGCACAAGATTTTTTTAATTCGATTTTAACGTTTACAATACTCTGCTCGGCTATGTCGATTTTAGAACAATTCCCATTTAAAGCATCTTCTATGTCTGCTCTAAAATCTTGTCCTTCTGAATTTATTATATTGTAAACCTGTTTAGCCTGATAGATTGTTACTCCAATTATCACCCAAAATAAAACAAAAAAAAATACACATATTCCAATGGCCCACTTCATCCAGTTATGCATAATTATCTAAGAAAAACTATCTATTTAATGCTTTCTGGATCAATTCCATCTTCGTAGATTACAAATTTTATGTCTTTCCGATTATTTTCTATTTTTTCTACAATCTTCCAAGAAGCTTGTACTTCATCATCTCGTGCAAATAAGGTTTTATCCCCTGAAATTGCTTCCCCAATCAAAACAGAATACTCATCAACCGTATTTGGTCCAAATTCCTTTTCCCTTGAAAATTCAAAATTTACTTCCTTCAGTTTTTCACTAAAGGGATCGCGTGCATTCAAACTCATTACAATATCCTGTTTAGGATACATATTAATCAATATTTTATTTCCAGGCAAACCCTTTTCAGATGATTTGAAACTGATTATAACCTGTCCCTTCTTTTTTTTCACTTTCTTCCCCGTTCTGATTACGATGGGAACACCGTCCCAGCGTTTGTTCTTGCAATTTAACACAATCTTAGCAAATGTTTCAGTTTTTCCATATTCCAGAGATTTGGACTTAAGTTCAGAGCCGTATGAAGAATACTGCCCAATCAATTGATGATCCATGGGCATTAATTCAAGAGAGTCCATAACTTTCTTCTTTTCATCATGAATATCTCCCTTATCCATCAAAATTATTGAAACGATTTGCAACAGATGGCTTTGAATCATATCTCTTATGGCTCCCGATTCATGATAATAGCCTAATCTCTCCCCAACACCCAATTCTTCATCTGCAATGATTTCTATTTTCTCAACATACCTATTATTCATCGTGCTATGGATAATTGGATTTGTAAAATTGAAAGTCACCATGTTTTGTATGGTTTCCTTAGCCAAATAGTGATCTATTCTATAAACACTTTCTTCATCGAATGAATTATGAATTTCCTGGCTCAATTGCTTTGAAGATTGCAGGTCACGCCCGAATGGCTTTTCAAATATAATCCTACTAAATCCTCTTTGAGATTTGTTTAATCCTAGTCTTTTTAGCTCCCGAGAAATATGATTAAAAAAAAGAAAACTTGTCGCCAAATAAAAAATTGTTTTACAATCACCCCTACAGTGTGCCAGCAAATCCCCCAGTTTATCAAGTTTGCCAGCTGAAACATCAAGCGAAAGATATTTCACATTTAACTGAGAGATATGTTCTCTGTATTTACCTTCCTTTACCGAATCCATTAAAAATTTATTATATTCTTCATCAGCCATATCTTTTCTAGATAATCCTATTATGGTGGATTTTGAATCGAGAACACCCGAATTAACCAATTCGGCAAGAGCAGGAACAAGTTTTCTCCTTGTCAAATCTCCAGTTCCCCCAAAAATAACGAAATTCACGAGTTCAGCCATATTTTCTCCAGGGTAAAGTCATTTAAATATCTCACTTAAATAAAAATAATTTATCCTTAGCAATTCTAACCTTACCTAATTCAGCATACTTGTCATCACTTGCCCTGTATCCAAGAGTACATACAACAGCACTTTCCAATCCCAATGCATCCAGACCAAGAACTTCATCAAATTTCTTATTATCAAATCCTTCCATTGGGCAAGCATCTATTTTCTTCTGGGCAGCCGTAGCAAGAAGCATTCCGAGAGCAAGATACATTTGTTTCTTATTCCAGTTAATCAAATCAGAGTTAGATTTGGAAGAAATTGCACCAATGAGCATGCTCTTATAATCATCCAAGTTATCACTAGCAATCTTTCTAGTATTTGCAGTCAATTCTACAAAATCTTCTATATCCTTTTCAGTTAAATCCTTCTTTGCACAGAAAACAATGAGCATGTGGGCATCGGTGATTTGACTTTGTCCCCAGGCGTGCTTCCTCAATTCCTCACGAATCTTTGGATCTTGAACAACTATGAATTTTCCAGGTTGAAGACCATAGGAAGATGGTGCCAGTCTAAGCACTTCAAGCAGTTCATCAAAGTCCTCATTTGATAATTTTTTAGAGGAATCGAATTTCTTTGTAGCGTATCGCCATTGCAAATTTTCTATAATTTTTGAACTCATTACCAAATCTATAAACATTCATATTTAAACCTTATGTAGGATATATCGCATAACCGATATTAGGAAGCATTTAAATATACATCCAGACTATTTTTCCCATGGTTAGGGCACACTGTTGTGATATGAAGGGTCTTCTTTCATTCCTAATTCTCCTTCTTTTATCAAAGAAAAAAATGACTGGCCAACAGATGATAACTGAAATAGGCAAGAGAAAAGCCCATAGGCCTAGTCCGGGAACAATATATCCTGCTCTAAAAAGTCTAAAATCACAAGGATTGATCAAGGAAAAGAAAGTGGGTAAGGAAATAACATACTCCCTATCTGCTGAAGGAAAGTCTTCTTTCATTCTTTCCAAAAGAGTATTCAATAAAACATTCAAAGGTATCTAAAAACACTAGACTAAACAATTTATAAATGTGGATTTCCATTATACTTTATGTTATACCTAACTTCACTGATTGATTTGATTCTTCACATTGACAAATATCTAGCACAGATAATCCAATCTTTTGGACCATTTACCTACCTATTTATCTTTTTGATTATCGCAATAGAAACTGGAATTATAATCATGCCCTTCCTGCCGGGAGATTCCCTATTCTTCGTTGCAGGCACATTTGCTGCCCAGGGCACACTTAACATTGTCTATCTGGCAATTACACTCTTTACAGCCGCAATCGTAGGGGATACAATAAATTATTTCATAGGCAAATTCTTTGGAGAAAAAGTTTTCATAAAGAGTAGGTTATTCAAGGAAAAGTATCTAATACAAACTAAAGAATTTTATGCAGAATATGGCCCAAAAACAATAGTTCTTGCAAGATTTGTTCCAATAATCAGAACCTTTGCCCCATTTGTAGCCGGAGTTGGAGAAATGAAATTTGCCAAGTTCATGACCTACAACATTTTGGGAGGATTCCTGTGGGTAATCCTATTCGTCTTTGCAGGATACTTCTTCGGACATCTTGAATTCGTAAAACAGAATCTCACCTGGATAATATACCTAATAATAATTGTCTCAGCAACTCCAATGTTGATTGAATATATCAAACACAAAAGAAAAAAGAAAAATAAAATCAAGCGAAAGAAGACTCGAAATAAGATAAAGAGAAGAAACTAAATTTTTCTGGAGTCATAGGCCCAATGCAATAAGGCCTGTCTTTCCCTTCTTCTACAATTAAGATCTCCCTTCCTGCAGTTCTTCCTTAATGCACCGATATGCCTAACGAATGCTTTCCATCTCTTTATTTGTCTTTCATCATCCACACACCTTCTGCCAGCATAATATCTGCAATACCATTGAAACCATCCTCTTGGATCTTCTTTGTACAACCAACCCTTTTCCTTCCAAACGGAAAGTGGCTGACTTGCATTAACTTTAAAGAAATTCAGCTCGGAATTATGAAACTCATGGTAAAGTTTAGCTTTCTTGAACCATGAATCAGGAAACTCTTTTTTACAGTCAGTCATGTACTTTCCTCCAAAAACACCAAGTTCGAGCATTTGCTTAGGAGTAAGTTCAGGTCTAAATTTAGGATGAAAGTTCTTACCCTCTAGCTCAGTCAAATAATACACATAACCAGTTTGCATCATGTCATTTATAACAACTTTCACTCTCCTCGCCATAATCAATAATATAAAATGAAGTATAAAAAACCAGCGATACGGTAAACTATTAAAGTACCATCCATAAAGATATAACATGGAACCAGTTCTGTTCATTCATGGATTTTCAGGAGGAAGATTTCACTATCTTCCCATTGAGCTCTACTTGAAAAGAAAAGGTCTTAGAAAAACGTATGAATTCAACTATGAAAAGAGATTTGGTGAGATATCTCTAAGAGAAGTTGCAAAAGATTTGGACAAATTTATAAGAAAAAATGTCAAGGAGAAAAGCATTTCCATCGTGGCAATTTCCCAGGGAGGGCTCATAGCTAAATATTACCTTCAAAAAATCAAAAAATCAAAAATAAAAGTAAACAAGTGTATCACCATATGCACCCCATTCAAGGGAGTATGGTGGGCAAAGTTTTCCCAACGTCCAGGACTTCAGGATATAAATTACCAGAGCAAGTTCCTCAAAGATATAGAATCAAAGGATCTTCAAAATAAGATAAAAACTAAATTTTACAGCGTTTGGACTCCGTTTGACATAGTTGTTCCAGGAGGATGGACTGAAAAAGGCGTTAATTCAAAAAGCAAGATGACTCTTGCTCTAGAACATCATCTTGCCTTCTGGTCTCCAGGAACACTCAAATTTGTCCATGCTTCCCTAGGGGAGAAATAGAAACAAATATTAACAAAGAAACATTAAATAAATGGTGAAATTAACACAAAAAGAGAGGGAGATTCTGAGTTTTATATTGGAAATGCCTGCGACTACTTTCCATACTCATGCAAATAAAAAATTAGGACATTCGGAAGAGGAAGTAAAATCATGTGTAAACAATCTCACAAAACTAGGGCTCATAGAAACAATCCTCCTTCCATCAACAAGAGGTGAAGAACATTTTTATTTCTACACAGAAAAAGTTACGGAAGATATGTTACTTTGAAAAGTTCAGCCAGAAAGATACTCTTTAATCTTGGGAATATCCACGTTCGGAAACTTGGTATAAAACTTAGATATATCTACTTCCTCTTTCTGTCTATTTAAACAAACCACTTCATCGGCTCTTGATTCGATACTCTTCAATGCTTCAGAATATGCAACTGGTAGAGCCAACACTACCCTCTTAGCTCCTCCCATTCTAACAATTTGACAGGCAATATTTGCAGTCATTCCCGTAGAAAGACCGTCATCAATTAAGATTGCAATCTTTCCAGATAAATCATATTTTTTCCCTCCAAAATAAGCATATAATTCCTTTGCCTTTTTCTTCTTTTCTAATATCAACCTTTCCACATCCTTGTCAGATAAATCATAATCCCTTACTATGGCTGGATTAACAAAATGGACGTCTGTTCCAGTAGCACCAAGTAGAAAATTTTTAACGACCGTCGCATCCAGAGGAAGATGAAGTGCTTTAGCCGCATGATATGCTACTTCCATTCCACTAAGTGGAATTCCAAGAACTATGGCATCCAATTTAGAATACTTCCTAAGTGCATGCGCCAATTGCAACCCTGCATCCTTTCGATTGTGATACATAGATAATCTATATTTTGTGTGTATTTAAAAATTACCAATATACAGAATAGTCCAAGTATACTACGTTTCCCGCTAGGAATGCTTCTCAATTGTTTTCTTTATTGCATCGAATGCTCGCATGGTATCCTTCTCTCGAACTATGAATGTCATTTCTGTTACAGTCGAAACTATATCAATTAGATTTATACTTTCCCATGCCAAAGCTCTGGTAGCCAAATAAAATAATCCTGGAGTTTCCACGGAAGAAGAGGGAATATGAATTGTCACGCTGCTCAAATTTCTGTAAACTATCTTTATTGTTCTTTGAGGAAGAATGTCCTGTATCTTCTTCTCATATTTTTTATTTGTAAATAGCGTAATCTCGTTCATCCCCTGAGTAATTGTCAAAAAATCCCCTGCTTGAAGATCTACCAATTCAGATATTTCTCTCAGATACTTCTGTAGGTCTGGTGTTCGATAGAGACTAAAGCACACCAGATCAGAAATAATTGCTATGTTGGAAGATCTGTCAAACTTCGTCTTATTTTCAAACTTTTTATTCAACTTCTCAGATAAACGTCGGATAGCCATGTTAACCGCAGAGAATTTAACCTTGCCGCCCATCTCCCTTTCAATTTCTGGAATCATTTCCTCAGCGAGAGCAGCCACATTTATGATACCTCTTGCAAGAGATTCCTGAATAAATGGTCTATCTTCGAGCTTCTTCTCCACTACGCGTGCTATGGTTACCATGTGATTTACATTTACAAATGATATTGTAAACTATTTTACATTATGTTAATATACTATTTAAAGTTATCTAATACATGAATTACAGACATAGAACACCAAAAAATAAACCAGTAGAAGCGAGAAATATAGATGGAGTTTATACTGCTCTTATTACACCAATGTTAGCTGGAAAAGGGTTGAGTAATTCAATAGATTACCCAAAACTTTATAGACTTATAGACGATCAAGAAAGAGCTAAAGTAGCAGGAATTGTAATTGCTGGAACAACTGGACAATCTGCAACCCTAGATTGGAAAGAACATGAAGAATTAGTAACAAACGCTTTTAACTACACAGGTAAGAATTATCCACTAATGCAATTCATAGTGGGAGCTGGATCAAATTGTACAAGAGAAGCGCTAATTCATTCATGGAATATAGAAAGAAAAATAGGCCCTTCCACATTCCTACATGTAACTGGATATTACAATAATCCTACTCAAGAAGGTTTATTTCAACACTATAGAACTCTCTCTGAATCTTTACCAAACAGCAATATAATTATCTACAATGTTCCAGGACGAACTTCCTCAAACATCCTACCGGAAACGGTCATAAGACTAGCAAATGAAACGAGTAATATAGTGGGCATAAAAGAAGCATCTGGAAATTTGGAAGCAGCAAAAGAGATAATTGATCATACACGAAGAAATAGGTTTAGAGTTCTATCGGGAGAAGATCACCTAGTCAATGATATGATGCAACTTGGAGCGGCAGGAGTAATTTCGGCCAGTGCCAATTTAGCGCCTAGATACTTTAATGAAATAATTAGCTACGCCCAGCGAGGGCATTGTGCAGAAGCAGAAGCAATGCAGAAAGAAATCAATCCTCTTGTCAAACAGGGAGTTTTCAGGATAAAGAATCCAATTCCGCTCGCATACTACTTCAACACCCATCTTAGACTGCCCTTAACGCCAGTGCCCGAAGAACTTAGACCTGGGCTTGACACCCTAATCTCCGGGTACACTCCAGAAAGACTAGGCATAGATTTAAGAAATTACAGGTGATAGGAAAAACGAACCAAAATGAGCATTGTAGCAAAATTCGGCGGAACATCCCTCGCAACGAGGGAGCAAATGGAAAAAGTAATGGATATAGTTCTCTCAAATCCTGAAAGAAAGGTAGTAGTCGTATCAGCTCCTGGAGATCGATTCAAGGGAGATACTAAATTGACAGAATTGCTAATTACTGCATCTAAAGATTATAGGCAAAATGGTTCCGATTCTAATCTTGATCAAATAAGTGAGAGAATAACTTCGCTTCTCCCAGAAAAGAGCGCTCTCACATCTTCATTATTATCAGATTTACGTCATAGACTTACAGAAACTAATAGATCAAACTATGAATACAACATAAAAGCATTTGGAGAATATGCCTCAGCTAGGATATTCACTTCTCTTCTTGAAGCAAGAGGAGTAAATGCTGTATTTTTAGATCCTAACAACATTGGACTAACTGCAATAGAAAAAAATGGTCTTGTTCTCCCAGATCCACAATCCTATTCCAGAATTGGTAAACTTCTACCATCCCAAGCAAAAGGAAGAATTGCAGTAGTCCCAGGATTTTATGCCTACACAAGACGCGGAAAGCTAGTTACCTTCCCAAGAGGAGGCTCAGACACAACTGGAGCCATTCTTTCCAGAGGAATTGAAGCTGAAGTCTATGAAAACTGGACTGACGAAAACGGACTGAGAGCAGCCGATCCAAAAATCTGCCCAGATTCTCCAGTAATCAAAGAAATAACACTTGAAGAAGCTCGGGAACTAGCATATAATGGATTTAAATTGCAGTTTGATTCACTTCTTCCTCTCCTCGATGGAAGAACTATGCTTAACGTACGAAACACAAACAATCCAACAGAACCTGGAACTAGAATTATGCAAAAAAGAATGGCTCAAGGAGAAGAAAGAATAATTGGCATTGCCTCCAAGCCAGGATATATGCTCTTAGATATATACAAACCAGGAATGAATCAGGAAATCGGCTTCGGAAGAGATGTGCTAGACATTCTTCTATCGGAAAATATCAACTATGAACATAATCCAACTGGCTATGACAGCATGTCCCTCATAATTGAAAGAGACCAGATTCAATCTGGAAAGTTAGACAGACTTCTCAGTGGAATAAAAAAGAAAGTCAAACCTGAAGAGATTACCTATCGAGATAAAATCGCAATCCTTGCGGTAGTTGGGCTTGGAATGCGTTCACACCCTGATGTACCTGGAAGAACTCTCTCTGCCCTGGCAAAAGAAAACATTCATCAACTAACTCTAAACAAGGGAGCAACAGACTTGAGCATGTTCATAGGCATAGAAGAAAATAGAAGAATTGATGCAGTCAAAGCAGTATACAATGAATTCTTTGGTTAGGCAACCAGGCCATTTAATGTCTTAAATTCTCCGATATATTTACGCATGTCATCAAAATCATTTATTGCAATTCTAGTTCCTCGCATATCTCCATCCTGTAGAAGTCTCAAATCACTAAAATCAAGCCCCTTGGCAATTGGCACATATTCGTGCCATCTCATATGCTGGTTTCCAAGTTCATTTTTTTTCTCAGGAATTACCAGATGATATCCTCCACTTGGAACAAAGCCCTTGGCAGGATTGTATTCTCTCCATTCACCATCGACAAATAAATCAACAAATATGTGTCCACTTACTCCGTCTTTATCTGGATTATCAAAGAAATCTTGTCTAAACGTTTCAACATATCTTGCCGGAATTCCCAATTCCCGAACCATTGATAATAAAATCAGCGAGTAGTCAACACATCCAGTCAACTTATTACTTGCTAAAATATCCTCTGCACCCCTCGCCCTTCGCAGTCTATATTTCTCATCACTATCTGGAAATACTCCGAGACCACGAATAATGCCCGTGATATATTCCAATCTCTTTTCTAATCCAAATAACTTCTTACATTCCACAACTTTTTCAGAAACTACCTTGCCAGGCGCAGTATACTTGCCATGTTGCAAATAAAATTCTGGTTTTTCTTTTATGAAATCGACAGGACCCATATCTGCCATTTTAAACGCCGTTACTTGCATCTTTAGATGGAGTCACACCTATTGGAGCAAAATATCTCGATTCAAAACCTTGCTTCCTCAATGAATCTCTGTACACTTCTAAAAAGTCCGTATCACTAATCATGGGTGTCCCAAAAATAGCCATGACATTTCTCAAATCGACTTTCATCTTACTCAAATCTTCCCTAGCCTGATCAGGAGCAATCCTCTTTGAAGGGTCAAACATCTCGCCCTTGCTAATCAATAAAATCTTTTCTCTTCTCTCTGGAGAGGCAGAAATATAATCCATATGTCTAATAAAAGACCTTGGAGATATCTCAGACACAGTTCCAGTAGACTTATATGAACTAATATAATCTATTATAAAACCATTAATCATTGATTGAATCATTTTTGGACTCTTTAACTTCTGATGTACCAAATAATCTCTACCCATTTCCTTAGCAATTCCGAGAGAGAATTCTGGGATGACCACATAATTACATCGACTTGTTACATTATCTGGAAATCTTTCATTAGTTGCAATACCAATTAGTACATTTGCTGGATAGTTTCCCACACCACACACATTGTTTCTAAATGGATGCCAATCTATGTTACTTGGATTTACATCGTCAAAAAATAAAAAGAACTTTTTATTAACCTTACCCAAATTAGACAACAAATCTTCTAAGTTCTTGCTCAAATTTTCCTGATCAGAAACAACGATGGGAGAGTTATATTTCTGAGCAAATGAGAGAAAGAGTTCAGTCTTACCAATTCCTGGAGGACCATCCATTAGAATGGGAAGGGTTATCTGCCCGGCAGTTAATGAATCAAATGAATCTGTCAATCTTCTTTTCACTAAAGGATATCCAAAAAACTGTTCAACGGGCTTTACTTTTCTAACCGTATATTGTGTGAATTGTTTATCATAATAAGTTAAATCGCCTTCCATATCTGCAAGGTTAACGCGCTTAACAATTTCCCCTTCTACCATCGAAAATCCATAGCTCAGTCATTTATAAATTAATATGTACTCTAGGAGGTAATCGAAAAAAGTAACCCTATCACTAGATTAGACAAATATATTTAAAACCATTAAAACTGAAAGAAAAGGTAGAGGTTTAAAAAACAAAGATGGCAAGAGTAATAGGCAAGGGATATTCCTATGACGACGTTCTAATTATTCCCAAGTATAATGTTAAAGTCGTTTCCAGAAGAGATGTAAACTTCAAAACACGTGTCACAAAGAACCATTACATAGACATTCCTCTAATTGCAGCAAACATGGATACTGTTTGTGAAAGCAATATGGCAATAAAACTGGGAGAACTTGGAGGACTGGGAGTATTGCATCGATTCATGGACGAAAATGCCCAGGCGGAGGAAGTCAAAAAGGTTAAAGCAGTAAAACTTCTTTGTGCTGCAGCCATAGGAATTAAAGATTATGAAACAAGAGTTCCCGCACTAGTGAATGCTGGTTGTGATATTCTAGTCCTGGACGTTGCCCACGGGCATCAAAAGAGAGTTGGCAGAACTGTGGACTGGCTGAAGCAGAACTATCCGAAAACAGATGTAATGGTTGGTAATATCGCAACAAAGGAAGCAGCACTTTACTTCATAGATAAAGGTGCTGATGCCATAAAAGTTGGAATTGGTCCGGGAAGTATGTGCACAACTAGAATAATGACTGGTGCAGGCGTACCTCAGGTAACTGCCATCATGGACGCCTATGAAATAACTCAGGGAAGAATAGGAATATGTGCAGATGGAGGAGTAAGATATCCTGGAGATGTTACAAAAGCCCTAGGAGCCGGAGCCGATACGGTAATGCTTGGAAATATATTTTCAGGAACGGATGAAACTCCTGGAGAAGTTATGGAAAAAGATGGAAAGAAATTCAAGTTATATAGGGGAATGGCTAGCTTTGATGCAACAATTAAGAAACATCTTCTTGACGGACAAACAAAACTAGAACCAGTTAGTGTAGAAGGTGAAAAGACTCTAGTCGAATATAAAGGTCCAGTTGAAAAGATTATAAAACAATTCATGGGTGGCCTCGCCTCAGGAATGACCTATGTTGGAGCATCAAACATCGAGGAACTGCGAGGCAAAGTAGACTTCATTGAAATCTCACACGCAGGACTTCTGGAAAGTAAAGCCCACGGACTCAAAGAAGAACTTGGAGAAGTTCGCGTAGAATAAACCCCATCTGTCTATCCTGATATATACATTAGAGTGGAAATTTGTTTAAATATCAAGATATGAAGGGTATATTCATGGTCAAACGCTTAACAGATTTGAAAAATAAAGTTATAACAGACATTTATACCGACAATGTTCGATCGAACATTTTTAATTATAATGTAGATACCGTAACGAGAAGAATTTACCTGATTGCCCCGGGCGCTGCAGAAGAAGATAACCTTGGAGACCATGCGGTTGATTTGTTTATGAAAGGAATGAATCTTCTAAATGCAATTAACGATAAACCAATAAGATTAGTATTAAATTGTCCTGGGGGTGGCGTAGTAAACGGGTTCGGGATATATGATTCAATAATAAATTCAAATGCACCAATTGACGGAGAAGCATATGGAATAGCAGGAAGTATGGGAGCGATAATATTACAAGCGTGCCGACATCGCGCAATGAGTAAGAATTCAGTAATCATGATTCACAACATACGTTCAGGAGACACATCGGGCAAAGAAGCAGAAGCTCTAGAGAAATACCTAGAATATACTAAAGAAATGCAAAAAAGACATTACAGAATCTTACAATCCAGAACTGGATTTCCTACAGAATTCTGGGAACAAGAATTTGGTGGTGGCAAGGATAGGTTTCTAACCGCACCGAAAGCTTTGAAACTTGATTTGATAGATGCAATTATCCCAGAAGCGTCCTGGAGAAAACAAATAGCTCATGAAAGATAATTCTATAACACAAATAGCTATTTTCACTTAACACGCCTTATAACTACTAAAATTCTCTTTTCAATATGAAAAAAGGCATGAAGAAGAGAAAACTCAAAATCGTTACCCTTGGCGGTGGAGGAGGACATGCACAACTTCTCAAGGGAATTAAAAACATTCCAAATCTTGATATCACTGCACTCTGCAACTGCAGCGACTCGGGAGGTTCTACTGGAATCCTAAGAAGAGAATTCAAAAAATATGGTATAAATGGATACCTTGGCGACCTGACGAAATGCATCTGTGCTCTTTCCAAAAACAATAAGCTCTCGGAGAGTATGATGCTTAGACTAAACAGCGATACCCTGCAGTTGCATTCAGTCAAAAATATACTTTTCACAAGCCTCGCAGTAAAACATGGAGTAATGGATGCAATCAAGTTAATGCAAGAAACAATGCAGTTAGACAAAAATCACCGAGCCTATCCAGTTTCACTAGGACGCACTTCCCTTAAAGTAAAATTGAAAGGCAAACAAACATTCTCCGGAGAAACATATGTTGACACCATATCGAGAAACAGACTCTGGGATCCAATAAATCATAAAATAACAAATGTCTGGCTCACACCCAAGATTTCTGCTGACAGAAATGCATTAAAAGCAATCAAAAATGCAGATTACATAATATTTTGCCCAGGAGACCTTTTCACCAGCGTCATCCCAGTCCTTCTTGTTTCTGGCATTCCAAGAGCAATAGAAAAAAGCAAGGCAAAACTGATTCAAGTAATAAACATTACAACAAAACTTGGAGAAACGGACGGATACGATGTCCTGGATTTCGTGCAAGAAATAAAAAAGAGAATAAATGGAAGAGAGCCAGACTATGTTGTATGCAACAGTGGAAAGATAAGCGATTCTCTTCTGAGACGATACAAAATACGCGAACACAAAATAGCAATTCCTGCCACAGAAAGCTCAAAGAAGATATTAAAGAACAAACTCATTCAAGCAGATGTCTGGACGAGTACAAAAAACCATTATATAATTCATGATGAGAATAAACTGACAAATGTTATTAAGAATATAATAAAAAATTAGAAATTTATGCAGTAAGAAGCTTTCTAACCAATCCCATGTCCTTCAAAACTTCATCTTCCGTTAAAATGACTCTTGAACTGTCAACCTGAGCACGATAAAATTTAACAGGAACATGATGCCATACCGGATTACCATTTTCCCAGATTATCTCAGCTTCACCAATTGCGTATGCATTCGCATCCTTTGGGGCAATGTCCCTAACTTCCTTCTGTTCATACCTCAAAAGACCATGATATCCTCCAATTTTAGTTTTAAAACTTGCAGGTCCTGAAACTGGTGTTACATGTTTTACATGGAACCTAGAAAAACCAGACTTATCAGGATTATCTTCATTCGTATATACTGTAAACCAGTCATTTCTGCGCTTCTTTAAATTATGGAAACTTGGTACTGCCCCAGCGTATGGCACAGAAACTTTTTTCCAATTATCGGAAATATTTCTAAATAAGTCAGCAAATTCATTTCCCACAACTCCCAATTCTCCTTTCCCTTCCAGGGCTATAAATCTTCCACCGCAGCTCAAATCAGAAACATCAATCTCACTTGAAACGCTACTTGGCTCTCCACCGCATCGCTGACAATTCATCAATTGCCCTATACTCAATAATCCTCCATTATTCTCTCGAGGATTGTAAGGATATTTATGATCATTAACTATAATAAAATCATTTTTTGACTCAGCTAGAGTTATTTTCTCATGCTTATCTAGGAACTCTGCATAGGTAGGTCCCAGTCTTGCAATTAATAATGTATCATTCATCATTGCATCACAATAGCTCAAAACTGAATTAGGAAATTCTCTCATTCCGATAACAGTAGAATGTTCAACAACCTGCGTAGGCCCATATTCTCCATTCTCAAGTTTACGGAACTCGCCAGAAGTTAGTTGAATATTATTATTTTCTCTAAGATTCTTCATAGATCTTTTCATTATTCCTTCGTCTTGCAAAATTCCATCAATTCCATGTGCCACAACAACAATTGGAACTCCACCAGCAGATTTTCCATAAAACTCACCAGAAGTTGTTGTTATATAATTAGTCCAAACTGGATCTTGGTCGTCAGCATAGGCTTTAGCTCTAATAACATCAGGCATTGTTGCAACACGCCCTTCTTTCCCAGCAAATGCACTAGCTAGCTTGTAAGCAGGTACTATGTCTCTTCTCCAAAATAAAGTTCCTTTAGAAATTCCAGGTGTAGCTATGGTTTTTGCCATAAACTCTGCAGAAATTAAGTATATTTAAGGATTGCTGTCTTCTAATACAAGTATGTCTAAGATAAGATATAAAAGCCATCATCCACATTATATTATATGACAAGAGAGGTTACCCTTCGTGGTTTAAACAAAGCATATGCGAAAGCACTATTTTCTTCAAAGGCATTCTGGACAGGACTCATTCTTTACGCAATCGGAACTGCCGGGCTAATGTTCAACAGAATTCTAGGCGGAGCAATCATGGTCATCGCAGGATTAATTATGATTAATGCAGACTGGAACGGAAGAAAACGTGTCGTCAACAATCTGCAATGGAAAAAATAATCAAACTCTATCCATATTCTCCTTATTGATTAACCTTAAAAACTCCGGTATCTCAGAAAAAACATAGGAAAATGGCAAGAAGAACAATAGCTGTCGGACAAGCAGGAGGACCCACCGCAGTAATCAATGATACTCTCGCAGGAGTAATCTACGAAGCAAGACTTAGAGGGCTTGAACTAATCGGACTTAGAAATGGATTTGAAGGTGGTGGACTAAACCCTAATGTTGAAGGAAATCTCATACCTTTAACAGATATGTCTGATACAAAAATTTATGAGATTATAAGCAAACCGGGAGCCCATCTTAAAACAACTAGACTACGCTTAAAATCTGGAAAAGACGATGAAAAGATACAAAAAATAAGAGAAACACTAGATTCTCGAGGAATAGAATGTGTGTTCTACATTGGAGGCAATGACTCTGCAGATGTAATTAAAAATGTGGGAAAAGGAATTCATATCGCAAAAACGGTAGATAACGATCTTCCAAGGCCACATGAACGTACTCCAGGTTATCTTTCTGCTTGTCTTTCAAATGCTAAACTAATTAGAGCTATGCATCCCGATTTATCTGGATTTAGCCCAAAAATAGAGCATATGGGAAGGAACGCATATTCCAGTGCATCAGTAGTAGTCTATCAAACTCAAGGACGAAATACTGGATGGCTCACACTTGGTTGTGCTCTTGCAAAAATGAATCTTAAAGGAGAAATCGACCCAGAAGCAGCACCCCATTTATTCCTGCCAAGAGAAACACCGTATGACGAAAAAACATTAGTAGACAGAGTTGATGATTCACTGTCTAAACGGGGAGAGGTATTTATTGTATGTAGTGAAGAACTAGTTGATGCAAACGACACACCTCTTTCCGAAATTTATGGTAAAACAGAGTCCGTTGATTCCCATGGACACACAGAACACGGAAGACCAGGATCATTTAATTATGCTGAATTTATTGCTTCGGTTATAAAAGAGAGAATTAGGGTTGATGTAAACTTCGATTATCTTAAAATTAAAGAAACAACATCTACACCAAATCATATTTCAAGAGTTTTAGAGAAATCGCGTGTTGATGCACGAGAAGCTTTTGCTCTTGGAAGAAAAGCAGTTAGTGAATTTTGTGACAATGCAACAAATAATACTAATTTCTCAGTTGGACTTAGAAAAATGGGCAATGGAGATATTGTCCTCCCGGGTAGAATCCCTCTTGAAGTTGCTGCCGCCAATGTCAGGCAAGTCGAAAAAGAATATCTTGGTACAATAGATGGGCCAACACCAAAATTCTGCAGAGAATTTGGATCTTTAATTGCGAACGATCTGGCAACTAAACAGTATGACGGCCAAAAATTGGAAGAGTTTTATAGATAAACTTATATACTTCTCACCTCTTCAGAACATATGAAACTTACGTCCGCTTATCGGTGGCAATAGAATAAAATATTTTTCTTTAGTTAGAACTAAATTCCTTTCCGCTTATCGGTGGCGTTTCTAATACATTTTTATACTTAAGAAACATCCGAAAAGAACCGATGTTCATTGAAAGGAGGTATGTTTAATATGACAAACACAGATAAGAAGATTATTCTTTCAGAAGTAGACATTCCCGAATCTTATTATAATATCCAGGCAGATATTCCTTTTGCATTGGATCCACCGATGCATCCTGGAACAAAACAGCCAATTGGACCAGCAGACCTTGCCGTTATTTTTCCCATGGAAATAATAAAACAAGAAGTCAGCAAGGAAAAGTATATCCCAATTCCAGTAGAAGTACGTGATGCCTACCGAATTTACAGACCAACTCCACTCGTAAGAGCAGAAAGACTTGAAAAAGCATTGAAGACAAATTGTAAAATTTATTTCAAGAACGAGTCAGTAAGTCCCGTCGGCTCTCACAAACTGAATACGGCACTAGCTCAAGCATACTATAATAAGAAAGAAGGAGTCAAGTACATAACTTCAGAAACAGGAGCAGGACAGTGGGGCTCTGCAATCGCATTTGCATGTAACATCTTTGGCTTAGGCTGTAAGGTTTACATGGTTAAATGCAGTTACGAGCAGAAACCTCTCCGCAAGTCCGTCATGAAGATGTTTGGAGCAAAAGTATTTGCATCTCCTAGCAATCTTACCCAATCAGGACGCGCGATTCTAGAAAAAGATCCAAATTGTACTGGAAGTTTAGGAATTGCAATAAGCGAAGCCGTGGAAGAAGCAGCACAGAGTAAAGATACGAAATACTCTTTAGGTTCGGTACTTAATCATGTCCTTTTACATCAAACAATAATCGGACAGGAAGCCATCAAACAGTTGGACAGCATTTCCGAAAAAGCCGATACGGTAATAGGATGCGTGGGAGGAGGAAGCAACTTTGCAGGACTTTGTTTTCCATTTTTGAGCGATAAACTAAAAAAGGAAGGCAAGTACAAAGACATAAAAGCAATTGCAGTAGAACCTACAGCATGCCCTTCTCTAACGAAGGGAAAGTTTGCCTATGACTTTGGAGACACTGCAGGCCTTACACCTCTAATCAAGATGCATTCCCTAGGCGCAGCATTTATGCCTCAGGCGATTCATGCAGCTGGCCTGCGTTACCATGGAATGTCTCCATTGGTATCAGCACTTTACAAAGAAGGATTTATTGACGCGAAAGCATACAATCAATCAGAAGTTTTTGAAGCAGCAATTCTCTTTGCAAAAGCAGAAGGAATAATTCCTGCCGTGGAATCATCGCATGCAGTAAAAGCAGCAATAGATGAAGCGAAGAAAAACGATGGTAAAACGATAGTATTCAATCTATCGGGCCACGGATTCTTGGATATTTCATCCTATGACGCATTCATGGAAGGAAAGCTAAAGGATATTCCCATAAGCGAAGAAGAAATCAATAAAGCCCAAGCAAGTATGCCTCAAATCTAAAAAGAAAATCAAGGAAAACATTTTATTTTTTTATTTTTTCCTTTATTTTTTAATCTCTGAATATAAAAAGAAAGAATTAAATACCCTCTTCAGATAGCAAATTTACACAAAATGGTAATACGCACTCTAGATAATATATTAAACTTTGTCCCAAGAGGAACAGCAAAGGCTATAAGTCACAAAGGTGACGGAAAGGGCGTTGAAGGACTCTTGTACGTACCAATTGCAATAGTCGATTATTTTGCCTGCTGTGGTTTGCAAGGTGCGGGCGCTGCATATGCTGCTCATTCAGCCGGTGCCGGTCTGACAACAACAATTCTCGCTGGAGTTGCTACCGCTGTAGCTCCCCCAGTAGTTTGGATGGCAAGAGCCTATTGGGATCTCCTTCCAAAATAAGACTAAGATTTTGGAAAGAAAAACAAAGAATATTTCCAAGAAAAATCTTCCATTCCTTTCTCGTTAGGATTGTTTCCATATCTCATTGGTCCCATTCCAGTAGAATTTACTCTTTCCACCAAAAGAGGTTTATCTGCTTCAGTCATACCTTCGAATTCTATTTGTCTGTAAAACCTCAGATGACCATGCATTGAATCAATTAAAGAAATAACTGGTTTTCCATTCGGATAGTGCTGGGAAAGAATATCAATCATAGTTTTTGCTTGAGATTCATTTTCTACAAGAGGGTAGACACAATATTCTATTCTATTACTGAATTTGTCAAATTCATTTCCATTATGAAATGAATCAATCGCTCGATTAACAACTTTCATAGCCTCAAAATATCTTTTTTGTGATTCCAAATCCTGAACCTCAGAATTAAATCGTCCTTCGGAAACACCGTCATTTGAAATTATTCCCGCATATAGATTTAACTGAGCATAGGTCATGTTTCGTCTTGCCA